>Ga0172380_10007019_pt1 | contig 12849 bp, 10 predicted proteins | sample Leawe162metaG_FD_119747 | JGI IMG/M metagenome (GOLD analysis project Ga0172380, IMG submission 119747) | Leachate microbial communities from a municipal landfill in Southern Ontario, Canada - Leachate well 162 metaG | ecosystem: Engineered > Solid waste > Landfill > Unclassified | place...
GGGCTGGATTGCACGGTTTTCCGGGCGCATGGCGGCGTTGCAACTCCTCAGAATGGAACAACCATTCTTCGTCGTTGCGCCTTGCCCTGCGCCCGGAAAACCGCACACTCCAGCCCGTTCAACAGAGGAATCTAGGTTTAACATGGCGCTTTTCTCGTGGGCGCGACGCCCGTCAGTCTCAAATAATCGGGATAATTGGAAATGTCAGTCAGTTGGACCAGGCAAGGTTGCGTTGTTAAGTCACAAAAATGCATGTAAAGAGTTCGGCCTTACGGAAGACGAAATACAGCGTTTTCAACTCAGATCAATGAAAAAACAGCACAAAAGCCTGCTGAGTAGATACAAAACATCAAACCGAACCAGTCCCGAATTGCTGGGCTGGAACCAAAAAAAGCCACCGCAGAAACGCTCCAGACGCGAAGAAATAACGAAACCTCTGCGTCTAAAGCGCCTCTGCGGCGAAATTATCTCAGGAACGTAGGGTGGATAAGCGTGAGCCGCATCCACCGCACCGTGTCGCGAAATGTTCAGGTGGATGCGCTCGCGCTTATCCACCCTACCTTGTCGCGATGCCCGGAGAGCCGCACCAGTGCTTGATCTACGGTATGGTGGGCGCTTGGCCGTTGCACAAAAGCCGAACCCAATCTGCGCAACTTCAGAGGCCTATTCGAAGTCTATAAACATGGCCGAGCACCACACCTTGGCGTCGTCAACCTGCCGCCCGAACAGGTAGACCGGGCGATGGCCGTGGGGGCCGTTCACGGCGCCGATTTCGATTTGCCCGGCTACGTCGCGCGGCGTCGGAAATTCGCTCATGCGCTCGAAGGCGAGGAACATCTCCACCCCCGGCAGTTCTTTCCGTAGGCGCGATTGTTCCAGCAATTCTTTGCCGGTAATTTCCCATGCGAAGGTCGGGCAATGAACGAAGGGGTTGCCCTTGAGCGGGTCGCCCACCTTGACGTAGCCGTCTATCGTGCCTTCGACCCGGATCACCGCCGTTTCCAGATGCGTGACGTCGATTTCGATGGCATCGACGTCGCCGTAGGTGTCGCTACGGAATCCGATTTGAGTTGTGCCTTCCCGCCAACAGGTTTCTTCGGTGTGCTCGAAGCCGCGCCCGACGAAGTCGTTGATGACGGCATTGCGGATCGTGATCTTGCCTTTCCATGCCGCCCAGCGATAGCGGTCCTTGACGCGCGCGCCGCCCCAGCGGAAGCGCAGCTTGCGCATCGAGTAGCCCAGTTCCTGCTGCAAGTCGCGGCGCCAGATGGGGCCGGTGTGATCGAACGCGACGATTTCATCCCAGCCGGCGTCACCCAAAAAGCGGTATTCCAGCGTCGCCGGTCCATGGTGCTTGAATTCGTCGCCCATCACATGCGCGCCGCAACGCGCCAGGCCATAGCTGCGCTCGCCGGTGGAGGCGAAGGTGTGGCGCGCGCGCAGCGCTTCGGCAATCGCCTTGCGCGTCAGTGCGGGGGCATAGACGCCCGACATGCCGCCTTTGGTGCCGAACACCGCCGTGCCGGGCACGCCGCCGCCGCAACGTCCGCGATGCTCGTCGCCGGCCATGGAAGCGCCGATCTTGTAGCCGCGCTCAATAGCTTCATGGTACAGCCAGCCGAAGTGCCCCCACGACGATCCGATCTCGATCAGCCGTTCCAGCTTGGGGTAGTGCCAGTCGAGTATGCAGCGCCGCCCGCCGACATGCGGTATCAACAGGTGGCCTTCCGGGTCCCCGGCATAGGCCACCCATAGTTCTTCCAGCGGCCACGCGCCCGGCTCGATGGTGGCGGCGCCCTTCATTTCCTCGTTCCACTCGAAGGAGCGCACATGCTCGCCGGTTTTGAGATAGGGGAATTCCGGTTCTCTATCGTGCAGAAACACTACGTTGTGATCGCCGCCGGCGCACGAGCTGCCGCACCATTCCGTGCCGGGGTAGGCGACGAATTCGCCTTCCGCGTGTATCTCGCGCATCAGTTGCACGGTCTTGTCCCATTTTGCCTTGGTGATGTTGAAATCGTTGTGCGCAAAGGCCAGTATGTCGAGACCCGATACGTCGCGTCCGTAGGTAAGGTTGTAAGTGGTGCTGTTGGTGCCTATCGTGTCTTCGGAATGCACGTGCAAATCGGCATAGTAGATGCGCGGCACAGTCAGCGCACCGTCGATGGTGACGTAGAAGGTTTGCGGCTTGACGGCGGGATGATCCGGCAGATGCGCCGTCACCGCCAGTTCGCCGGCAGCGCCGCTGGGCAGATCGTCGAGCTTGAGGATGGCCCAGCCCTGCTCGGCCAGGCGCGCCTCTTGCGAATACACCGGCTTGCCGTCCAGGCTCGCGTTGATGACGACGCGCTCCGGCATGTTCCAGCAGGTGTTGCCCCATTGGTCTTCGGCGCGCAGCCGCAGCGCGAAAGGTTCGCCGGCGCGCACAATGCGGGATGCGACCATCACCAGTTGCGCCGGGGCGCCGGGCACGATGTTGATCACGATGTCGTCGCCGACTTCGGCAAAGCGCGAGGTGCCAAGCGGATCGGTATAGCAGCGGATGCGGAAGGTTTTTTCGACGAAAGTCTGCACGCGCGTTCCCGGTCCGCCGAAACGGCGGTCGCCAAGACGGATCACGATATGATCGCCGCCCTTCAGGTAGCCGTCCACGATATCAACGATCACCGCCTTCTGGAAAGGCCGCTCGTGCCCCTTCTGGTCAAAACGCGCCTTGAGCGCCTGCACCGTGGCCGTGCTCTGGCCGGGCGCCAGCGGTCCGGCGTGGTATTCGGCGGTGATGTAATTCGCTCCCTGTGGATCGGTGGTCTGGAACAGCGCCCAGTCCGAATAGAAGCGGAAGGTCGCCTTGAACCACGAGCCGTCGGCCATGCCCGCCGCACCCAGTTCGTAGTCGAGAATGATTTCCTGCCAGGAACCCGCCACCATGCGTTCGACGTTGCAACTCACTTTACCGACGAACGACATCGCCTTGGTTTTGTGATACAGCCCTTGCGGGGCGTGGTAATCCCCGAGCTTATCCTTGAGTTCCTGATCGGTCATGGTTTTCATAAATGTTCCCCCGTTTTATATATTTTTAAAAAAAATTATTCAGCAGGTTTGCTTCCTGCTCCCGCATACCCGACATGGGCGCAAGAGTGGAAGCAGGGCTTTTTGCGGTGTTTCCGGTTACGAAAAAAATTACTTGACAAGCACCGGCACTGTGGTGAATGGCCACGGTGCGGTGGGGTCCCAGACCGGGATGCCCATGAACGCCATCCACGGCGCCATCACGCAAATGCCGTAGGCTATCGCAATCAGCACCGAGACCCAGCCTACCTTGGCATAGTCGGCCATGCTGAAGGTGCCGCTGCTGTAGGCGATCACCGCTGCGGTGATCTGTGTCGGCAGGATGTAGGCGAAGGTGTCGGTGTCCGCCACCAGCATGGTGAATGCCACCGGATGCAGCCCCAGCTTCTCTCCCAGCGGCATAAGCACGGGTGCTAGCATGGTGACGGCGGCGATGTTCGACAGCAATCCGAGCCGGATTATATGGGTGCCGACCATCAGGATCAGCAGCACCATCCACCACGGGTGGTTTTCCGCCAGCGGGTGTATGAAATCCGCCACCCAAAGCGCCAGGCCGGACTTGGACATCGCGTTCGACAAGGACAACGCTCCGGCGAGCAGCAGGATTGTGCCCCAGATGGTGCGCTCCTGTATTTGCTGCCATTTGAAGGGGAGGAGTCCGGGAATGAAGAGCACCGCTATCGCGATCAGCGCCGCATTGTGCGAGGGTATCTTGTGCCAGCTTTCGCTCACCCAGAGGGCGGCGAGCAACCCCAGCACTGCAAGCACCAACCATTCGGTGCGGTTGGTCTGCGGCAGGTCGTTGTATTGGTGCTGCACCGCCTCGAAACCGCCGGATATGCCGACGTTGCGCGTCTTGAAATAATACTGCACCCACCACTGGGTTAATACGAACATGCCGAGGTTGGGCCATTCCAGCATAAACCATTCGAAATAGGAAATCTTGAACCCGTGCTTCTCGAACATATCCACCAGCACCAGGTTGGGCAAGTGCGCGGTCATGATGCACATGCCGCTAATCATTGAGCCATAGACCAGCGTCTGGATCACGATGGCCTTCTTGGCCGCGCGTTCCCGTTCGCTGTCGCCGAACAGCCGGGTGATGCCGTTGACCACCGGCAGCAGGGTCGCGGCGCGCGCATTCGCCGCCGGAATGATGAGCGAGAGCACCATGTTCACCGCGAACATCGCCCAGATCACACCGTTCACCGTCTTTACCTTGAGGCGATGCAGCATGGATAGGGCGATGCGCTGGTCCAGGCCGGCTACTTGCATGATCGCCGCGAAGATGAAGGCGGCAAGACAGAGAAACACGACCGGTGTGGTGAATCCGCTGGCCGCAGCCGGAAAGGGCTTGAGCGCGTTGGTCATCACCAGAAGCATGGGGATAACCAACCCCGTCACCCCCACCGGAATAGCCTCCGTAACCCAAACCACGCATGCCCAAACCATCACGGCAAGCACAGCCTGACCGGCTGGCGTCAAGCCTTCCGGCGTGGGCATAACGAAGAGAATTAAACAGAACGCGCTCCAGGCTGCAAAGAATCCAACCAGCGCCTTCGTCGGGTGTCGCCCGGCATGCATGATGTTATGCATCCAGCGCAGCACCAACCTGCCGGCATTGGCAGGCACCAATTTAGGATGTGCAATTTCCTCGTAGCCCATAACTCCTCCCCTCCAGTTTTTTAGATACGGTTTTTAGAATATTGCTTGCCAAGCATATCCGCTTGCCAGCCCAGCCGGCTCCGCGTAGCATTTTTCAACAATCTAACTCTTATAAGTGAAGCGTGTCTGTCGGTCAGCCGACAACCGAGAAAATATGATCTCACACGAAAGACCGAGCAACGATCAAAATGCGGACGGCAGTCATGCGTCCAAACCGGGCGGCATGCAGCACACGCCGTCGAGATTTCTGACACGCCTCAGCAGCGCGGACCGGGCTGCGCTAGTCGCGCTGGCGACCCCCCTCTGCGTTCCCCGCAGAGGGTCGGTTTTCACAACCGGCGGCCCGGGCAAGCATGTCTATTTCCTGGAATCAGGAAAGGTTAAGATTTGTCAGCCATCGCCCTCCGGCAGCGAGATCATCCTGTGGTTTTGCCTGCCGGGGGAAATATTCGGTCTGGCCGAGGTGTCTCATGGCGGCGGACGCGTCGTCAGCGCGTATGCCTGCGAAGAGTCCCAGGTGCTGGTGCTCAGCCAGAAGGATTTTTTTTCGTTTCTCGGCGCGCACCCGGACGCAGTCCTGCTCTCCATGCAAGCCCTTTCGTCACGGCTGCGGGTTCTCGGTGAAATGGTCGTCAACCTCATCTCCGACGATGCCAACACGCGCATTGCCAAATTGCTCCTGCGGCTGGCGGCGCGCTACGGCAAGCGGGTGGATGGTTACATCCTGCTCGACGTGCCGCTCACCCACGAGGAAATCGCCAACATGGTCGGAACCACCCGGCAGACCGTCACCACCGTAATCGGCCAGTTTCGGCGACAAGGCGTGCTGAGCACCGAGAGCCGCCGTATTCAAATCGAAAGCGAGGAGCTGCTAACGGAGATTTCGCTGGCAAGCACGCCGACAGCGAGGCAACGATTAAGGTGATGCGCCCGCAGACTGTCCGAATCCGACCGGGAAATGCCGATACCAGAGCGCCACGCCGCCACCGTATGCGCATATTTTAACCTAAGCCGGACTATTGCCGGAACCAAAAATATTTACCGCAGAGACGCCGAGACGCAGAGATTTTATAGGGTAATTATATGGTTTCATCCTCCGTTGTATTTCTCCGCGCCTCGGCGTCTCTGCGGTGAAAAAAAATCACACGGAGAACCGCTCCAGTGCTTGATCTACGACATATTCTTCGCAAAAAATGCAACGACTTGACTGGTAAGTGACTAAGTTTGTCATTCGGCAAAAAAGTGCTTTATAATTAAGTTGTTACAGCGATGCGGTTTTTTTGTGGCGCTTAAAGCCGTGCGTAATGGATTGATCTTAAATTGGAATTGTTTTCATAGCAAACTTGGGTTGACCCACTGTATACGGTAGCTCAGGGTAAATTTGTTCTCAGAAATTCATGATGAAAATCAATGATGGACAATATTCATGAATCCCAGGCAATCTTAGTGCGACTCTACTCATGGCAACAACATAAAGACAAAACCTTTTTCACCGCAGAGGACGCAGAGGAAACCCCTTATGCTTTTCCTCTGCGTCCTCTGCGGTGAATAGGGTTTTTCCATACTGAGAACAAATTTACCCTGCGGTAGCTTCGCACCGCTTGCTAATCCGCCTGTGCCAGCTTGGACTTCGCCAGCGGCGGATTTTTGGCGAAGTAGCGCTTGATGCCGGAAAGTATGGCGCTCGCCAGCTTGCTCTGGTAGGCCTCGTCCTTGAGTTTTTTCTCCTCGTTCGGATTGGAAATGAACGCGGTTTCCACCAGAATGGAGGGGATGTCCGGCGATTTCAGCACGGCGAAGCCGGCCTGCTCCACACTGCCTTTGTGCAGGCGGTTGATGCCGCCCAGTTCGCCCAGCACCGCCTTGCCCAGCTTGAGGCTGTCGTTGATGGTGGCGGTTTGCGACAAATCCAGCAGGGTTTGTTTCAGATATACATCCTTGACATCGATATTGACGCCGCCGATGAGATCCGCCTCGTTTTCTTTCTTCGCCAGCCAGCGGGCGGCGGCGGATGTGGCGCCGCGCTCGGAGAGCGCGAACACCGACGAACCGGAGGCGTCCGGGTTGACGAAAGCATCCGCGTGGATGGAAACAAACAAGTCGGCCTTGAGATTGCGCGCCTTAATTACTCTCTGCTGCAAGGGAATAAAATAATCGCCGTCGCGGATTAGCACGGCGCGCATATTGTCCTCGCGCTCGATGTGCTCCTTGAGACGGCGCGCAATCGCCAGCGTCACATCCTTTTCGTTCGCCCCGCCCCCGCCGCGCGCGCCGGGGTCTTCGCCGCCGTGGCCGGCGTCAATGGCGATCGTGATTAGCCGCTCCACATTGGCTTGTTTCGGCGTTTTTCCGGGCTTGGCCGGCTTCCCCTCCGGCGCCGGTTTCTCCGTCGGCGCGCGTTCCGCCTGTGCGGCTTCAGCGACGACGGGGGCGTCCTCCCGGATTTTCAGCGGGGGCGGCGCAGCCTCATTGGATGGTTTGCCATCGACGCCCGCCGCCTTGGTTTCCTGCTGCACCAGCAGCGTCATCAGTGGGTCTTGCGGTTGCAGCGGGTAGATGTCCAATACCAGGCGGTGGCCGTAGTTGGCATAAGGCGGGAGAGTGAACACTTGCGGCTTGATTTCACCCTTGAGATCGAACACCAGCCGCACCACGCCCGGCTTGAAGCGCCCGGCGCGCACCAGCTTGATGTAAGGGTCGTCGTCGGCGACTTTCGCAGCCAGACTTTGCAGCGCGGCGCTCAGTTCCACGCCTTCGAGGTCCAGCACCAGACGTTCCGGGTTCTTGATCGAGAAGAAATTGAATTTGACCGGCGTCGCCGATTCCAATGTGACGCGGGTATAGTCCACCGCCGGCCACACCCGCGTCGAGGCGATCTGGATGCCGGCGGCGTCGGCCAAGCCGATGGCCAGACAACAGGCGAGCACGGCGGCGTATAGCAGCTTCCCTATGCCCTCCCTGCCGATCCCGTCAAAACGCTTAAGCATTGCCTGCCTTTCTCGGTTCCCGCTGAAATTTCAGCCCGCCGCCCTTCCCCTTCCACGAACAGACCGATTTCAATATCCGCCGGAGGCAATAGCCCACCGGCCTTTTCCGGCCATTCCACCAGACACACCGTCGCCTCGTTGAAATATTCGCGAAACCCTGCCTCGTGCCATTCATCGGGGTTGTTGAAGCGATAGAAATCAAAGTGATATAAGTATAAGCTAGAAACCACATAAATTTCAAGCAAGGTATAGGTGGGGCTTTTCACTTTGCCCCGATAACCCAGCGCGTGCAACAACGCCCGCGCCAGCGTGGTTTTGCCCGCCCCCAGGTCGCCGTTCAGGTAGATCACCAGCCCCGGCGCCAGCGTCCGGGACAATTCGGCGCCCAGCGCCATCGTGGCGCTTTCGTCGGCAAGAAAACGCGCCACTTCAGGCTGGGGGTGGGGTTGATGGTCGTGATGGAGGATCATGATTTTAAATTCTTTCAGTAGGGGGCCAATGTTATGCCTTGCGCGGCCAGGCGATCCATACAATCGTAGCGACCCTCCAGCAATTCAGCATAGTAGCTCGTAAAATCATCGGTCGCGTCCATGATTTGAACACCTTCATCCAATTTCATCCATCCCAATGCTTTAATGCATTATTATGGCGCATAAATTATCGGCTTGGCTGTTCGCCAAGAGCGAACCTCCTTATTTCCGGCGCAGTATGGAAAAATGCCTAGTCCCTATATAAATTAAATTAATATTTACCAGAAAGGAACACATTCATGCCCAAGCAAATCCTCTCCACTCCCAACGCACCTGCCGCCATCGGCACTTATTCGCAAGGGGTGCGCGTGTGCAACACGGTTTACCTGTCCGGCCAGATCGGGTTGGACCCGCAGAGCATGGTGCTCAAGGAAGGCATTGATGCGCAGATCGAACAGGTGTTTCTCAATCTCGGCGCGCTGGCCAATGCAGCCGGAACCGATCTAAATGCCACCGTTAAGCTTAACGTCTACCTCACCGATCTCGCCAATTTCGCCAAGGTCAACGAAATCATGGCGCAGCATTTCGGCCAGCCCTATCCGGCGCGCGCTGCGGTGGGGGTGAAGGAGTTGCCGCGCGGCGCGCTGGTGGAAATGGACGCAGTTTTGCACATCGACGAGGCTTGACGACAGCACAGTAGGCGCGAGATAAAAATGGACATGCTTTCGCTATTCGCTCGCCAAAGCGATTATAACCAGTGGATAAACCGCAAGCTCTTCAGTGTTTGCGAGGCGATCCCCGACTCAGATCGCAAGAAAGACATGGGCGCCTTTTTCCGGTCTATACACGGCACATTCAATCACCTGCTCGTTGCAGACCGGCTGTGGATGAGCCGGTTTGCCAACAGCCCTTTCGACTTCCAAGCCCTGGACCAGGAACTGTTCAGTGATTTTGTTGAATTAAGAGCCGAGAGGGAAATAACTGACCAAGCTATATCCCGGTGGATTCGCTCTTTGACGGAAGCAGAGTTGGGCGCCACGATTACTTACACGTCGGTTGTAATGGGAAAAGAACTCAAGTTCAGTTTGGCCGATGCGCTGTTGCATTTTTTTCATCACCAGACTCACCACAAGGGTCAACTCACCACCTTGATCAGTCAGTTGGGCTACGATTTCGGCGTCACTGATCTGATTTGCATGCCTGGGGTTGAGCTTGAAGGCCAGTTAGGTTAGCCGTAAACCTCTATTTAGAATGGACTTGAAAATCGGCAAAGCCACTCAGGAAAAGCTTGCCAAGCTGGGCATACGCCACGCTTTCGACTTGCTGCTCCACTTGCCGCTACGCTACGAGGACGAAACCCATCTGTACCCTATCGCCGACGCGCCGTTCGGCCAGACGGTGCAGGTCGAGGGATGCATTGTCCATGCCGAGGTGCAATACCGTCCGCGCAAGGCGCTGATCTGCCAGGTGCAGGATGGCGGCGGCCAGATGTTCGCGCGTTTCCTGCATTTCTATCCCAGCCAGGTCAAGGCGCTTGCCGAGGGTAAGACAGTGCGCCTGCTGGGCGAATTGCGCCAGGGTTTTTACGGCGTGGAAATGGTGCACCCGAAATTCAGCGCGGGGGGCGACGGCGCGCCGCTCAACGAAGCGCTGACGCCGGTCTACCCGACGACTGCCGGGCTGTCGCAGGAGAGTTTGCGCAAACTCATCAACCAGTCCCTGCAATCCCAGGAGTTGACCGACACCTTGCCGGAGGCGCTACGCGATTCTCTGTCCCTGGCCGATTTCGCCGCCAGCATCCGCGCCTTGCACCAGCCGCCGCCGGACGTGTCCCTGGCCGCGCTGACCGAGCGCGACCATCCCGCCTGGCGTCGGCTGGCTTTCGACGAACTGCTGGCGCAGCAGCTTTCCATGCGCCAGCATTACCGCCGGCGGCGCAATGTCGGCGCACCGGTGCTGGCCGCGCCGGGGGCGTTGACGGAAGCGTTCCTGGCCGGGTTGCCGTTTGCGCTGACCCAGGCGCAGCACCGGGTGGCGGCTGAAATCAGCCGGGACCTGGCCCAGCCGCACCCGATGCAGCGCCTGCTGCAAGGCGATGTCGGTAGCGGCAAAACCGTGGTGGCGGCGCTGGCCGCGCTCCAGGCCATTGAGCACGGCTACCAGGCCGCGCTGATGGCGCCCACCGAGCTTCTCGCCGAGCAACATTACCTGAAACTAATGATGTGGCTGGAACCGCTGGGCGTCAACACCGCGTGGCTGGCCGCGCGCCTCAAGGCCAAGGAAAAGCGTGCCGCGCTGGAAGCAGCAAGCAACGGCGGCGCGCAACTGATAGTAGGCACCCACGCGCTATTCCAGGAACAGGTCGAATTCGGCAACCTCGGCCTAGCCGTTGTCGACGAGCAGCACCGTTTCGGCGTGCATCAGCGTCTGGCGCTACGCAACAAAGGCCGCGAACTGGCGCCGCACCAGTTGATGATGAGCGCCACGCCGATTCCACGCACCCTGTCCATGAGTTATTATGCTGATCTCGACGTGTCGGTAATTGATGAGTTGCCGCCGGGGCGCACCCCAGTGCTGACCCGGCTGGTTTCCGACGCGCGTCGCGATGAAGTGGTCACTCGCGTTCGCGAGGCCTGCCTGAAAGGGCGGCAGGCCTACTGGGTGTGCCCGCTGATCGAGGAATCCGAAGCCTTGCAGCTCAAAACAGCGGTGGAAACCTTTGAGACGTTGACGGCAGCCTTTCCCGAATTGAATATCGGCCTGGTGCATGGCCGTATGCGCAGCGACGAAAAAGCGCAGGCAATGGCGGATTTCAAGGCCGGCGTCACCCATTTGCTGGTAGCCACCACGGTGATCGAGGTCGGCGTGGATGTGCCCAACGCCTCGCTAATGGTGATCGAACACGCCGAGCGCATGGGGCTAAGCCAACTCCACCAGTTGCGCGGGCGGGTGGGGCGCGGCGCCACATCCAGCGTGTGCCTGCTGCTGTACCAGCAACCCTTGTCGGAACTGGCGCGCGAACGCCTGAAAATCGTCCACGATAGCAACGACGGCTTCGAAATCGCGCGCCGCGATTTGCAGTTGCGCGGACCTGGCGAATTTCTCGGCGCAAAACAAAGCGGCGTGCCCATGCTTAAAGTAGCCGACCTGGAACGCGACCAGGATTTGCTGGAAATGGCGCGGGATGTCGCGCAGGTGCTATTGCGCGACTACCCGGAACACGCCGCCCGTCATCTGAAACGCTGGCTGGGCGGGCGGCAGGAATACCTGAAAGTCTGACGCATTCCTTAACGACTTGCTATCTTAATCTTATCGCCAAACGGATGTAATCCCAGCCAACATGCACCTGCACCCCCTCACCGCTTATGACATCATTCCCGGCAGCCCGTTGCCGTGGCCCGTGTACGATGCGGACGGGCACCTCATGTTCGAGCGCGGCGTCACGCTGGCAGCCGGCTATCCGCTGGAAACCCTGTATCGCAGCGCCGACGACGGCGCTACGACGGATCCCGCGCAAGTGGCGGAATTCAGCGCGACCGAGCGGATTGAGGAGGCGCCCGGCAGCGAAATGTTTCCGCCCAACGGCATCAAGCCGCAAATGTGGGAGATCGTGCAGATTCGCCGACTCGAACGCGACACGAAAAGACAATATTTTTCCCGCCTGATCGGCTACATCTGGGATGCCAGCGTACTGGTGACCATCCCGCTGGAGCATGCCCAGCATGTCCTCATGATAGAGGGGGAGCATGTCGAGATACGCATGTTGATCGGGTGCAACATCTACGTGTTCCGCGCGCAAATCATCCGCCTGGCGCTGCTGCCTTCTCCCTATATGCACCTCAGTTTTCCCCGGAAAATACAACGCCAGCACCTGCGCAAAGCGCCGTGGGGGCGCATCAACCTGATCGCCACCATAGAGCGCCCGAACCAGGAAACATCCAGCGGTTTTATCACCAACATCAGCAACGCCGGCACCCAACTCTATGCATCGGATATGCTGGGCGGGGAAGGGCAGGTCTTGCGCTTGCTGTTTCATGTGGACATCGACGGCCTGAAAAAGGACTTGTCGTTACAAGCCGTCGTGCGCCATATGCGCAAAATAGTGCTGAACCGGGAAACCGATCCGACATTGATCGAATACGGCGTAGAATTCGTCGATCCGGGCGAAGATGACGTGCTGTGGCTGAAGTGCCTGGTTTATCAGCGTATCGCGATGGGGTATATGGCTTGATGTGTTTACCTTGTTCGGGACGCGTTGCGTCCCGAATCCAGGGGATGTGGCTTCCGCCAGGAAGCGCATCGCTCGCGCACCCCGGCGGCAATACGCGACAGATGAAAGTCAATCCGTTCGTCCTGAGTAGAATATTCGTCCGCAGGCCGAAAGGCGTTGGCAAGAAACAGGGGTTATGGTTGCTGTTTGGCGCTCGTTTAATGGCTTGCATGCGACAATCGTGGTTATTTCTGCCATTGATATATATGACTAAAAAAGCTGTTTCTTGAGAGCTTCGCCGAAGGGTCGAAGGATGAACGGATTAACTTTCATCTGTACCATGACGAATATAAATGTTTTTTAATTGCGCGTAATGTTGAGGCTTGCCATTTTCCTCCATTCATCCTTCGACAGGCTCAGGACGAACGGAGGAAAATGGCAAGCCTCA
>Ga0172380_10007020_pt1 | contig 12848 bp, 14 predicted proteins | sample Leawe162metaG_FD_119747 | JGI IMG/M metagenome (GOLD analysis project Ga0172380, IMG submission 119747) | Leachate microbial communities from a municipal landfill in Southern Ontario, Canada - Leachate well 162 metaG | ecosystem: Engineered > Solid waste > Landfill > Unclassified | place...
GTGCACCCGCCAGGACTCGATTCCTACAGAATCTGTTCAGGTTGTCGCTTTTTTGTTTCCTAGCGTCACAAAATAGCTGGCAACCTCTTCGAGTCCTTGGACTCATTGAAAAAGGTCCCAATCACAAGGATTGAGACCTTTTCCAACGAGTGCACCCGCCAGGACTCGAACCTGGAACGACTGATCCGAAGTCAGTAATGATATCCATTTCACCACGGGTGCGTGCCGCCATCATACGAGCAAGAAGGGGAAATTGCAATGAGTTGAGACGGGTAACCACCATCCATTGCGCTCATCTGATGGAAATACTATAATCGGGGAGCTATTTTTCTTCCTTTCTAGAGGAAAGTAGTAGTTGAATAGGCGGCCATGGTTAAGTGGTATAACGAGTCCTTGCCAAGGATTAGTCGAGAGTTCGATTCTCTCTGGCCGCACAAAAAAGACAAAACGACCTGAACTGCTTCAGGTCGTTTTGCGTTTTGTGAGCCGGAGACATGCTTCTGCTATTCCTAACGCAGGTGAAATAGTCTGGGAGACTATTTCACGGCGAGGCCGGGTAGGAGCCACTTATGTGCGTGAGCGAATTAGTGAGCTGACACCATATAGGATTATACTTTCTGCTCGTAGAAGCATCGTGTTTCTGCTACAATCGCACATATATGATCGTACGGTCGGATATTCCGAGAGAAGTACAACATGTCGCCGACACCCTGGAAAGCAGGGGATTTGAAGCATATCTTGTCGGTGGTTGCGTACGTGACCTCCTTATCGGCAAGACACCTAAGGACTGGGATATAACCACGAATGCGCATCCAACGGAGATTGAGAGTATATTTCCTGAAACCTATATCAATAACGACTTCGGTACTGTTGGCGTAGTGACTGAGGATGCAGAGGATCCGCGTCTGAAGGTGATTGAAGTGACTCCATACCGCACCGAATCAGGCTACTCGGATGCACGGCGCCCTGACAAAGTAGATTTCGGTGTTTCTCTTGAAGAAGATTTGAAGCGACGTGACTTTACTGTGAATGCCATTGCATACCGACTCAAAGGTGAAAGTCTTGTCGATTTGTACGAGGGAGCATCTGACATGCAGGCAAAGCGACTCCGTGCGGTAGGGACGGCATCAGAGCGCTTTGCCGAGGATGCGCTCCGTATGATGCGCGCAGTACGCTTAGCAGTTGAGCTAGATTTCGTTATTGAATCGGAGACCATGGCTGCCATTGCTGAAAATAGTAAGCATTTGAGCCGTATTTCTAAGGAACGCATTCGTGATGAGTTTACTCGCATACTTTCCTCGAAACAGCCTATGCAGGGAATCATCTTGCTTGAGAAGCTTGGTCTTTTGCCGTTTGTGGCACCTGATGTTCTCCGTGGTATTGGTGTTGAGCAGAACCAGGCACACGCATTTGATGTATATGAGCACCTTCTGCGCACAATGCAACATGCAGCAGACAAGGACTGGGATTTTGATATACGACTTGCAGGTCTCTTTCACGATATTTCCAAGCCAGAGACACGACGTTGGTCTAAGGAGAAGAATGACTGGACATTCCATGGCCATGAGGTGGTCGGTGCAAAGGTGACTAAGAAAGCGCTACAGGACCTGAAGTTTCCAAAAGAAATCATAGAGAAAGTGGTAAAGCTCGTGCGCTGGCACATGTTTTTCAGCGATCCTGATACCGTTACACTCTCTGCGGTACGCCGAACCATCGCAAACGTGGGCATCGAGCACATATGGGACCTGCTGAAACTACGCCGATGCGACCGAATAGGGACAGGGCGTCCGAAGGAGCAGCCGTTCCGACTTCGTAAATACACTGCCATGGTTGAAGAAGCACTCAGAGACCCTATTTCAGTAAAGATGCTCAAAATCGATGGTTCACGAATCATGGAAATAACAGGGGAGAAGCCAGGTCCAAAGCTTGGCCATACATTGAATGCGCTCCTTGAAGAGGTTTTAGATAATCCTGAAAAGAACACTACCGACTATATGGAAACTCGTGCAAAGGAGCTTATGCAGCTACCGACCGAGGATTTGATCCCTCTCGGGGAACAGGGAAGAGCCAAGCGAGATAGTGAGGAAAAAGAGGCTGTCCGCGCACTCCATAAGAAACACAAGGTTGATTGTTGCTAGCCTCTACTGCTTGCGTTTGATACCCAGCAATTCCTGACGCTGACGCGTCGGTTTTCGTATCTAGAATTAGTATTCCCTAGGACAAGGAAGTAGCGGACATATTGTATCGGGAGACATAAAAAAAGCCCGTGGGATCGGCTTCCGAGTGTGGTGATTCTCGGAGCCCGATCCAACGGGCCTTTTGTGTGAGTGAGCTATGGCGGAACGCTGTGTTCCGGTGGGTGGATCAGAGATCCTAATCCCTAAACTATAGCTCGAAAGATCTATGATGATTCTCGCGTGAACCTCTCGGTTCTAACGTTCCTCATCGAATGTGATGTACAGAGTTTTTTTGGAGGTATTAACTCTTAGTTTGTAATGAACACTTGAAGGGGTAACCCTCTGGCTACCTGCTCGCCCTTTCTGGGCCTACGGATATACTATGTCCTTTATAAGGTAGTGTAAAGGACATCTTTGGGGATAGCTGTGGATAGCTGTCCTTTATAAAGGACAGACGTATTGTGGCTTGCATTAGAGCCTTATATTAGAAATCTCCAATCAGCTCAAGTGAAACTGGGCAGTGGTCGCTACCCATCACATCCGCATGTATGCGCGCATTCTTTATGATGGATACTAATGCTTTTGAAGCCATGATGTAATCGATTCTCCAACCAACATTCCGCTCGCGTGCATGCCCAAAATGTGACCACCATGTGTAGTTTCCATTACCTTCGGTGAACAGTCGAAAAGTATCAATAAAACCAGCTTTGAGTATTGCATCAATACCGCTGCGTTCTTCCTGTGTAAACCCCTTCTTGCCTTCATTTTCCTTTGGACGCGCAAGATCGTCTGGAGTGTGTGCAACATTCAGGTCGCCACCAAAGAGTACAGGCTTTCGTTTTTGCAGCTGGTCCATGAATTCAAGGTAGGCTGGGTCCCACGCCTGACGCATCGGAATACGGGAGAGATCATCCTTTGCGTTTGGTGTATAGACTGAACTCACAAAGAAATGAGGGAATTCAAGTGTGGTAACACGTCCTTCTCGAGTAGTGTCTCCATAAGCATCACTGAGAGGGTATTTCTTAGCAATGTCTTGAGGTATGCCCAATATGACGTCATCGGGAGAGGTCTTTGTGAAGATTGCGGTACCCGAATATCCCTTTTTCTCAGCAGAATTCCAATATTCCTCATATTCAGACAGATTGACCTCAACCTGTTCACGGGAAGCTTTTGTCTCTTGAAGACAGAGGATGTCGGGTTGATGCTGCGTCACAAACCTCACGAAGTCTCCTTTCTTTAGCACGGCACGAAGGCCGTTCACATTCCATGAATAGATTTTCATAGCTCAAGTGTATCAGGTGACACCATGCTATACGAGACAGTATTTTCATGGTACAGTTTGCCACAGCAAAACAACACTTGGGGTGTGTTATGAAGGGGATATTGTTCTTTGCAATACTGTTGTCCAGCTTCACCGTTCAGAGTGAAGTCCTTCCTGGGGCGAACGGGTGGTACTCACTCGAGAGGGAAGGTGACATCGTCACCAACCTCTTCAAAGAGCGTGTCCTGTCCTGTCTCCCGCTCCTGGCACCATCGGTAACTGTCCGCATACCAAATGCGAAGGATGACGAAAGGCCTTTGGCGTCAGTAACAGAATCGGTAACCATCCTTCTCTACGGGTACGATGGTTCTGACAACGGACTCAACGCTCTTTTCGGCTACCGAAGTACAGGGGTGCTCTTCGTCCCAACAGTCGCAATCACTGATCTTTGGTTCTGTGCCGAGCTACGCCATGCGTATGCACACATGATCAGAAGTATCGGCGCAGAAGGAGAAGAAGACCCTCAGACTGAACGACAATTCTTCGCATTGGAGGAAATCTCCGTGCGAGAAGACTTCCGCAGCTATCTCGACGAGAAAACGTCTGGTCGATATGCTTTAGCACTGGAGACTGCATGGAAGCACAGGAGCACCTCCAGCATTACAGACCAGATCCGAGTACTTGAAGAGGTGTTTCCACAATCTCTGTCACAAGAAGAACAGGATATTCGAATCGAACAGTTCAGGTTCGATTTGGAACTAGGTAAACTTGTGCGGATAGCTGAGAAGGTGCAGACCTACATCTCGCTCACCCAGTCTCCGATAAATCCCTGAAGAGACTTTCGACCGACGGCACGCATGCGCGCCGTCGGTTTTTCATACTCACACAATACAATAATGACGTTGCAAGTATACCAGCGCTATAGGTAGCGAGAAATCCGTTTCTTTCTTCTCATTATGGAAGAATCACTCTATGATAGAGCTCTATGGAAAAACCTATTGTTTGTCTCTACCACAAAGACTGCATTGATGGCACTGCGGCAGCGGCTGTCGTGTTGCGTAAATTCCCGCATGCACAGACGATTGCCTTAGGACATAATCACTCTACTGAAGAACTTGCACTACTCACCGCTACCGTTCCTAAAGAGGCAGACGTATACCTTGTTGATACCACCTGTGGCCTAGAAATGATGATGGCGCGAAGACACACCATAACAATCCTCGACCACCATATAGGGGAATACGAGCGCGTGCGTGCCGTTGCTGACCAAGACACGCGCGTGACCTATGTATTCGATAATGAGAAGTCTGGAGCGTCACTCACCTGGTCTCATTTCTTCCCTAACGAACCCTTGCCGCAACTCCTTGTACACGTAGAGGACAAGGATTTATGGCTCAAGCGATACGGCGACACCACTGAATATGTAACGAGTTGCCTTTCCCTTATACGCAATAATCCTGCACAAATGCGAGAGCTTTTTGATGCACCAATTGAGACCATATACGAGCAAGGTGCCATCCTTACACAAGTCGCACGCGCTGACGTAGAGCGGCTTGTACGTCTCGAACCAATAACCATCAACATCGGTACGTATGAAGTGCTTGCCTTTAACATCACGGACCACGAGTCAACATGCGGCAATATACTCTCGGAGCGACTTGGGCAAACAGTTGCGATGTATACTGTACTAGGAGCGCGCGTACGGTTTAGTTTTCGCTCACAGCAGGAGCAAAAACCGTCCTCGCTCGACCTTGCTCAAATCCTCGGCGGTGGCGGTCACAAGAACGCAGCTGGCGCCACTATTTCTCTTGTCGATTTTATACGCAGTATCAAACAATAATCATGCCATCTATAGGAACACCAGCGCCTGACTTCACCCTTATGGATCAGAATGGAGTAGCTCACAGTCTCAGTGGGAATCGGGGGTCGTGGGTATTATTGTATTTCTACCCAAAAGACGATACACCAGGATGCACAAAGCAGGCGTGCGCCATCCGCGATAACTTCCCACTGTTTACCAAACTAAAGTGTGCTGTGTTTGGAATCAGTATTGATAGCGAAAAGAGCCACAAGAAATTCGAAGAGAAGTACACGTTGCCATTCACCCTCCTCGCCGACACAGAAAAAGAAGTTGTTACGGCATACGGCGTATGGGGCGCAAAGAAATTCATGGGCAGAACCTACGACGGTACGGCCCGCACCTCATTCCTTATAGATCCTGAGGGAAATATTGCAAAGGTATATGAAAAAGTGAAACCAGAAGCTCATGCCGAGGAAGTGCTCGCCGACCTTGTGTCGTTTCAGAAATAGGGGAGGCGTGATAGTCTGTACGAAACTTTTGTTAACAACAACGATCATTCATTATGGAAACACCACGCGAAAACAATGACCTGCAAACCGAACGAACTGTTCCGACTCCTACCGCTGAAACAGAGCTTGGGACGGCTCCAGCAATACCTGAAGCATCGGTTGTAAAAGTACCTTTGTATCGACGACCGATTACTATTGCGGTAGTCATTGCTGTACTTCTTTTTGCTGGTGCTGGGTATTATCTCTACACAACACAGTATAAGAACGGTGGTGTTGTTGCGATGGTGAACGGCGCACCTATCTATGCAGATGCATATGAAGAGAATCTCCGCCTTATGACTGAGAGCGCCACTGCACAAGGTGTTGACCTCAGTGATACGCAAATTGCTGCACAAATGCGCATGCAGGCACTCGACAATCTTATCGACAACGCACTCCTCATTGGGGCAGCATACAGAGCAGGAATCACCGTCGATGATGCGGCCATTGAAACTGTCTACGGTCAACTCACCACCGAGATGGGTGGTGCGGAAACACTCGCAGCACGTATGGCTGAGATTGGGCTCACTGAGAGCAGGCTTCGCACAAATATTCGCGAAAGAATCCTTATCGACACTTACGTTGAATCTGTTTCAGAAATCGAGTCGTTGACCGTGAGCGACGAAGAGATTGCGGCATTTATGGAGGCCCATGTTTCTCCAGATACAGAACTTCCTCCACTTGAGGAAATACGTCCTGTCATAGAATCGCAGATATTGAGCCTTAAACGACAAGAGATCATGGAAGGTATCATTCAATCATTACGTACAGAAGCTCAGATTGAAGTCCGTATCTAGCGGGCTCTCTCCTAAAAAACGCGGTCAGGCACAGCCTGACCGCGTTTTTTAGACATTCTGAAAGATTCTGCTATATTGCCCGTCACCCTAATTATGTACGAGCGATTTAACGTTTACAGCACCACGCGTCCGCGCCTCCGTAAAACGGTAGGGTGGTTCCTTGTGTTTGTAGGGTTTATCGCTCTGGTGACACCACTTACTCCTGGTGGACTCCTCTTTTTTGTAGGTCTTGAGCTTCTCGGTATGCGCGTTCTCGTATTGGATAAAATGAGGAACTTCTTCCGACCAGCAAAAGTGGCTGTCGTTGTTCAAACCAACGACCCTCAATAAGCTGTATACTGTCTCTATGAAATCCTTCATTACCATCATCGGAGGTCTTGTTGTTCTTTTTATAGCGGGATCAATATTTATGGCAATGCAACATGCTGCGGAAGCACCTGGTGTTGCCTGCACCACAGAAGCCCTCATCTGTCCCGACGGAAGTGCAGTGGGACGAACAGGACCTAATTGCTCCTTCGCACCGTGTCCCGAACTTCCCGAAGCGCCTACCGATGACATGATAGTAATCGAAGAGCCACGAGCGGGAGCAGTGCTCACCTCACCTGTCACCGTTTCAGGAATGGCGCGCGGAAGCTGGTTTTTCGAAGCAAGTGCTCCAGTAACGGTGGTTAATTGGGATGGCCTCATTATTGGTCAGGGCCATGTAACTGCGGAAGGGGACTGGATGACGAGTGAGTTCGTACCATTCTCAGGCACGATTAGCTACACCATCGATTCGAATACGCCATATGATCGGGGCGCAATTATTTTCCAAAAAGACAATCCATCTGGACTTCCTGAACACGATGATGCACGCGAAATACCTATCACCTTTAGTGAGCTTTCTGCCACACATAGTCCCGCCGATGATACCGAGACCGTCTTTTGTACTATGGATGCCATGCAATGTCCCGATGGATCTTGGGTAGGGCGTGTAGCACCAAGCTGTGCGTTCGCGCCGTGTCCTCACGTAGGTGGACCAGAGGTTCAATAATATTCATACCAATAGAAAATCCTCCACGCGATGAGTCGCGTGGAGGATTTTGTACCACCACCAGAAGCTACTCCGGACGGTAGTATATAAAGAGCAGTCGTTCGTTAATCGTTATGGAGAACATGGGTTTCATGTCGTTCCAATTTGCTTGAAGGGAGATGAAATACCCACCCATGTTGGCAATACCTCGGAACTCATGTTCCTGAAGCGGCGTCTGTGCGACGTCTTCAGTGATTCGTCCCAGCAAGTTTCTCGTAATAGTAGCCATCTTATTTGCCTTTTTGACGATCTTGGAAGCTCTTGAGATCAGATCTCACTGATTCAATTCTACCATAATCTTGGTCATATGTAAAGGTCGCACCCGCAATTTCCTTCTTATACGGCTCCATATCAGCATACGCGTACCCTGACAAACCGAAATCGATTACATATCCCATCGGAGACTCATTTATTTCCGTATCAACCTCTCCGGGTTGGCGAATCATGATATTCCCGTAGTGAAGATCACGATGGTAAAGGTTCTGTGCGTGCATTGCATCAATGAACGATGTGAGTGCGTCACAAAATGCATCAACATTAAATCCTTCAGGCAAAGTTCCGAAGCCACGAAGAATATCGTCTATACTCCGCGCATACAGCTTTTCCATGACAATCATATGCGAGCTGCCAATATCGACTTCAAAATAAGGTTCTGGTACGCCGATGCGTTGATCAGTCAGAGCCGAGGCGGCTTCATAAAACGCGCATTGAATCTCTATTTCTTCAATCATAGAGTTGCGCCCACGCTTTACAGTCTCTTCAAGTGCAAATTTGTAACAAACCTCAGGATTGAGTGCATATGCACGACGCGTATCGATAACGACACGTCCATCCGCACCTTCTCCGACAGGATGCGCATGTGCCAAGACTTCGTTAATCGTTGTGACGACAGCCTCTGCATTGGCATGAATTGATTCAAGATGTCCATGTACCGCTTTTCGAATTGCAAGTGTGGACTCAACACGCTGGTGAATGCGCTGCTGTGCAAATTCAAGAGCTGTTATAGCGGAATCTGCAGCTTCAATCTGTATACGATTTACCGTTACTTCAGTGAGAAATTTATTCTCAGGAAGCGCAAGCAGTCTTTCAAGCTCTGCTTCAGCATCAGATTCACTAAGCGGTTCCTGCACCGTTTCAGTCACGACTTTCTTACGAAATACATCTTCAATACCAAATTCGTGTCTCATGAATGTAATAGGATGATACTACCATTAGATGATTTAGGATGCATGATTGATTATCGACGGGAGTGGAACTTTTTATGTATATCTCTGAGATGCTTATCAGTCACATGGGTATATATCTGTGTGGTTGCGATATTCGCATGACCAAGAAGTGCCTGCACAGAACGTAGGTCAGCGCCATTTGAAAGAAGGTCTGTTGCAAAAGAGTGGCGCAATTTGTGCGGTGTCACTTTTCGCGTTATACCCGCAAGCGTCGCATACCGTTTGATGATGCGCTGGATACTCCGCGGCGTAAGACGCAAGTCACCATTCTTTTGCTTTGTCCCTTCTGCATTCTTTCCATACTGAATAAAAAGGGCATCATCAAAATCCTTTCGCGCTTTGAGATATGCACGCACCGATTCCTTTGCCGCATCAGACAAGAAAACGACGCGCACCTTCTCACCCTTTCCGCGCACCGAGAACTCATCGCGGGAAAGATCAACATCTTCTTGCGAAAGTGCACAGAGTTCTGAGACACGAAGTCCTGTTGAAAAGAGAAGCTCAAGAATTGCACGATCACGCAGTCCTGCTTCGGTTTTTATATTTGGGGCATCGAGTAGTCGCTTCAATTCCTGTGCCGAGATGAGGTCAAGTTCTCGTTCACCCACCTTCGCAAGTTCAATACGTTCAGGATTGAGTGATTCAATATCGCACTTTCGCAAGTACTTAAGAAAGGCACGAAGGGCAATAAGGTGGTAGTTCTGTGTCTTTCGTTTCAGTGTCTCAGTCACACGCCCGACTTTTGTTCCCGGCTGACGATTGAGCCAGAGACGATACTCACGCACCTCGTTCTCAGAGAGCTTCTGGGGGTTATCGTGTTTTACATAGCTTATGAATCGGGTGAGGTAGTGGTCGTAGTTCTCGACCGTACGCACGCTCCGACCCTTCTCAATCTCGAGATATTCAAGGAATCGACGCTTAAGCTCGGTCAAAGTCATGCACCTATGATACCGCACCGAGTACGAGTCTTTGCGCATATCACGCATTACTTGACTTTTTTTAAAATAATAGTATTATAAGGAACAGATACATCACCGTCGGGGTAGCTGAAATGCATAGCGGTTCTATTGCTGCAAAGGTTCTGTCAATCCGCCTCACCTCCATCAGCATTACCGAACAAGCGGAACGCAGGCGTAAGGAGAAGAGTGATCGAGCACAGGCAGATGCCATGGCAACCAGGCTTCTTCCTGACTTCCTTCACGAATGGAATCAGCGAATTGCCAGGCAGGAGTCCTTGCTTGGGTTCAATCCCGAACTCGACGACACAGCCGAGGAGTGGGGGGAGTACCTCAGTTACATGAAGAGAATGCACGGTCCCAAAGTGCTCAACATTCTCCTCGAAAAACTTGAGACGCAACGCTAGACACAGAAATGGGCCCCGAAATGCATTGCGTTCGGGGCCCTCACTTTATATAAAAAGACCTCTAGACCAGGGGTTGCAAACTTTGTCAATCTGTGGTAAAGTAGGTGCAACCTTCGCAGGTTATGACTCACGGCGTCCTTGTGTTCTATCTAAACACAATGACGCGTTTTTACACTACATATGCTTACAACACGAAAGAAAGAGAACGCGATGCGGGACGTTCGTCGGCATGACAGCGATACCGGTTCGCCAGAAGCACAGGTTGCGATTCTCACTAAGCAGATCGACGATCTCTCGAAGCATCTTAAGAAGAACGTGAAGGATTTCCATTCGCGACGAGGTCTTCTTCAGATGGTTGCAGACCGCCGCAAGCATCTCAAATACCTCGAGCAAAAGGACGCGAAAGCGTACAAGTCACTCGTAAAGAAGCTTGATCTGAAAAAGTAAGGAGCACATCTTGAAACGCGCATGTGGGTCAGTGACCCACATGCGCGTTTCAATTTTCTGCTATACTACGTATAGATATTTTTCAAAAGTATCATTTTTAAAAGGGAAGATTTTTAAAGTTTTTCAAAATGTCAGTTATAAAACATGCTGATCAGCGTGTCGCCATATTTATCGACACGCAGAATCTCTATCACAGCGCAAAGAACATTTATCGGACAAAAGTTAATTTCGACGCAGTCGTAAAAGCGGCACTCGGGGATCGCAAGCTTATTCGAGCGGTAACCTATGTCGTCACCACTGAAACTGGTGAGGAACATTCATTTTTTGAAGCACTTCAGAAGATTGGTATCGAGGTCAAAACCAAAGACCTGCAGGTGTTCTTCGGGGGAGCAAAGAAAGCAGACTGGGATGTAGGGCTCGCTATTGACGCTATCAAATACGCGTCCAAAGTTGATGCTATTGTTATCGCGTCAGGAGATGGCGACTTCATACCGCTTGTGGAGTACATACGATCACAGGGGTGTCAGATTGAATGCATCGCATTCGGCCGATCAAGCTCAGGTAAGTTGCGCGAAGCCGTCGACGACTTTATCGATATGGATGAACGACCAAATCAATTCCTTATTGGATATCGAGGAAATGGTCGTAGTCGCAGACCTGCTACGCGCAAGAAAACAACACGCGGGAATGGGGGAGAGAGTGAAACGATGTAACACAACCCTAGAACAAAAAGCACCTGATGCCCCATACGGAATCAGGTGCTTTTTCCATGCTACACTGTCCGCATTACTAGCACTGTCTCTGAATGCCCCATACGGAATCAGGTGCTTTTTCCATGCTACACTGTCCGCATTACTAGCACTGTCTCTGAATGCCCCGTCCGCTCTGCGGCGGGGATGAAAGAGACTTTAAAATCAGATTCGGCGGAGGCCGAATCTTTAGCTAGAAAAAACGCCGAGTTCGGCTGGCGTAATACCTCTGGGTTCTACCTCGAGAGATAACCAAGCCGACGTTTTTACTAGTCGAACTATGCACGGAGATTCCATGGAGAAAAAATCGTATTCAATCGATATTGCAGGAAAGACACTTACTGCCAGCTTTACCAATCTCACCAATCAAGCTCATGGTTCAGTGATGGTTACCATGGGCGAAACGGTCGTTTTGGTCACCGCCGTCATGAGCCGAAAGGTTGCAGGTGGACTTGGCTATTTTCCACTCTCTGTTGAATTCGAAGAGAAATTCTATGCAGCGGGACAGATTCTCGGAAGCCGATTTCAACGGCGTGAAGGACGTCCCTCCGATAGTGCGGTCCTTTCAGCACGTATAGTCGACCGAACTATCCGACCACTTTTCAACCACGCCATACGAAATGAAGTACAGGTCATTGCGACCGTCTTAAGTAGCGGGGAAGATGATCCTGACGTACTCGGTGTTATTGGTGCATCACTCGCTTTGGGAGTTTCTGATATTCCCTGGGATGGTCCGGTGAGTGCGGTACGAATCGCAGAACCTAAAGAGGGCGGTGGGCTTATGATAAATCCTACATATACCGAGCGCGCAGAGGGACTACTTGCATACGAGGTGCTTTGTTGTGGGAAAGATGGCTTTGTGAACATGATCGAAACAGCAGCAACTGAAATCGCAGAAATCACCATCGTTGAAGCACTCAGGCGCGCATCAGAGATACATGCCACCATCGAAGCGTTCCAAAAACAAATCATTAGTGAAATCGGAAAGGCTAAGCGTGCGCTTGAGATTCCTGAGCTTGATTCTGTGGCACGACAACTGTTTGAAACCCACATTGCACCCCGTCTCTCTGAGACGGTTTTCTCAAATCGTTCAGGTAAAGCACATCTCTATGAACTCAAAGATGTGTGGCTTTCTCTTCTTAAGAAAGAGAGTCCTGAGACTGATACCGGATTCGCGAGTGATTTCTTCGAACACGCGATTGATACTGAACTCCATCGTGGAGTGATACACGATAAAGTACGCCCTGATGGACGAGGTATGGACGAAGTCCGTACGCTCTTTGCACAAGCGGGCGGCATCTCGCCAGTACTCCACGGTAGCGGTATCTTTTATCGTGGAGAGACACACATTTTTACTGCGCTCACCCTTGGTGGACCAGACGATTCACAGATACTCGATACTATTGA
>Ga0172380_10007021_pt1 | contig 12846 bp, 17 predicted proteins | sample Leawe162metaG_FD_119747 | JGI IMG/M metagenome (GOLD analysis project Ga0172380, IMG submission 119747) | Leachate microbial communities from a municipal landfill in Southern Ontario, Canada - Leachate well 162 metaG | ecosystem: Engineered > Solid waste > Landfill > Unclassified | place...
CGTCAACGAATTTGTTTACGAGACTTGATGCGGCTTCCATAAATTACGCGCCGCGGAGCGGCTGCCGCGTTAGTAAGAAACAGTATTTATCTGGATCCCCTTCGGAATGATCGGGTCGGTCGACGTGACCTTGAAGGTGTTCTGCAGCAGGCGGATGATGCCCCAGATCGAGACCATCACGAATATTGTGATGACGCCGTAGAACATGATCTTGAGACCCTCGGTCTTATCCTCGCCCTGCTTGAAGAGGTACGAGATGAGGCCCCAGAAGAACACGACGATCGCCAGCGTGATGAAAAGCCCGATGAGCGCGTTCAGGAACGTATTAAAGAGAGAGAGCGTGTCGAAGAGACTGGCCGCTGAGGCGAGCGCCGGCATCGCGAGTGAGGCTGCTGCGAGGATACTGATTCCGATAATTCGTGCACGCATAATGGCTCAATACTTTAATTATTTTAAGTCACTTAATCGTATCCCCAGGGGGAGAAAACACAATAGGGCTCTGCGCCCAGTGTGGATAGCTCCCCGAGCCTTTAGTATTCTTCCTTCTTCTCTTCTTTCGCCATGAGAACGGCGATAACGAACCAGGCTACCGCGATCAGGATGATGATGCCGAAGACGAATGACGCCGCGGCGGCGTGGAATTGTATGAACTGCACGATCGCCAAGAGAACGAGCAGCACGAACAGTATCGCCACCCCCCACATCATGAGGAGGATGCCTTCGTCGCGGTAGGTAGGATAGGTACTGAGACGCACCACCCAGAGCAGCATTCCGGTACCCATGCACAGGAAAGCCGCAACGAGCATGAGACCCACGAATATATTGAAGAACCCGGCGACGCGCGGAAGAATGTCGGCGAACGCGACCGTCGGGAGAAGCAAAAGTATCGAAGAAGCCGCCAGTGTCCTCTTCATGGCTATTCTGTGTATACGGGAACGTTGAAGGATGCGGGAGCGCCGTTCGAGCCCGTCGAAGGACTGAAGTGATCGCCGCCGAAGAGCGTGGCCTGGAGCAATCGCAATATGCCCCAGACAGACACCATCACGAAGATCACGATGATCCCCCACACGAAGTACGCGCGCATCTTTTCTCCCCCCTCGTCCTTCATCTTAAGTATGTTGGTCGAAAGACCGTAAAAATAGATGACGATGCCCGCAAGTACGAGAAGCCCCGCCGCACCGTTGAGGATGTCCACCACAAGTACCGCGAGCTCGCTAAAAGTGCGCGGCGCTGATGCAAGCGCCACGGCCGGCACGAAAGAGGCCGCGACGGGCGCTATGAAAAAGATCTTTTTCATAGCTATCCGGTAGTAAGCTGCGATACCGTGCCTCCAATGAGCGTCGCGATCACCCATGCGCCGAGAATGAGGATGGAGCCGATGATGACGTAGAGAAGATTATTCTTTGCTGTCGTTATTGCCTCGTCCTTGCCTTGCGCCATCACGAACTTGAAGCCCGAGTAGACAATGAAGAGAGAAATGATGGGAAGTGCGACCATGACCATCACCTTGAGCGCGCCCGCGATAAAGAGCGGAATTGAACTGAATGTAGGGTTGAGCGGATTGTTCAGCTGCGCATCCGCGTACGCGATCGTCGCGACGAAGAACGTAACAGCGAATGATGTGATGATCCTGATCATAGACCTAAAATGTGTTCGAGCTGCTGTTCCGCGCGCGTGACCGCCTCCGAAAGGAGTGAGGCGCCGCTCGTGGTGTCTTCAATCATACCGCGGAAGATATCGTCTGTCTTTGCGGGATCCGGATCGATCCAGGCGCGGGTTATGATCGCGAGTTTGTTGAAAAGCTCATCCTCGCCCTGCGCCGGTTGTGCGAGCACGTCGCGTCGCGCCGACGGAATACCGAGCGCCGTCGACAGATTCTTCGACGTGTCGGTCGACGCAAGCACGTACGCGACGGTGATAGCGCCTGAAGGATTCCCGCTCGTGCGCGGCGTGGCGAAACCATAGGTGTGACCGACATCGGTGGCTCGCGGTGCGCCGCGTCGTTGCGGGATAGGCGCTGCGGCAAAATTGAGATTCGGGTTCATACGTAAAATGAGCGGCTGCTCGCTTGCGTATCCGACATACATCGCCAGATCCCCCGTCGCAAACGCTTGTCGCGCATCCGCTAACGAACGGTTCCATGTGTAATCGTCCTTCGACGGATCGGCGAATTCGGTGTAGAAGCGCAGCGCACTCGGCGTCGCTTGCGTAAGATCGCCGGTCTTCGGAGAAAGCGCGGGTACCACGCGGCCCGAATTGTCGCGCGCGGTGATCGCGCCCCCTGCCTGTAATATGAGAAGGCTCAAAATGTCCTTCGCGTTATCGACGTTCACATACTCGCCGAACGCGATCGCGCTCTTTGTGATCGCGCCGTTGTCGCTTCGCTTCGTCATGGTGCGGGCCATCACGTAGAGCTCATCCCAATACTGCGGCGGCTTGGAAAAACCGGCGGTCGAAAGCATGTCGCGGTTCCAATATAAAACGAGCGGATCGACGGCGAGCGGAATGGCGAGCACCCCGTTCTCAGAAAGGAACGTATTGGCGCTTTCGACGAACGTGTTGGCGAATTGCGTCTGCGATAACTTAGCGTAGGGAATGGGAATGAGCTTCCCTGCCTGCGAATACGCATAATCCTGACGCAACAGAATGAGGTCGGGCCCCTGCCCGCTCGCGAGCGCGTCGGTCACCTCGGTGATGAATGTTTTTTCCTCTTTTTGCACATATATCACCTGGGACAGGCGTGTGTCGGATTCGACCGCCTGGCGGATGACCGTGTTGAACGCAGTGGCATCCAGCGTGCCCCATATCTTTACCGGACCGGTCGACGCCGATGTTGACCCGCCTACAGCGAACGCAAAGATGAGCACCGCAGCAACGGCGATGGCGGCAAAGACGGCGAGCAGTGTTATCTGGAATATTGAAAGTCCCTTCATATCATGTGCGTGCTACAGGTCGTAGTATAAGGCCATAATGATGCGCCCCCGCATTGAATTCGCTCACGAGCTCGAATCCCGCCGTCTTTGCGAGCGCAAGCGCGAGCTCTTTGTTCACTACCTCATTCTTTACCGGGCCCATGCCACCGAATGATTCCGACCAGTCGATGACCGCCAGTTTCCCCGCAGGTTTCAGTATCCGCCACGCCTCCGTGAGTGGCGCGGTCTTATCCTCGAGTTGGAAGAGCAGGTTCGAAACGAGCACGACATCAACATGACGGTCCGCGATCTTGGAACTCATTGGTTTTTCGAGGTCGCTCCATATGACCTCGACATTCGTATACCCTTTCTTATGAGTCTCATTCTTGGTACGACGCAGAAGATCCTGCTGCACATCGATCGCATAGACGTGTCCTTTGTTCTTGAGACGCTCAGCGATCGCGAGCACGTACGCGCCCGAGCCGGAGCCAAAATCGACGACGGTCATGCCGGGCTCTATCGAGAGCGCATCGACGTTGCGCGGCGGATGTGCAAAACCTGCCGTATCGAGCGGGGTCATTGCGTACAGTATATAACAAGCGGCGCGCCGGGAGGCGCGCCGCAACGATATTCTGTGGGCAAACCTAACCTGTTAGTTATATTTCAATATTAGGCTCCGCTTCAAAAATGACGAATGATGCGACCTCGTCGCCTTCGCGCATGCGCATGACGCGCACGCCTTGTGTCGCACGGCTCAGTGTCGGGATCTCATCGAGCCCCGTGCGGATGGTTTGCGATTTCTTGGACATCGCGACGAGTTCGCCGCCCGTGAGTATCACCGCACCGCCGACAAGCTGCTTGGTCTTCGCGGTGATGGACATGGTCTTGATGCCGCTGCCGCCGCGACCCTGCGTTTTGTATTCAGTGAGTGGGGTCTTTTTGCCGTATCCGGTCGATGAGAGTACCAATAGTTCGCCTTTCGCGCCTTTCGGCACGATGCCGGCACCCACGATGCTGTCGGCAGAGCCGAGCTTCATTCCGCGAACGCCCGCTGCTTGGCGGCCCATCTCGCGCACATCCTTTGCGGCAAAACGGATCGATTGGCCCTTTGCGGTGACGAGCATCGCATCGTCGCCCTGGTATACGAAATTGGCAGAGATAAGCGAATCGCCTTTGTCGAGCCCGATAGCGATAAGGCCCGAACGTCGTACTTCAAAGAAATTGTCCGCCGCGACACGCTTCACGGTGCCATCGCGCGTTGCCATAAGAAGCGAGAGTCCCGCGACCGCTTTCTTTTCTTTCGGCATGGCGAGCACCGAGGTGATCTGTTCGCCCTGCTCGAGCGAAATGAAATTCATGATCGACTTGCCCTTGGTCGCGCGCTTGCCCTCGGGGAGATCGTACATCTTGAGCTGGTAGACCTTGCCACGATCGGAGAAGAACAGGAGGTCTGAATGAGCCGACGCAGTGAGGAACTGAGTCACGAAGTCCTCGTCTTTGGTATCAAGATCGACGACGCCGACGCCTCCGCGTTTCTGTCTGCGATACTCCGATGGATTCGTGCGTTTGATGTAGCCGCCAGAGGTAAGCACGAGTACCGAATCTTCGTCGGCGACGAGGTCTTCAGCCGAGAGGATGGTGGCGCCCTTTTTCACGATCTTCGTGCGGCGGTCGTCACCGTACTTCTCGACGACCTCGCGTATCTCCTTCTTGATGAGTTCCATCAGTTTCTTATCGCTCTTGAGAAGCGATTTGAGTTCTTCGATGAGTGCCTGCACCTCTTTGAGCTCATCTTCTATCTTCTTGCGTTCGAGGCCCGCAAGCTTCTGAAGACGCATGTCGAGGATCGCGTTCGCTTGCAGCTCAGAGAACTTAAACTTCGTCATGAGCCCCGTGCGCGCATCGTCCACGTCCTTCGACTTCTTTATGAGCGCGATGATCTCGTCGATATGGTCGAGAGCCTTTTTGAGACCCAGAAGAATGTGTTCGCGCGCCTCGGCGATGCGGAGGTCATATTTCGTGCGGCGCGTCACGACCTCCTTGCGATGCGCGATGTAGTGCTCGAGCATCGATTTGAGCGACAGCGTCTGCGGCACGCCGTCGACGAGAGCCACCATGTTGTAGTGGAAGGTGTCTTCGAGCTGTGTGTGCTTGTACAGATAATTGAGCACTGTCTGCGGATGCGCGTTGTTCTTGAGCTCAATGACGACGCGGATGTCCTTGGTCGATTCGTCGCGTATGTCGCGTATGCCTTCGAGCTTCTTTTCCTGGACGAGGTCCGCCATCTTGGTAATGAGATCGGATTTCACGACGCGATACGGTATCGAGGTGATCACGATCTGATAATCGCCTTTCTTTCCTTCCACGATCTCGGCATCACCACGCACGACGACCGGCCCACGGCCCGTCATGTACGCGTGTTTGATGTCGGTCTGGTTGAACGCGATGCAGCCCGTTGGGAAATCCGGTCCCTGCACGAACTGGAGCAGGTCTTCGGTCGTGGCATCGGGATTCTCGATAAGGTGCGTCGCCGCGTCGCAGACCTCGCGCAGATTGTGCGGCGCGATGTTGGTCGCCATACCCACGGCGATGCCGAGTGTTCCGTTGAGCAGCAAATTCGGGATGGTCGTCGGAAGCACGCTGGGCTCTTGTTTGGTGTTGTCGTAATTCGCGCGGAAGTCGACGGTCTCTTTGTCGATGTCGCGGAGCATTTCGCCGCCGATGCGCGACATCTTGGCTTCGGTATATCGGTATGCAGCAGCACCATCGCCGTCGATCGAACCAAAGTTGCCCTGGCCGATGATGAGCGGATAGCGCATCGAGAAGTCCTGTGCCATTTTCACCATCGCGTCGTACACCGAGGCGTCGCCGTGCGGGTGGTATTTACCGAGCACATCGCCGACGACCGTCGCCGACTTGCGCGTCTTCGCCGAGACCGTGAGTCCGGCTTCCTGCATCGCGTACATGATGCGGCGGTGCACCGGTTTGAATCCGTCGCGGACATCCGGAAGCGCGCGCGCCGTGATGACGGTCATCGCGTAGTCGAGATACGACTCGCGCATTTCTGTCGTGATGGAACGCGAAATAACGTTCACATGTGCCGGTTTTGGAGCCTCAGAATCAGGCTTTTTCTCGTCCTTTCCGCGTGCCATATATACGTGAATTATAGCATGGAGCGCACGGCAAATCCACTCAAAAACGGCTCTATAGGGGCACCCCAAACGCCTCAACGCCGTTGAGGCGTTCGACGTGCTTGACCAGCTAAAGAAACTCAAGCATAGTCGCCGCAGCGACATCAACACGGTGTTCGCGAGGCCATGAACGGAGGTAAACGTCATGCCCGAATCTTCCGTTAAGTACTATCCCGTAATAGCACGCATTCTCCTTCTTCTGGGTGGACTGCCCCTGGTGACGTTTCGCGCTTCCGTCGTCTCGGTGACCCCAGATGAGCTGTCGAGCTACCGAATGGTCCATCGGTTCATTATGGAATACAAGGGACCCTCGGACAGTTGTGCCGAAGAGGAAGTGAATATGCGCTTATATCGCGATAAGGCTGCGCGGTATTTGCAGGGAAAGATATACCGTGCGAAGCGGTATAAGAATCAGATTCTCGAACCCACGGTCGAGATCGAGATCAACCTTCGTGGGGTTACAGCTCGCGTGCAGCCGATGTAGGGCCGCGTCATCAACTGGCAAAGGGCCGGCTCGGTGAGGCGGTCTTTTGTTTTATGAAAATATAAAGGACGGTCCTTTTTTAGTACGAAAAACGACTGAGCAGAAGCGCAATTATAAGAATATAAAGGACGGTCCTTTTTAGTAGGCGGTGGGTTGGCCGAACTGGTCCGTACCGCCGCTCGTTTGCTGCACTTCTACCTGTTGCTGGCCTTGCAGCTGATTCGCCGCCGCGTCATATCTGATGTTATAGAGATCTTCGGGTGTTTGGCCATTCGACTGCTCTATCGCCTGCTGCGCCTGCTTCGTCGCTGTAGGATTAAAGTCGCTCTGCGCGCCGCTGTCCAAATTGATGGTCTGCGAGCCTGCCTGAATGCGTTTGAAGAAAAGAATCGCCCATGCGGCGAGAAGCACGACGACCACCATGATGGCGATGCCGCCGGCGACCGTTTTGCGCTCGTCCTTGGGACGGTCCTTCAGATTGTCTATCGCTTTTTGTACAACCACCTCTCCATTCTACTATCCCGCACGCGATTCGCGTGCAGAAAATGTACTGCGTGTGGGATTACGCGCTCAGCACCACGACCTCTCCATCTTTGCCCACCACGTCGCGCGGCTTGATCGTGAGTTTGTCCACGGGCTTCGTCCCCTCTGCGCCCGCCTCTTTGAGGAACGCTTTGAGTGATCTATCGTCATACAGTATCGGTATCACGATCTTCGCTTGGAGCTTCACCGAGAGCTTCTCGGCTTCGGCCGGAGAAAGTGCGCCTTCGCCGCCTATCGGAAGAATGAGCACGTCCGGCGCGTCCATTTCGAGCACTTCCGCCGGCAGGTCGAGGTCGCCGAGCGCGCCGAGATACAAGACCGAAAGCCCGTCGAAATGCACCGAGTACACCGTATTGATCTTCCCCTCCCCGCCGTAGGCGGAACCAGCGGGAAAGCCGGAGACGACGATCTCTTTCACCTCGTATTCGCCGGGACCAAAAACATGGAACGGCTGTTTATCGCCGCGACCCGCTTCGTCCGCGCCGTTCATGTCGGGATGATTAAAAGAGACGAATGCGACATCCGCGCCGAAATTGACCGGCTTGTATTTCTTTGAAGCTTTCGATACCGGCCCGAATACGAGGGTCGTATCCCCCGCACTTGCCCGAACGCACGCGCCTTCATGGAATGTCAAAATCATGGCGGCATTGTAGCACTTTTAGTTATACACACACGTCCTTGACCGGATTCATGAACAGGCTACGCTGATAGTACAGCTAGGACAGTACGAGCACCTTGCTCAAGCTGGCCACCGACGGCTGTGCAGAGATGTCCGTCTCCGACGGCACTCAACAGGGAGAGACCCATGACGAAGTTCGCGATGTTGCTCGGCGCTACCGCTGGTCCTGCTTCGGCTCCGAAGACTCATGGTCTGGCGCGCAAGAAGATCGCCATCGGCAGCCTGCTCGTCGATACCGGCCACAATCACCTGAAGAAGGCCGTCGTCGGCTAAGTTCTGGACCGTCTCCAATAGCGCCGTTTCGGCCGCTGACCGTATTGTCGGTCAAGTCGATTTTCGGCCACTACGTGACCCTGGGGAAGCTTCGCTTCCTTGGGGTCATCGATTTTTATACGCACCACGACCCTTTGACGCATTTCAATGCAGGCGTAGCGTTATCAGTAGGACCTGTTGTTACTGCCCGCAGTGACACAGGATTTTGCATACAGGGATAAAGGCGGGACGGAGGAAGTGATGCGGATCAAAACGATAACGGCCTTAGCCGCACTTTTACTTCTCGGAAACTACGCGCTCGTCATCGCGCCCGTTGACCGCGCGAACGCGCAGGAACAGCTCGTCGAGTTCGGAATGGTCAGGGGCTGGATGTTGACCGACGGTCGTAACGTTGCGGTGAATGCGGCTGCCGTCGGCTTCGGCAATAAGGTGCAATCGTACGAAGCCGCGATGCGTCTGGTGACACGTGTCTCGAACTTCAACGACGATATCAACGTCGCATTCTGGCCACCGACGGTTTGTGGCCAGCAAGCCACGCACGATATCTGCACGCTTGCCCGCGTGCCGCTCGTTCCCTTCGGCGCGCGCGTGACCGTGCAGCGGCAAACACCCTCCCCGCTCTTACCGGTCGCACAGCAGTAGCCGGAAGAAGGCTACGACATTCAACGGCCCCGGATCAATTCCGGGGTTCGTCTTTTTTGTTGTTCGATTGGGATCTCAATATGTCGCGTATCTCGCACAAAAGTTTCTCTTCATTTGATACCGGAGGCGTCGGCGGAGCTTCGGCTTCCCTTTTCTGGAAACGCTTCACGAACCCCTCGAAGAGTTTGAATATCAGGAAGATCGATAGACCGACGATCAGGAAATTGAGGGTCGCCTGCAGCAAGTGCCCGTATCCCACCACGAGCGCAGGGGTCGTGGTGCCCGCGATGACCTTGGACGGCCGTATCACGTATTCCCACGCGCTGAAATTCACGTTGTTGGTCGCAAGCGAGAGAAAGGGCGTGATGATGTCGTTGACGAGCGCATTGACGATGCCACCAAAAGCACCGCCCACCACGACGGCGACGGCGAGCTGGATCGCATTTCCCTTTGCCGCGAATTTCCAGAATTCGCTGAAAAAGCCGCCCACCCCGCGCGCAAATCGCGCGCCGTCCGTACCTCTCTTCTCTTCAGACATAAAAATACTCTACCACATTGCGCCGCGAGGGCACCTCATATATAGTGTGCCCACCTGCCGGCGGCAGGCATATTAATTAATAGTTCGTACGGTTTATACTCTCCTGCCGACTGACACGGTAAGCAAAGCTTTCCGGAACGTCGTTCGGACAAAATCAGAAAGAATCTCTGATTTTGCTCCTCACTAGTTCCGGTAGCGTAAGCAGGAAAGCACCGTTCGACCATTACAATGACAACAGATATTGAGGATAAGAAGAATGTGATAGTCGACTCTGAGAGCGAAGAGGGCTCGCCCTCCGAAGCCAAGGCGGTGGAGGGCCCGATGGCGGAACTTCTCCGCTCGACTCCCAAGGCTCCCGCAATAGACGACGTCGTCGAAGGACCCGTGGTCGCGCTCGGTCGCGCTCGCGTGTTCGTCGATCTCCACCCGTTCGGTACGGGTATTATTTACGGCCGCGAATATCTTTCGGCCCGTGAGACGCTCAAGAACGTCCACATCGGCGACCTCGTCACCGCGAAAGTCGTCGGCTCCGACAACGAGGACGGCTACATTGAATTGTCGCTCCGCGAAGCGCGCCAGGCGCTCATCTGGAACGAGGCGGAAGTCGCTTCCCAGAAGAAGACCGTCTTCGAACTTGCGGTCACCGATGCGAACAAGGGCGGACTCATCATCAACTGGAACGGTCTCTCCGGCTTCCTTCCCGCTTCACAGCTCTCGCCCGCGCATTACCCGCGCGTACCGGACGGCGATAAAGACAAGATCTTCGTTGAGCTCAAGAAAATGGTGGGTACGAAGCTCGAGGTCCTCGTCATCACCGCGAATCCGAAGGAACAAAAACTTATTTTCTCCGAGAAGGGCGCGGGCACGAGCGAGCGCGCTTCGCTCGTCGAGAAGTACAAGGTCGGCGACACCGTCGACGGCGTTGTCACCGGTGCGACCGAGTTCGGCGTATTCGTGAAGCTCGAGGACGGACTCGAAGGCCTCGTACACATCTCAGAAATGGACTGGGCGCTTGTCGAGAATCCAAAATCCCGCTACAAGGTGGGCGAGACCATCAAAGTGAAGGTCATCGAGATCAAGGACGACAAAGTGTCGCTCTCGATCAAAGCACTTCTCGAGGACCCATGGAAGGCGGCTGCCGCGAAATACAAAAAGGACCAGCGCGTGGAAGCGGTCGTCATCAAATACAACAAACACGGCGCACTCGCGTCGATCGAGGAAGGCGTGGCCGGACTCGTCCATGTCTCCGAATTCGGCACCGAGGAAGAGCTCCGCTCGAAGCTCGAGCTGGGCAAAGTCTATCCGTTCACGATCACCTTCTTCGAACCGAAGGACCGCCGCATGACGCTCAAGCCGGCTCTCTAACACATATAGAAATATCGAAAGGCCCGGGCATTGTCGCTCCGGGCCTTTTTCGTTCTCGTTTTCTCATAGCGCGTCACTCCGCCGCCTGATCGAGCTGCACCAAGCGAACCATCGCTTCGATCTTGCTGACGAGCCTAGCGCGCGACCCGACGGATAGAAGATTCGCCTCAAAGGCGACATCTGTTTCGATGCGCAGACACACATCGTCCGTGATCGCCATGCCTGCGCAAAGGAGTGCAAGCTCGTCGCACACCTCCTTGCGCCACTCCGGCGAACGCTCGTCTTCGGTCGCGAGGTGACGTCCGTTCACAATGGTGAGCTTCGACGGCTTTCTGCTCAAAAGAGCCGCCGCCCCCAGCTGTTGGAAATAATCCTTTCCGTCCCTGAACATTGGCGCCCCCTTCCATGAGTTGCCGGCGTGAATCAAAGCATGAGCGATTGCTCACGTCAACACGCGTCGCGTCAAGTCGGACTTGTCGCAACAAAACGAAAGCGCCCGGCAACATGCCAGGCGCTCTTGAGATCTCGCGCGCATCAGTAGGAATTCACGCGTTCGACGAGCGCGGCGAATTCGCGCTTCCATCGCCACCGAAGACGCCATTGGCGCTTTTGATAGTAGCGATCGGAGATGTCCTTTACCGTATTGAAGATGTCATCCATCTTCGACACGGGTGCCACCGCGTCGCGGTACTTGACTCGTTCCATGAGCAGGAGCGTGACTTCTGCGCGCCGCTGGTACTTTCCGTTTTTCGCCACGATCTGAGCATCGAAACGGTCCGTTCTGATCCGTTTCGTTTCGCCTAAGGCGAATTGTTGCAACTGTTCGTATGTCGTCGACATGACCTCTCCGTGCTCTACTTTGCGAAGTGCTATCTTCCATTATAGCACGTAATCGCGCTTCGGTCAATCACGCGCGACATTCAAACACATCCGCGGCTGCACTCCGATCGATACATTAGTTGAATTGATTCATCGCGATCATCGGTCCTTCGGCGACGATCGCCTCGATGGCCTCTGATACCTTTTTGAATATCTTTTTGAGCTCGTCCATCTCACCCGCTTTGAATCGCGCCAGTATGAATTTCACGACATCGTCCTCTCCACGCGGTTTCTTCAATTTGCCTCCCGGCGTTTCCGGCGAGACTCCGATACGAATGCGCGTGAATCGTTTTGTCTTCACTGCGCGAGTGATCGACTCTATTCCCTTGTGACCTCCGCTCCCGCGGTCGAACGATAGTTTTATTTTGCCGAGCGGGAGATCAAGGTCGTCGTAGAGCACGATGAGGCTCTCCGCCGCACGCTGCGATCTCACGAACCTCGCGACCGCGGCGCCGGATTTGTTCATAAAGGTGTTGGGGAGCACGAGCGCGAGCAACGCCTTGCCGGCATTCACGCCGGTCGTGAGCGATTGCGACTTTTTGTCCTCCTTCCACGCGCTCGCGCCGGCCTTTTTTGCATAGAATTCAAGCGCCATGCGGCCGGTATTGTGCCGCGTATTCTCGTAGTCCTCTCCCGGATTACCCAATCCCACAACGACCCATGCCATATAGTCTGGAAGTATACAGTATCGGACAGTGCGATACATAACTCAGGCAGAAACTCGCGCAGAAAGATATTTTGGGATCCCGCGCAGTGCGACGGCACGAGCGTGAGTGAATTTTCAGCAGAAAATTATACGACCCTAAAATATTTTTCGAGGAAAGAGTTTCTTTTTTACATAAAGGAGACGCACCACTCCTTCTACTTGGTGTCAATGCCACCGCCAGAGTAGAATGCGCAGACATGACCGATCCTGTGATGAAAAATCCATCATCGGATACGAGGAATTCCTCGCAGCGCTCACTCATTCTCTATGCGATCGTCGCGATCGGCCTCGCGATCGGCATCCGCTTCTTTGTTGCCGCACCCTTCATCGTATCCGGCGCGTCCATGGAACCCACCTTCCACGATCTTCACTACCTTATCGTCGACCGTCTCACGTATGACTTCTCCGCACCCCAGCGCGGCGACGTTATCGTTTTTAAATTGCCCCAAAACACCGGCCGCGACCTCATAAAGCGCGTCATAGGACTGCCGGGAGAGACCGTCGTACTGAACGGGAGCACCGTCACGATCATAAACAATGCCAATTCTGACGGATTTACCCTTGCGGAACCCTACCTCTCCGCTGAAAACCTCGGCGGGTCGTCCAATCTTCGCGTAACGCTCGGGCCTGACCA
>Ga0172380_10007022_pt1 | contig 12846 bp, 20 predicted proteins | sample Leawe162metaG_FD_119747 | JGI IMG/M metagenome (GOLD analysis project Ga0172380, IMG submission 119747) | Leachate microbial communities from a municipal landfill in Southern Ontario, Canada - Leachate well 162 metaG | ecosystem: Engineered > Solid waste > Landfill > Unclassified | place...
GGCTAAATAAGAGGAGTATCATGCAAAAAGGTAATAGTAGTCCAATTGTACCGAAAAGTACGCCAGAAATCGTTATTATAGACAGTTCGATAGAATTGCCTGCTGGCTGGCTACGAGAATATACCGCTGACACACTCGACCAGGCTATTGCCGAGCATGATGCGAAGTACCCGCAGGCGCGGAAGGTTTATTGTCGCTTGAAAGTGTTCTACTTCGAGGAGGAATAATGAATAGTAACACAGAAGCTTTAGAAATGTTAAAATTAGTCCTATTGGTATTTATTTTGTGTTTAGTAGCTAGTACATTCTCGATAGTTTATGGAATCTACGAGATAGTAGACAATCAGTCTTGCATCTGTCCAGTTATCGAGCCAACACCAACCATTGACCCGGAACATCATTCAAGACCCGATGATAATTTCGAAGCCGAGTGGCTGGAGTTGCTGACAACATGAGAACCAGACCTACGCTTACTGATTACCTTGAACGAGTAGAGAAGCTGAAGGCAAGTGAGTTTGACCTTGCATCCTGGGCGAAGCTGATCAACCAGATGCGAATTGACGGGTACGGAATACATACCGAAGATTTGATTATCTATGTAAGGGAGCAACATGAAAGAACTACGCGTATTTCCTAGACGAACAAAGGCGACACCAGATGATGATGATGTTCGTATTGGTGAACCGGGATTATTTGACGAAGCAGACAACGTTCTTGTTAGTGCTACGTTTACATGGGATATACCACAGGCTGAACGACTAGCAGAATCGTGGATGAAAGTTGCTAGTGTTCAACTTGGAGGACCAGCCTTTGGTGATCCTGGTGGGGAGTTTGTTCCTGGGAGGTTTCTTAAGTGTGGGTACACAATAACCAGTAGGGGGTGTTGTAATAAATGCTGGTTTTGTTATGTTTGGAAACGGTCAGGGGCGTTGCGAGAGCTTGAAATAAAAGACGGTTGGATAATTCAAGACGATAATCTTCTTGCGTGTTCTGAAGAGCATATCAGGAATGTGTTTAGCATGCTAAAACGCCAAAAGAGAAAAGCCGTATTTTCTGGAGGATTGGAAGCGTTACAATTATCGGATTGGCATATAGACCTACTGGCAGACTTGCGCCCAGCACAAATGTTTTTCGCATACGATACACAGGATGATTATGAGCCTCTTGTAATCGCATCACAGAAGTTAAGAGAAGTTGGATTTACACGCAATCAATTATACGCATATTGCCTGATCGGATACCCGCGTGATAATTTTGATGCAGCGGAACATAGATTAAGGCAAGCGAAGGATTTGGGGATAACCCCTTTTGCTATGTTGTATAGAGGTAATGACGGCAAATACAATCCTGAATGGCGTAGGTTACAGCGCCAATGGTCAAGACCAGCTATAATATTTTCTAAACAGGGAGCAAAATGACCGAACAAACAACCCTGGAGGATAATCTAGACCTTGTCAAAGCCGTGCAGCTACTACCCGAACACCTGCGCGGCGCAGTCATTTTGTGGTCATTGGGATACACACAGGATGAAATAGCGAGACGAAGCGGGGTGCATCAAACAACCGTTATGCGCAGATTAGAAAATGCGTTCAATCTGCTAAAACACGCATAAAAAGCACATCATAAGACGCCTACTTAACAGAGGATATACATGAACAAAGTGTGCGTTTGCGGAAAAACAATACCAATTAAGAATGATTTATGCCGTGAGTGTTTATCCTTGTATGGTACGGATAAAACGGAGTGGGCTGAATGGTTGCGTTTTATGGTTTCCGACCTGAAGCGAGAGTACGAGTACGAAATAAAACATAGCAGGGATTTAGAGTTTGATGATGAACGTGATTCATTAAGTGATAATGTTGAATTTGAAGATGTACTATGGGATGATTGAACAGGGAGGATTTATGAACGTTTTATTACACAGCCGTAAATTTTGGATTATGATCGTGGATGTCGTGGTATCACTGGTAACCTACTTCACAGGTAAGTACATCAATCCGGAAGCTGCTAAAGACATTTTATTCCTGATTGGCGCGCTCCAGCCAGCCGTACTACTCGTGATTGGCTCGATTGCGGTGCAGAACGTTGCAGGCATCCGGGCGCAATCAGCTATTGATCAGGTTATGGCGTATCAAGACCCGATTGACGAGCTAGAATGACAAGCGAGCAGATAGTTACCATCATTGTTGCTATCATCGGGAGCGGTGTACTGTCTGCGGTTGTAGCAGTGGTTGGGAACCGAAAAAAGACAAACGCTGACGCGCAGTCTGTTGCACTAGACAGCCTGTCGCAAACAGCAAAGACGCTCATGGAAGTTGCCGAGCTTCGTATAAAAAACCTTTGTGACCGAGTTGAAGGACTTGAATCAAAGGTTTCAATATTACAGGATGCAGTCCAGGAGCGCGAATTGAAAATTGATACTCTGGGTGATGAAAACCGCAAACTACAAGACCTGGTAAAGAAATTACAAGAACAAAACGAATCATTGCGTAGACGGGTGAAAGAGCTTGAGACACAGTTGTTTGAACTGATACACCCCAAAAAATGATGCAGTAGACATGCACAGCCTCTGCCTTATGGTATGCGCCACGGTGCGTGTGTTGAACCCTGACCCAGAGCATTTATGTTTCGACACAGGGTTCCAGGTGCGGAACATGGGACTAACGTGCTTGGGTTTGGTAGAGTGTAGCGCAGGCACATTACCAGGTTCAACTCCTGGCTACCGAATTATAGCAGAAATAGTTTAGTTGGCAAAACGATTCTCCTGTAAAGAATAGTCGCAGGTTCGATTCCAGCTTTCTGCTCTAGTAGGGGAGTGAATGACACTGACACAGCAGCATAGAGACTACATGCGCGAATCAATCGAGAGCCGGGACAGCCGGTTAGTTTTGTGGGCATGGAAAAGGATGCTTGAGAAAACGGTGGTCATTTGGGATATAACGCAGACGAAATGAATCGCCGGGAATACGAGCCATGTGAACGCTGCGGTAGTCCTGCGGTACACTGGCATCATGCGCTTCATGGCCGGCGGGCTGGGCATCCAGAGTGGGACACAATCTACAACCTGGAGCACCTGTGCAAAGTCTGTCATGACAATAAGGGTGGATACGAGGAACGGCAAGCCTTCTTCACTCGCCAGGCTAACAGGTACGGTGATGATTTTCTGGATTGGTGGGATGGGGTAAGAGTGCCAGGTAAGGAAAACTATTATTGAGCGATAACGCAATCCAGTTTCAGGCAGCGGTATATAAGGTGCAGACAATGACGGATGGTGGCATCCGTATTGTGCTTGATTTACCAGAAACTGAAATCGCTGCTATGGCGCAGCTTGCAGCCTGTCAGGTGGATAAAATCTATTTAGCCGTAAAGTGTACAATAAGTGAGTAAAAATGAATGAAACCGAACTCAAAACGGCATTAACTGAACTGAAGTCGGACATTGTAAAAACTTCTTTTGTTTATGCGCGTGCATCGGGTATAAGTCGTGAAGCAGCCGTAAAGCAGGCTAATCGTGGAAAGACCTGGTTTTACACATTACCAAAAGACGAGCAAGAGCGACTGGAAACGCTTGCATCCGAGCTTGCAGCCGTTCCGAAAATCAAGGCGATGCAGAAGCTGGAAGAGCAGGCGGAACATGCTGCCGAAGTTTTGGCGCGTGAGCTTGATTCAAGAGACGCAAGATTGCGGGTTGATGTTGCCAAAGACGTATTAGACCGCAATGGTATCAGTAAACAGACACAGAAGATTGATATAAACGCTAACATTGACGGTACATTACTTATTGAGTATGTAAACGATTGGCGGGGTAGTGGCGAAGATAATCCTGCCGAATCCGCATAATGGACAGAAGATTGTACTTTCACAATCCAGGCGGTTCAATGTTCTAGCTGCTGGGCGTAGGTGGCGCAAAACTACCATGACCATGATGATTGCTGTCGAAAATGCAATTCATGGAAAGAAGATAGTTTGGGGTGCGCCAACATTCGACCAGGTGCGCGTAGGCTGGAATGAGACAAAACACGCTGCCGGTACGATTGCGAAGTTTACGCAATTGAACATGACAGCAACGTTCCCAAATGGCGGAGAGATTATATACCGAAGTTTAGATGACCCGAACAATGCGCGTGGACATACCGCTGATGGGGTTGTAATTGACGAGGCTGGATTTGTAAAGCAAGAAGCCTGGTACGAAGTTTTGAGACAAATGCTCATGGATACAGGCGGTTGGGCATGGTTGGTAGGAACGCCAAACGGACACAATTGGTTTTGGCGTGAGTATCAAAATGGACTAACTAGAGATGATACAAGATGTTGGCAGGCACCATCATTAGGTTGCAGGATTGAGAACGGCGTATTGATACGCGAGCCTCACATTCTTGAAAATCCCGACTTACCTTTTGAAGAATTGCAGAACATTTACCATACCAGTACAGAGCGTGTATTCAGGCAAGAGATATTAGCAGAGTTCATGGAATCGGCTGGCGGCGTGTTTCGTAATATTCAGCCTTGCATGACAGCACAACCAGGAGACCACACAGGGCATTACATTGTTGCCGGTGTGGACTGGGCGAAGTCAAATGACTTCACAGCGGTATCAGTAGGATGCAGAGATTGCCAGACAGAAATTGCTATTGATAGGTTCAATCAGATTGACTTCCACTTCCAGCGAGAACGGATAAAGGCTTTATGCGAGAAACACGGTGTCAAGTCATTACTGGTTGAAAAGAATAGCATAGGAGAGCCAAACCTGGAAGAGCTAATCAGAAGCGGATTACCTGCAATCGGGTTCACAACAACGGCAACTAGCAAGCCACCACTGATAGAAAATCTTGCGTTGGCGTTGGAGAAGCAGGAATGGAAGTTTATAAGTGATCCAGTGTGGACAGGGGAGCTGGAAGCCTACGAGCAGAGTATAAACAGCAACACAGGGCGGTCAAGTTACTCTGCTCCGCAGGGGTTACATGATGACACGGTCATTGCGCGTGCGCTTATGCTACGTGCAGCAAGTAGGGGGAATCTCGTATTATTCGAGGTATAGCACATGGACAAATACAAAGCGATAGTAAACATACCAGCATGGGCGCGTGAATTGACAGCCGAAACGGACAAGGTAACTGGAGCAGATTCAGCTTATCGGCATGTACCATTAGTGTACAGGGCGGTCAAGTTGTTGTCTGAAAGTTTAGCAAGCATTCCAGTAAAAGTGATGAAAGGAGAAAAGGAAGTAGACTGGCCAATGATAACTCAAGTTGACGAAATTGTCAGGAACATAGAAACCAGTTTGCTTGTTTCTGGTAACGCTTATTGCGAGATTGCGCGCAACAGCCTTACTGTAAAAGACCTTGTTTCGATAAATCCGCTGACAATGCGTGTTGATTACAATAATGGAGTTTATACATTCACACAGAACACAGGTGGTAAGTCTGCCGTTTGGCATAATGTTCCGGGTGAAAATAAATACGAAATGCTTTACATTCACGAGTATAACCCGAATGATGATACGGGCAACGGAATTTCACCTACTCATGTATCCCTGACAGATGCGCAGCTTCTGCGTTACATGGAACGGTATGCAGCAAGGTACTTCGAGGGCGGTGCAATGCCTATAACACTTCTTGGCATTGAGGATGCAATTTCAGACGAAGAACGTGAAAGAGTACAGGGATTTTTCAAGAGGGCTGCAACGGGAATTGCTAATGCTTTCAAAGTAATCGCATTGCGTGGTGAAATAAAACCACAGATTATTACCCAGCCGATGAAAGACCTGGCCATGCCGGAATTGTACGAGCAGGCCAAACGGAACATTTGTCATGCATTTGGGATACCGCAAACCATGCTTGACGATGCTGCCAATTATGCAACGGCCGCTGAACACACTTTGCAATTTTGGGGTAGTACAGTAAAGCCTCGCGGTAGAAAAATTGAAAGCGCAATCAATCACCAGGTATTCGGACAACTTAAATCTAAAATTGTAATGCAGTTTGGATTTGATGAGCTTGAAGTGTTCCAGGAAGATGAAGCAAATAGGTCAACTTCATTACAGGCACTTGTAAACGCAGGAATGCCATTACTTGTTGCAGCAGAGATTTTAGGCTACGATTTCACAGACGAGCAACTTGCAATGCTTGCGGTTCCTGTTGAAGTTCAAGAGGTTGTGCCGGTACGTTCTGATTTGCGAAAGTGGGAGAAGTTTGCTATCAATGGATTGGGAAAAAGTAGGCGTAAGTTTGAAGCAGAAGGAATACCGGCATCTATGTATGCAGCGATTGACGGTGCTTTAGAGGTTGCTACTACCCAGGATGACGTCAAGCGAATATTCGCAGACGCATCAAAACACGAAAACTACTGGAGTTTGTACTAATGGATGTTCCAAACAGGGAGCAAGTTGAAGCACGATTAGCGCGCCTTGTGAGCCGTGAGATGCAATCACAGCTTGGCAATTTGCTTGACTTGCTTGGAGATCCACCTGATATAAGCAAAGTCACAGAGGCATACTGGAACAATGGCGGTAAACAATTACGAGCAATCATTGAGCCTGAACTTGCTGCAATCTTTATGGCGCAGGCTGAATTGATTATGCGTGATGTTGGGGTCGGTGTAGACTGGGCTTTAGTCAATCAGCAAGCGGTGGACTTTGCAAGTACTTATACATTTGACCTGGTAACCAGCATTACTGGTAAAAATAAAGAGCTATTACAAAAAGCAATAGCGAGCTTTTTTGATGATGGGTTAAGTTTGGGACAATTGAGAGATATGATCAGTCCGGCGTTTGGACCAGTGCGTTCAGAACTTATAGGTATAACAGAAGTTACGCGGGCATCCGTAGCAGGAGAAAGAACACTTGCTGAAAGAATCATGGCAGAGAATCCTTTTATTCGCATGGTCGGTTATTGGATAACAGAACGTGACGGCAGGGTGTGTGAGATATGCGCACCTAATGATGGTCATTTGGTTGATGAGGTCGGTTACCCTCCAGCTCATCCACGATGCAGATGTACCATTAGGTACGAGATGCGAGCAAAAGAATGACACAAGCTAGCATTCACATTGATGGCATTGAGGAATTACTTGCTACGCTTGATGGGCAGCGGATATTCAAAACTGTTTTACTTGCCGCGGGTCAGACCATGGAAGGACACGCAAGGAACGCATACCCACCTGCTCCGGTTGGTAGAAAGCAACCGTTCAAGACAGACAAGCAGCGCAGGGGCTTCTTCGCCAAGTTACGGTCAGGAGAAATACAAGTACCTTACCAGCGAGGCAGCAGCCCAGGTAGCGAAGCACTAAATAAACGGTGGACTACAAAACTTGAATCTGACACGCAGGTTGTTGTTGGGAACAATACAAGTTACGGAGAACTTGTGATGGGTGATAAACAGGCTGCATTCCACAGGGATACAGGCTGGAAAACGATACAAACTATTGTAGACGATAACAAGCCAGCGATTGAAGAAGAGATAAAGAAAGTAGCAGATTTATTCCTATCAAGCAGGGGGAAACTATGAACGAATCAATGCGATTGAAAATAAAGGGGCAACCAGAGAAACCGGCTCCAGTAATAACAGAGGTTAAATCCATGAAGGGATTTGAAGAATACGGCGTAACGTTGCGCGTTCTCGGGGTTCCTTTTGGTGGTCCGAACGATGGTCGTGATTCAGACGGGGAAGCTTTTACCAGTGAAACAAATATCTGGATGAAGGCTGGTGATGAGGTTCCGTTGACTTACTATCACGGCTTTGGACCAGACGACCCGGATGAATGGCAGGAAAATCCTGTTGTCATTGGGCGTGCAAAGTACACTGGTTCAGACGAAAGAGGGCACTGGTTTGATGCAAAGTTTGACGAGAGCGAAGAGCTTGCACAACGGATTATAAACGACCCAGCTAAAGCAAGAGCGAGCAGCGGGGCAATTGGTCATGTTGTACGCATGAACAAAGATAACACAATTGCTGTATGGCCTGTTGGAGAACTGGCGGTATTTGACACAAACGAATGGCGATTACCGGCAAACGATTTTGCCGTTATCGAAGCCAAAGCTGAAGAGGGGGGGCTTGCTGTAAAGGCTGACGAAGCAGAGACAGCGGTAACTTCTGATGTGGTGGCTGAATTTGAAACAATCACAGAGATATTACCACAAGGAGAAATTACCATGAGTGAAGAAATTGAAAAACAGGAAATCGTTGAACAGGTTTCCAAAGATGAAGTAAAAGCCTGGATTACAGAATCCTTTAAGGCTTTGCAAGAAGAAGCACCTGCTGTCAAGTCAGCACCAGCAATCGTTAAATCTGTTGGTGAACCTGATAAAAAGGGTGAGTTCTTGAAATACTTGCGCGGTCAAAAGGCTGCAATGCAGGAAGGTTCAGCGACTGAAGGCGGGTACATTGTACCTGATGATTTCCTTCCAGAAATCATTGCCAAGCGTGATGAATTGAGTATTGCTCGTCAGGCTGGTGCTCGTATCGTGCAGACAAGCCGGGATGTTATCAATATTCCGTTTGAAGATACCAGCATGACCGCATTCAGCATTACTGCAGAAGAAGCAGCCGTATCTGAGAATGAACCTACTCTCGGCCAGGTTACTGGTACTGTTTACAAGTTCACTAAACTTGTAAAAGTGTCGGAAGAACTGCTTGAGGATGAGGATGCTAATTTGTTATCCTTCCTGGCAGACGCTTTTGGTCGTGCTTGGGCTGGTACTGAAAACTACTATGTTGTTTCTGGTAGTGGTTCAGGGCAACCCCAGGGCGTGTTATTTGGTGGAACCGCTGGGTTAACTCTTGACAGTGCAACCACAATCGGCGCCGCTGAAATTCCTGAACTGTATTACAAACTGCCTGCTGCTTATGCCCAGGGTAATGTTGGTTGGGCGATGAAGAATGCAACACTCGGCAGAATTATGGGATTGAGCGGTGACAACTTCCAGTTCATGCAGACTCCCGCTGGGTCGGTTGGACCTACCCTTCTCGGCAAACCAGTTTACCTGTCAGACTCAATGGGTGCTGTAACCGCTGGTTTGAAGTCGCTTGTAGTTGGAAACTGGAGCTACTACGCGCTGATTGAACGGCGTGGATTGAGCGTAAAACGCTTGAGCGAATTGTACGCAGGGAATGGTCAAGTTGGCTTCCTGGCAACAGTCCGCATGGGTGGAGCAGTATTACAGGCTGAAGCCTTCCAGTACGCTACCCAGGCATAAGGAGAGCCTAATCATGGAACATCTTAACAGTTACATTTCCACTGTAATCGCAATGCCCGCAAAAAGCCACGCAATAGGCGCGTGTACAATTTCAACTGTAAACGCAAGTGGTGGATATGACCGGGCAAGGTTCGTGATTGCGCTTGGCGCTTTTGGTACTAATGCAGTTGCATCATTTTCAGTAACACATGCTGCAACAGCCAGCGCAACATATAGCCTTATATCATCCAGCGCAACGGATGCAATTCAAACAGCCAGCGCTGGGGGCGTCATTGTAATTGACGTTCCTGTATCAGGTAGCAAGCCTTTCTTAAGACTAAAAGGAACTGCTGCAACTGGTACAGTTTTGGCGGGTGCGATATGCGACCTTTACAAAGGCTCGCGGGCACTACCACCCCTCACCTCTAACATGGCTGACTACGTGGTCGCATAAGACCAATGGGGATTTGGGGCTGGAGAGATCCAGCCCCAAATCAGGGAGTACTAATGAAAATCAAAATTCTAAAACCTTTTATCGGGAGCGTTGACGGAAAGTCTGTAATCTTTCAAGCCGGACAACTGGCAGAAGTACCAGACGGTGACGCTGATAACATGATACGCGGTAAATATGCTGAAGCCATTGAGTTTCAGGCAGTCAAGATAGCACACAAACCAGTAAGCAAGAGCAAGGCGGTAAAATGACACTAACAAACGGCTATACCACAGTTGCAGTAGTCAAGTCTCGGTTGGACATTGCAAATACAAGCTCTGATGCAGACCTTGAAGGAATCATTGAGGGTGTTAGCCGTGAGATTGACAATTACACCAGACGCAGGTTTTATACTGCGGATGAAACACGCTACTATACACCAGATTGTAGAACGGAAGTTCTCATTGATGATGTTGTTAGTGTGAGTGTCCTCAAAACAGACGATACGGCTGACAGAACGTATGCCACGACCTGGTCAACTGCCAGCTATGACCTGAAACCCTATAACGCATCATTGGACAAAAGACCTTATACAAGCGTAATTGTTGCAGAAAATTCAGCGTATGAGTTCCCTGCTGGTATAAAGAAAGGAATCATGGTATCCGGTTCATTCGGATACTGTACTACATCAAACATACCGAAGCCGATTGTTGAAGCCTGTATTATCCAGGCTGTAAGGATATTCAAGCGGAAAGATGCCCCGTTTGGTGTAATGGGTTCTGCTGAAATGGGAAATATTATGGTCATTGCTAAACTAGACCCGGATGTTAAGCTATTCCTCGACCCTTATAAAAGGATTGTCTAAATGGGATTACAAACGGCAATTGCAGCGTTGCAAGCTAAAGTAGGTGCGGTGGCAGGAATAAAGAATGCTCCTGACTATGCTCCTGATTCTATCAATGAGTTTCCGTTCTCTGTTGCGTATGCACAAAGTGGCACATTTGAGAATGTATCATTGAGTTTTGGAAAGGCACTACATACACTAGTTGTTGAAATTCACGTCTCAAGAAAAGACTTAAAGACAGCTATTCAGAACGTTATGAGTTATGGGGATAGTGTACCTGCTGCAATTCTTGCAGACCCAACAATCGGCGGTTCTGTATCAACATTTAGAGATATAACGTACACTTTCGGACCGTTGAACTGGGGGACTACTGACACAATCGGATTCAGATTTCAGATAAATGGAGCGAAAATAATCAATTGAAAAAAATGACAGTTGAGGAAACTAACAGAGTTTTAGAGATATTGCCAATAGCTGCATGGCCGTTCCCCAAAGTTCTTTTAGGTGTTTTACTAGAACGTTCAGTCAGTTATGCAGACAGTGTGTTCCATGGCTTCATGCACCTGGCAGCCCAGGGCGTTCCGTTTGTAAAATTACCTTACGCAAGAACAGATGTAGCAAGAAACAAAATGGCTACCGCTCTTTTACAATCTGAATACACTCATCTGCTGATGCTTGACGTGGATCACTACCACCCGACTAATATCGTGCAAATGCTTTCAAGATGGGTAATGACAAACCCAGAGCATAAGGTCGTTGGCGGGTTGAATTTCAAGCGTTCCTATCCTCACGAGCCATGCTGCTTCATGTTTACCGAAAATGGTATTTATAGCCCTGCTGAATGGGATAAAGGACTGATAAAAGTTGACGCAATCGGTACAGGGTCAATTCTAATAAGCCGGGAAGTGTTCGAAACGATTGAACCGCCATGGTTTTATAACATTTATGATGATGCCTGGCGTGATGAATGGCCTGGTGAAGATATGGGCTTCAGCAAGAAGTGTCGCGATGCTGGTATTGATATGTGGGTTGATACAACCTGTACAAGCCCACATGTAACAGAACGCTTGATTGACCAGGATGATTTTAAGAAAGCACTTGAGGAACGTTCTGGAGAAATTATCGACATTCAGACGATGGTGCAAGCATGAACTGGAAAGATTTGCAAAACAAGCACCTGGGAGAAACATGCCTGATAATTGGGAACGGTCCAAGCCTAAAAGATATGCCGATTAGCTTCTTGAAAAGTTATCCGTCTTTTGGCTCAAATAGGATTTACTTACTTGACGGATTTACACCAGATTATTATGCTTGCGTCAATCCATTGGTTATAGAGCAGTTTTGCAGTGAGATAAACGACATGCCGGCAAGGGCAAAGTTTATCGCAATGACAAACGGATTACACTTTACAATCGAGAATAGTTTTGGAGTTAAGTCAAGCGGAATGCCTATATTCTCGTTTTGGCCTGATAAATGGATTTATGAGGGACATACGGTAACCTATGTTTTGATGCAGTTGGCTTACTACATGGGATTCAAGCGTGCCTTACTTGTTGGAGTTGACCACAGGTTCACATACGAAGGCGCACCTAACGAGCTAAAAAAAGCTAAATGGGAAATTGACCCTAACCATTTTTGCGGACAATACTTTTCAAGCGGTACAAAATGGAACAATCCAGACCTTGAAGCAAGTGAACATGCTTACAGAATGGCTAAAATATCGTTTGAAAATAATAACCGAGAAATAATCAATTTAACACCAAACAGCGCATTAGATATATTCAAAAAAGAGGACTGGCAAACATGGGAATTACAGTAATCATAATCGGTGTAAACGAATGGGATCGCTTTACAAGTCCTTGCATTGAGAGCTTGAAGAGGCGGGAACCAGGTGCAAAAATTGTACTCGTTGATAACGGGAGCAATCCTGCTTATCCTACTGTACCAGGTGTTGAAATTGTCAGGCTGAATAAAACAGTCAGCTATGCAGAGGCTATCAATGCCGGGTTGCGGGATGATGAATGGGTTATCGTAACTAACAATGATGTGCTATTCTACAAACCACTAGCAGAACAACTTGAAAAGTTAGACAAAAATAACCTGTATGGCTTTTGGGAACATGAAACAAACGGCGTGAAGTGGCTCTCTGGTTGGTGCTTCCTGATACCAGACGAGGTTCTGTTTGGTACAGGAATGTTTGACGAGGAATTTAAACCGATGTGGTTTGAAGATGCAGACTATTCGTTACGAGCAAAGGCTGAAGGTTTTGGATTAGTAAACCTTGACCGTGAAAGGTGGGGGATTGAGCATCTTGCGCTTGGAAGAAGTAAAGAGCGATTAGATTACATTGCAGAACACGACAAGGCGCACAGAAAGAATCTAGCATACCTGGTGAAAAAACA
>Ga0172380_10007023_pt1 | contig 12845 bp, 11 predicted proteins | sample Leawe162metaG_FD_119747 | JGI IMG/M metagenome (GOLD analysis project Ga0172380, IMG submission 119747) | Leachate microbial communities from a municipal landfill in Southern Ontario, Canada - Leachate well 162 metaG | ecosystem: Engineered > Solid waste > Landfill > Unclassified | place...
CACTTGTTATATATTTCGCGAGTGTCGATACACCATCGCATCGCAGAAGTTTTTTGACCTCCGCGATTGGATCCTCAACGCGCGATTGGCTCATATATTTCGCGCAAATTGAATACCAGTCAATATCGTATATTATCATGGCTACGATCGTATCAAAGCGCGGAGAAGAAGAAGCAATCCATGCGTCCAATGTAATAGCGTTACATGGACTCGAAATCAGAATGCGCGGAACAACAGTAAGACTCGCATCAGGAAGCGCGCAAGTTTGCGAGATGTCGCGGATGCACGCGCGATCTCATCACACCGATAATATCGGTTTGTGTACCATTCTGCGCGATCCATACAATCTCATACCACTCGCGGATGGCGTGATGATACAAGATGTCGGGCGCTATCTTGATAGTTGCGCACCTGGAAGCATGATTCCGCAAGACGCACCGCATCTCGCGGATCCCACCGTTAATCCAATCGCGCGATTTCTTCGCGCGCAACTCGCGATTCACACATCGGAACTCGCGCTCGTCTTTCCGCGCGAAATCATGCGCGTCGGATTCATTGGCGATAACTATTACATTTCACACGCGCCGATACCCGCGCAACACATCGCGCATCGCGCGCGGCTTCGCATGACTGATTATGTCGTGCGAATGTCTCGCGCGCATCGCCCCGCGCGTTGTCAAGTCGAGCGCGCATTTCGCGAATTGTTCTCAGAGACCGAGCAACCCGCGGATCTTGACATGATAATTCCACCACATGCCACGCGCGCTGCTGCGGCTGCGACTCCGAGCGATGAAGCAACAAGTGAAGACGAGGAAGAGCCAATTGTTGCAAAAGAGTTCAAAGAGTAGGGGCTCGCGCGTGGCTGGATTGCATAATTGCGGAGCGAAGCGGAGCAATTATGCGAGCCACGCTGCGCCCCTACAACCTCGTGTAGAGATGCTCGGTAGCAATGAAAAAAATTCTCTTTTTTCATTGATGATGTGACGAATCCTGAGAGTTTCTCTACACGAGGTTGTAGGGGCGCAGCGTGGCTCGCATAATTGCGGAGCGAAGCGGAGCAATTATGCAATCCAGCCACGCGCGAGCCCCTACCACTACTTCATGATCCATGTATGGTTGCAAAACGTGCATGAAATAACCAACGCCGGGGGTTCATCAGGTCTGCGGAATTGCTGCTCTTGCAGAGTAACAAGGCGCTGCGTACATTTCGGGCATGGATATGCGCTGGATGTGCGCTGCACGATTTTTTGTTCGCGTCGCGCTGCGATATCCGCGCGTTCTGCGCGCATGATACTGGGACAAAGAGGCAAGATATTGGTTGGCGCGACATCCGCGAGTTCAATCTTGCGCTCGAGTATTGCGCGCGCGAGTTCGCAATTAGAGTCGCGCAGGAAATCGACAATCTTGTAAACCGCGTCAGAATAGTGACGTGTGAATATTGAGTTATCACTGAAGTCGATTGCAGCAGTGCCACATTCCGCACATTTTGCATGTGCGTATTTAATGCAACCAGTTTCGAGTCGCGCAGCAACGAAACAGTCAAGTGCGTCGTACGGATCGCTATGTTTTCCGATCATGAACGGAGCGATGCTCGTTGCGTTATCCTCGCCGAATGCATTGATTACTTCTTGCATCTCTGGCTGCATGCACGCGAGTGCACCATGAAATGCGATTCGCAATTGTCGCCGTGTAATCACACGCCTCTCGCGTAACGCGCGATCTTCTCCGCTCATCCCGCTCTGGTATACTAGGTTACGCGTTCATTCAATTTAATTTGCGCGAGAGCATCTTGAGATCTTTGATTGCTTCAACCTCTTGATCATGCGTCCGTTCGAGTATGACATACGCGCCGCGTGACCGCGCCCATTCAATGGCGGACATATAACCGTCTTCGAGAGCCCATATTTCACCCGCTCCTAATGTCGCGTGAATATCGCGACCCGTGCCGATTGGTTGTGTTGAGTCATTCAAGTGCATCGCGACTGGAACAGATCGCGTGATACCATCTAACCAATCAGCGCAACTCGCGCGCGTTGCGATGTCTGCTCCTGCAGCCCAAATATGCGCTGTATCAATACAAATTCCGGCGCATGGGATAATCTCGCGCATGTCATCAAGCGCGCGGTTTATCGCGCGTGTTGATGCGAACTCGCGCAAATGCGACATGGTCTCCATGAGAATGGGAGCATGCACACCGGCGCCGAGCGTCTCAGCAATGCGCACATAAACCTGCTCTGTTGTCTCGCGCGATGCGAAGAATTCGCGCGTCGAATGAACAACGAGTCGCGCGTTCTGAATCGTGCCAATAGTTCGCGATGCTTTCGCGACTCGTGCGGTGCATGCAAGAGATGGCGCGCCGCTCGTCCACAATAAATCAAGATACGATGCGTGCATAAGAAAGTACATATCGCGCGCGCGATTTGCAAACTCCGCGAGTGCTTCCATCTCTGGTTTGCCTGTCGTGAGGTTCGCGCGAACATTTCGCGGTCCTGAAGAGAATATCGCGGCGCACGGGGACACCGCGGGTTGTGGCATGTATTTTCGCACAACATCGCGCGCATGCTCGCACGCCTGTGCGTATGTTTTGAATGATCCCTTGTTGATGTGATATCCAAGAATAAGTTCGCCCATTTGTCAGATTCCGCGCGTTATATACTTGGTGCGATTCGCAATGGATGATCAGGATATTTTATGGGACCGCCTCATCAAGCAATCCGAGGAAGAGATGTTCCAAGAAGATGGTGTGGATCTCATGATGGATACGATGGTGCGCGATACAGACGCGCGCGATATAAACGCGTTTATTGATGCAATCGCGCAGTCTCATGGATGCAATGTTGATGATGTGATTTTCTATTGCGACCCTGTCGCGGGCGATGATGGTAATGTAAAGATCGAAGAAGTGCTCCTGAAATTCAGCATAAGATCCCTCGATCATGGTAAGATAAATGATCGCATCGTGCACACCATGCGCATAAAGACAACGCAAGAAGTACAGCAACTCGCGCGCGCGATGCTCGAGCAAGGCACTGCGTCAGTCGCGCCCGCTGCACCCATCATAGCCATCGCTCCTGAGGTTGCAGTGCCTATTGCTCCCGCTGTGGCTCCAGCTCCAATCGCTAAGTCCAAGCGTAAGCGCGCGCCTGCGCGGTCCATAAAAATGAAATCCGCTCAACCATAAACATATACGCTTCAATGATAACGCGCATCGTCACGCTCAATCGCGAGAATACCTCGCGCGCCGATAGGGTACGCGCGCAAACACTCAAAGTGCCTGATTTCGCATGGGATGCGCTATATGGACATCTAAGACCCGACGATAACCCGCGCAGTGTCGAAGAACTCGCGGATGTCTTGCGCGATAGGCTTGATGTCGCGCGATACAAAGTGAGCCCTCCGGCATTGTCAGACTCTGAATTTGCAATCATGATGGAAGCATTCCGTGCACCGATACCCGGCGTCAAAGATGGTGCGCGCGTCTTCGCGCGTATTGAATATCCTTGGAAAGTTACAACACCCTCAATGAAGGTTGTATTTGTTGAGTTCGAGTCCGGAACGCATCTATCAATCGCACATTTGTTCTTTGCGCATATCATGTCATTTCATCATCTTGTTGATCCGGCACTCGCGCGCAATCCGAAGTTATCGCAGCGCGGCTCGCAAATGTTGCGCGATGTAATCGGACATCTCATGTATAATGGCACACATGATATCTGCACGGACCTGCGCGGTGATGTTCTCGCATTCTTCGGGTGCGATGCGTAATGCGTGAATCACGCATCACTGATTTTTTGAATATATACCACCGACATATTCGCAATGATTACCACACATGGTGTCGTCGCGCGCAAAGCAGACTGTATTCGCGCACTCCCGCGCGAGTACATGGACAGTTTGACGCACGTCTTTATGCCGCGTGTCGGTCCTCCGCGACGGTGCACGATTTATAAATCACTTACACAGCGCAACGGAATAGAAATATTCGTGCTTCCGCGCGACTCAATCGCACCTCTGCGAGCAGGTGCAGTTGCTTTGCGATGCGCATTGCAACCCGCGCGACCGATCGCAACGCCACTTGATAACCCACCGGATTTCTTATATGAGGATCAACGCGCGATTGTCGCGCATATCGCGCGAATCTTGCGCGCGGATCCCGAAGGCATGGGAACTGCGAGTTTGAATTTGCGCGCTGGATACGGCAAAACATTTGTCGCCGCGGGTCTCATCGCGATGATGGGCATGCGTACCCTTGTTGTCGTGTCAACTTGCGAACTCGCGCGACAATGCGCGGATGATTTCGAAGTTGCGCTTGATCATGTCGTATATGCGCAATCAGTCGCGAAGTTCCGCGAAGCGCGCGATGATGCGCGCGTGCATGTATGTATTGTTGTTATCAACACATTGCTACTCGCGCATGATGACGACATCGACGCGAATGCGCGTGCGTTTTCGCTTGTTGTGTTCGATGAGATTCACACGTACTGCACCGGCAAGAGACTGGAGGTTTTCTGGCAAACACAGACACGTTATATGTTCGGAATGTCTGCGACTATTGGTGATCGTCGCGATGGTTTTGATTTTGCAGTCGCGCATCACTTCGCGCCTCTTGTTGACGCCGCGGATGTTCCCGGGTTTGCATATGGCGACTCCGGATTCAAAGTTCTTGTGCGATGCGTTCGTTTCAAGGCGCGCGCGGAATTTGCGCAGAACTTGCGACATGAGACGACAGGCGAGGTATTCACGCACTACATGTATGAGCAATTCGCGCGCGACGACGAGAGATGCGCGATTGTTGTTGAAGAGGCGCGCGCACTCTTTGATACTGGACATAACACCTTCATATTCACGGAAGAACGCGCGTTTGCGGAGAAGATTTGCGCGCTTCTGAGTGGGTCTGGATGGATAACGCGCGATGAAGTCGCGCTCTTCTACGGTGGCGCGGATGAGGAAGACCGCGCGCGTGCCATTGGTTCTGGTGAGATTCGCGCGCGAATCATTGTTGCGACTTACAGTTATTCGGGAACCGGAGTATCAATCGTGCGCATGACTGCAGCTATTCTTGCAACACCGCGCTACTCAAACATGAAGCAGATTGTCGGGCGCATTCTTCGTCGCGGATCAGATGTCGCGATCGAGCGTGTTGTTGTTGACATCATCGATGTCGCAACATGTCTCGCGAAACAGCATCGGCTGCGCAAGAACGCATACGACTTTTACAGTGCGCGATATGAGACAGTTAAAAAAGGGCGATAATTGGTGCGATCACTCGACCGCAGCTACGCATTCGCTCTTAATTTTTTCGAATGAATGTGCGGGCAGTTTGTCTTTGTATTGCTCCAAGAACCCGTTAACTTGCGCGGCACTCACACCATTCGGCGAATCAGTTTGCAACTTTCCAAGACCGGTCATAATTTCCGCGCGATATGCATCAACAGAGTGTATGGTATCAGGCATCGAACTATCAACTGCGTCAAGCGCGCCAGCATAGCGCGAAATTCGCCCGACAAGACATACAGTACCACCAGGAGTCGCGCATTCAGAAAGAGAAGTGAGCACGGCATCGCGAATGTTGCGCGATTCTTCAGGATTGCGCGCACATCGCGCGCGTTCCGCGACGAGGCGCAAGATATCGAGTTCACTCGCGCCATATCGCGCGCATTCCGAGTTTGTGCGCGCCATGTCAAGTGTGCGCATGATTTGCGCGCGCTTCTCTGGTCCGACCCTTGCTTCTTGCATCATTCCAATGACATGTCCGATGACTTCGCGCTGATCAAACAAATGCGCGTCGGCGTCGCGCAGTATTGCGATGCGCCGCGCGACATCATCGCCAACCGCAGAATCATGCACATTCTCTGGGTCAGGTGCCCAACGCGCAGCGGGCGGAGTCGCGGGCGCTGGTTCATCATGCCACAAGCGCGGGCGGGGTTCAACTCGCACATCGCGCAATCCAACATCGCGCGCGCGACGTTCAATAGCATCATCGTGGAATATTGGTGCTGGTGTTGCGCGAGGCGCAATGCGCGGTATTGCACGCATGAATGGGATTGCGCGATTCGCGTTTGCATTCTCGCGATTGCGCGCGGCGATTGCGGCGCTCATTGCACGCTTGGCTTTCGCGCGAAGATCCCCTGATTCTTTCTCGATAACAACGCCGTCTTGCGCGAGATCTATTTCATGCAAGAGCGCAGATGCAATGGTGAATAGTTCGTCCGAATCGAGCCCGTCGAGTTCGTCTTCTTTCTCGCGCTCTTCAAACTCGCGTATGGCATCCGCGCGCACATCATCTCGCTCAAAGTTGTCTATGATCGCGCGCGCATTTGCGCGTCTCGCGTTATTCGCGCGAACTTGCGCGCGTGTCGCGAATTTTTGATAATATATCCAGATCAATACTATAATCGCAACGATCACTGCGATCGCCGCCGCTGATTGCGGGAACATTTATATTTAGACGCGCAAAGCATCGCGAAGAGCGCGCGAGTCATGGAGCATATGGCGCGACTGCAACTGGCGCAAGCGTGCGTACTCAACAATATTACTGTCGGGGTTCGCAGTGATGTATTCAGTGTATGGTGCGCGCGGTCGCGCCTGGACCCACTCGCGCAGATGCGCGACTTTCTCGTCAATATTTGCGAAGTCCTCGCGCGGATGCAGTGCGCGACACGCGACGAACGCAAAGACCGCGATAAGCGCGAGTATGATGACGATAATAACGCAGAGTAACGCGCGCGTCATTCAATGTTGTAAATTGAATCGTCGTCGAAGTTGTATACATTATGGCTTCAATCTTCTCTCAGGCAATCTTGCAGGTCGACCATGAGTGGCTCGAATTCATGGAATCGCACGGCTTCGCAATTGAAGCACGCGGAATCCTTGAGCGGCTTGAAGTAGGTTATGCGCGCGACCATACTGATTCATTGTTTGCCGATGTCATGTGTCCGCGCGCCGAAAATGTCTTCGCTTTCGCGCGCGAATGCCCATTCGATGAAGTGCGCGTTGTTCTTGTCGGTCAAGACCCGTACCCAAAGCGTGAACTTGCGGAAGGGCGCTCATTTAGCGTACCAGTAGGAGTCGCGATTCCACCAAGTCTGCGTAATATTTATGCAGCGCTCGTTGCACAGGGTTTGATGCCCACGAGTGATGCAACAAAGACTGGAAATCTTGTGAAATGGTCGCGTCAGGGTGTCGTACTTATTAATACCGCGCTTACAACTCTCGCGGGTACAACCGCAGCGCATATGGATGCATGGGCAGCGTTCACACGACGTGTCATCATTGAAATAGGTCGCGCGCATCCTGGTACAATTTACATTCTGCTCGGTGATCATGCACAGAAACTCAAGCGAGATGTTCCGAAGAATTGCGCAATACTCGAATGGTCTCATCCATCACCGATGTGCTCCGCGAATCGCGATGCAATGAATCCAAAACACTTTTCAAAGTGCACAGTGTTTAAAGTCGCGAATAATATGCTGATCGCGAATGGCAAAGAACCGATTGATTGGAACCCAAACGGACCAATCGCGAGTTCTGCACCTGCTGCAGCTGCCGCTGCGGGGATCGGTGCCGCAGCGCCCATGATCGCAGGTAAAGTTACGAGCGAAGTAATCACGCGCGATCATGCGCTGGCAATTCCTGACATGTTCGGCGATGTGATCGTCGCGTTCGTAGATGGTGCAGCGGCAAAGAATGGCAGTGAAGATGCGACAGCAGCATGGGGTGCTATCATTGTTTGTGGTGATGTTATGTACACAATCCAAGGCATTGTCGAAACCATAACAGAGCATGGTGGCAAAAAACTGGTACCAACAAATAATCGCGCAGAACTCATGGCAATGCGTGATGTCTTCGCGCTTGTTGCGAGTGAGGCGTTCATCTCTGCGCATGGCACGCGCGCGTTACTCGTTGCATATGACAGTGCTTATGCAGCAGGTTGCATTCGCGAATGGTACGAGAAATGGTGCAAAGTCCCGCCGCGCGAAGTCAAGCTCAACTTGGATATCATCAAAATCGCGTATGATTACAAAAAACGATGTGAAGCTGCGCGAACTATCGAATGGGAACATGTGAAGTCGCATAGGGTCGAACCGAAGGATCCGCGCGCGCGATATTTATGGCTGGGTAATGCGCGAGTTGATGAACTGGCACAAGTAGGAGCACGGCGATGAAAAAAGCTAACTCTACCATACGATACCATCAGCAGCGTCTGCACAATCTCTCGCGCGTGCACTAAGAGCGCGCGGGAATGTCGCGGTGCATGGGTATATTTTTTCGTCAGGCTCGCGCTGTCTCGCGATGCGCACTGATACGAGTGTGGTTTCCTTGCTCAGTAACCGTCCGCTCCGTACACGCTCTGCAATGCGCGCGATCTGCGCAGGTGTTTGTTCGCGTGACGGGATGAGCGCGCGCGATCCATGATAACCCGCAGATGCAACGATGAGTTGCGCGAGTTCCATGAAGTTTTGTGCTATGCGCGCCGGAGCGTGCCTGCATGCACCGAGACGCTCTGCAGGGAGGACGCGGCGCACTTGCGAGTTTGCGAGAACACACAAGAAGAACGGTTCCGCGCCAATGCATGACGGAAGACGCGTCATGAGGATCTCGCGCGCGATTCTGATCGCATCATCATGCGCGCATGCGATGACAAGACGCGCCTCACTATTGTATGCAATCGCGGATGTTACATCTTGCCATTCCGGTTCGATGCTCGGAATCGAACAATCAAATCGTTGACCGCTAACGAGTTCGAGCGCGACCATACATGTGTAAATGGGGTAACGATCAGACAAGTGCATGTTCCAACAACACGAAAGACCGTTTTCACGCGCATCGCCATTGATGATATCGCGCGCGCATGCATAGAATCTTTGGTTGCATGATGAACGATGCGGAGTGAGTCCCGCTTTCGCGCGAGCATTCGCACATGCTCCTGGCGCAGTCGCGACATATGCACACGCGCATTCTTGTGCGTGAAGGTTACCTTGCATGCAATAGAACGACACAATAGTTTCAGGTCCATAGAAAGGGCGTTCATCTGATGTGTGAATCTCGAGCTTTCCGCGCGAGAATGGATACTCAATGAATCCAGTGTGTGCAAGCGCGCAGATTCCACAATCGGTTTGTGCGACGTGGTCCTCGTTGTACACAATACTTACTTCGCGACTCACATGTTGACATGGCTGAAATCTGCGCAGGGAATCGCGCGCGATCTCCGCATCATCGCGATGTCTCTCGGGCACAACCGCGGCATCTTCGCTTGACCACTTCGAGTGAATTTCAGCGAGCTTAGTTCCTGCAACCATCCATGATGCATAGCGACGCTCGCGCGACTTCTTCGGTGCCTCTTTTTCGCGCACAGGCTCGCGCGCATCTTTCGCATGCGCTGCTTGAGGCTCAACGCGCTGGAAGTATGATTTTGGAGCTACGCGTTTCAGTGGGTCGTATGATGTAGATCGCCTCGGCGCGAATGCCACACCGTGGTCTCTACGTTGGTATGAAGCCATGGTGTACTGATACATTGGGTTGCCGTATTCATTTTTGAATGGGATCGGGTGGGATATAGAGAAAATGGCGGAACCTCAGGCAATGATTGCGCGCGTTGTGAGCCCTTACGAAGCAGTGGAATTTCGCGGAGGTCTCGCGCTATACGACTATCAAGAGGAGGCAGTCGCGCGACTTATCGAGTCTGAGAATGTAGGACATCCAGATGACGTCGCGGCTGGTATCCATGGTCATTCCGCGCTCACCGAACCCTTTGGTTCAGGTAAAACATTCATCATTCTCGCGCTCGTTATGCGCAATCCGATACCGCGCGTGCAAGATGTGCGTCTCCATGACTGCATATCAAACGCGCCATATGCAACGATCGATGCGCACGCATACACTGATCAAATTATACGCCCGACTGCGATCGTTGTAGGTCGCAGTGTTTACGCGCAATGGCTGCGCAACATTCGCACTTACACCAGTCTGCGCGTGTTTGAAGCGCGCGATAAACCGACCATTGAGAAACTCGCGCGCGCCATTGCGCAGACTGGCGAGATCAATGATTACGATATCGTGCTCATCAAACATGGTCGCGCATCTTCCGAAACGCAGGATACTGCATCACTTACTCGCGCAATAAACCGCGCGACTGGATCGCGCGTGTGGTCGCGCGCGGTTTATGATGATATCGATCTCATCACCGACTGCGTATGTCTGCGCGCGTCGAGTTCAGTTTTCGTGACAGGCGCGACAGACTTTGCAATGTACGGGTACAGATCAATGACGACACAACGACTCATCGATCTATCACAGCGCAAACTGCGCGATTTGATCGTAAATCTTCCGCCAGTCTCGCACGTATTTTCAGGCACTCGTCGATATGGTCGCATATGGCGCGAGTGTGGACACAATCCTGCGGAAATCGCGCAGAATCATGGAGTGTATGCTATCGCGTGGTATGATTGCAGAATCACGAGTCGAGAAATCGCGGATGCAACCATGCTCATCGAAAATACTGAAGCAGCGAATCGCGAGGAACTCATGCGTATGATTAATGGTGACGCAATGACGAGCGCAGCGCGCACACTTGGCGCAACAATCGTAACACCATACGCGATGTTCGCGAGTGTTCTCGGAACACAGCGCGAGGATTACGAAGTGGCAGTCGCGCGCATGCGCGCATTTGATATGATCCTTGCGGTGCCATACGAGTCACGCGCGATTACCGAAGAGTCGCAATTCAATGGTTTTGGTGGCGAAGAATCGCGCCGCATCATCACTCGCGCGGATATCTTGGAACGAGTCGGAATTCCGCGCGACATTCTCACACGCGCAAATCAGCGTTCGCGCGCTCTTGATGATGTTGCCGCGGTTTCCGCGCTTGTCACTGCACCCGTCGAGATGATCGAAGAAGTGCGCGCGCGACTCGCCGCGATCCTTGCGCGACTTGAGCGCTCTTTCGAACGTATAGGAGAGAACCTCGCAACTCGCGCGTGCTCAGTATGTTTCGGCGATTTTGTGAGTGGAGAAACGGAAGCCGCGCGGCGCGTAACAATCATGCGATGCTGCGGGTATGTGATTTGCGCAGAGTGTTGCATTCGCGGGTCGCACTTCTTGCGTGATGAGGCAGGGCGCGTAATGGGTCGCTGCATTCAGTGTCGCAGCGCACTGGATCTCGCGCGCGATGTTGTGCATGTTGATTCGCGCGCGAATCCCGCTGATTTAGTTGAAGCAGCATTGCGCGAATCACGCGCGGGTTCATTCGTGGTGCCACCAGAGGAAGCAGCGGCGCCGCTGCGCGAACGCGCGATTGCTGATATTCGCACGAAAACCGCGTATGTTGCTGCGATGTTGCGCGGGGAACTCGCGCGCGACGAGATCACAACCGCGCACTTGGTGGTGCGTCGCGCGCCTATGCCCGCCATTGTAGGTCTCATGGTTGGCACGCAAATGGTACCTGCGCGCGAACCACGCTTCATTGTCTGCTCGACGTATGATGAAGCACTTGAAGACCTATCGGTGGATCTCGCGGAACGCGAAGTCGACTTCGCGATACTCAATGGATCGGTGCATGACTTCGCAGAGAAAATCGCGTCGTTTGTTGAAGGTCGCGTGCGCGTTCTACTTCTCAATACGCGCGCATTGTTCGCGGGTGTCGATCTGCAATGCGCGACTGATATCATTGTTATGGATGGTGAGCGCACTGAAAACTTCGGACAAGTCGTAGGTCGCGCGCAACGCATGGGTCGCACTTGCTCACTCACTGTGCATTTGTTGTCGTATGTTGATGATGAAAAAAAGAGCGACTCTGACTCATCATCTGCGCCTGCTGCAGCGCATACCGTGCGAGGTGCGCGCGCACCTCGAGTATCAGCCGAAGCTCGAGCAATTGCGCAAGCATCGAGTATCGCTGGTGAACTGATTAGACTTCTTCGCGACCGCAAGTAGGGTGCGCGATTGTGATCGCATATTTTTTGCATATCAATATTTCATTTCCGAACACGCTTGTCTCTCCCGATTGATGCGTCTGTAGGGGCGCAACGTGGCGCGTATAATTGTGAAGCGAAGCGGAACAATTATACAATCCCGCCACGCGTGAGCCCCTATATTATAACAACATGGCTACTATTGCCTATCTTGATAACAACGCGACAACGATCATGCCAGTCGATGTCGTGCGCGAAATGGTCGCATGGACAAATCAGGGCAACCCCTCAGCATCATATCCATCAGCCAAGAAGTGCGCCGCGATGATCGAGAGATTCCGCGCGTTTCTTGCGAATGCGGTCGGGTGTACACTCGCGCAGTATGCTGTTGTGTTCACATCTGGCGCGACTGAATCGAATAGCATGATTCTTCATGGCATTATTGAACAAGCGCGCAGACGCGGCGCACCTTTTCACGTTGTCGTCAGTGCCATTGAACATAAGTCAGTCTTGCGATGTGTTCAAGATGCACTAGATGGTATCCCGATGATGAGTGTATCGTATGTGCGCGCGACGGTATCAGGCCACATTCGCCCTGAGGATGTCGCGGCCGCAATCAAACCAACAACTATTCTCGTCGCATGCATGCACGCGAATAACGAAACCGGCGCAATCAATAACATTGCGGAAATCTCGCGCGTTGTCAAGGCGCGCAGCCGCGACATATTCATGTTCTCAGATACGGTACAATCCTTTGGAAAGATCCCGCTGAGACTCTGCGATTATGGTATTGACGGCGCGAGTATCTCATTTCATAAACTGCATGGCCCACCGGGTGTCGGTGCTGCACTCATAAGGCGCGCGTATCTCGAAGGATTCCCTGCGCTTCTGCATGGAACACAAAGCGCGGGTTTGCGCGGAGGCACTGAGAATACG
>Ga0172380_10007024_pt1 | contig 12845 bp, 15 predicted proteins | sample Leawe162metaG_FD_119747 | JGI IMG/M metagenome (GOLD analysis project Ga0172380, IMG submission 119747) | Leachate microbial communities from a municipal landfill in Southern Ontario, Canada - Leachate well 162 metaG | ecosystem: Engineered > Solid waste > Landfill > Unclassified | place...
ACCATACCAGAACGGTGGAGTTGCCCTGAATGCCATATCGGGCTTGTGCCTGCTGGCAGGTGAGCTCGCCTTTTTCAATCTGCTCGACCACGGCTAATTTAAAAGTCAGCGAGTAATCGCGCTGTGTCCGTTTCACACCTTGTCCCATCGTGCTCTCCATTTATTTGGGGGAAAGGTGTAAACCATATTCAGGACGGGACACGGCAATAAAAAAGAGCGCCATCGGCGCTCCTTTTTATTGCCTCTGGAGGGCTCCTCAGGGGTGGGGGTGTTCCAGATGCTCGTTCAGCAGTTGCTCCAGTTCACGATGGAGCAGCTCTTCATCTCCGACGTTGAGCTCTACCATCCGCTTGAGGTGGGTCGCACTGTCGATGTCGATATGGTGGCAGTAGAATCCCAGCTTCTTGCTGGCCTCATGGTTCAGCTCGACCTGCATCTTGATCTCGATGTCGCTGCCGCTCAGCACGAAGCTGAGTGAATACTCTTTGTTGTCGTGGCTCTCCCAGTCATCGGGCCGGATCAAGAGCGCGCCCTGCAGGGAGATATCCACCAGCTGGGTCCGCCATTTCTTATCGCCCTGGACGAGGTCGGCCATGGTCAAGTAAAGGATCCGTGAAAAACGGCGACGCTCGGACATTCTCATCTCCTGTCAGCAATAGGGTTTGGTGCTAAAGGTCATGACATAAAGTGTAATGCACCTTGCGCATCAGGATCTTGAACTGGCTCCGAAATTGGATATCAAACCTGTTGGGTGCTGAGTGACTCTACCACTTGCAACGCCTTGACCAGCCGATCCTCCTGTTTGAAGCGATCCTCCAGCACAGGGCCGAGTTGATTCAGGTCTTCGTCCAGCAGCAGCAACTGAGCCTCATCTGCGTTGCTGTACTTGTCGTTGAATTCCAGTGCGAATTCGGTGCATGCCCGAATATTGGGGTAGATGCGCTTGGCGAGCTCCAGTTTGTCGCCGCTGGCTTTTTCAAAGGCAGTGACCACATGGTTGTAGATCTCGAAGTGACCGGCGCTGACGTAATCAACCAGCTGTTCACAGAAACGCTGCAGCTCGACATGGCCGGGGAGTGAGCGTTGTTTGGTGCGGGCGGGCGTCAGCCCGGCGAGCCGCATGTATTCGACCAGCAGAGCCTGCCTGGCATCCAGCCAGTCATCGATAGCCCGGTGTTTTCCTGCCAATGCGCGCTTGGTTTGTTCCAGTTCAGTTAACATAATCCCTCCGTGGGGCATAGGCATGGAGTGCTATCGCTACAGGCCTCCGGCCTTTCTTATTGACTGACGACACTCCCTATAACTAGGGAAAATCCTGTTGACCGTCAATAGGTGCATGGGGATATTGTTACATCAGGTGGTGTTTTGACTACAAGACCCCATCATTTGCTCTCCTCTTCCAATCCATCGCGATAACGAAGGGGCGAGATATGTGACTATTTCCGCAGATCTTGATGAAAACCCCAGCATTCAAGCCAATCTGGCTGATAAAGCCTTTGCCTGAGTGTTTTTTTTTGAATAGAGTGGCCCAGTGCTAAATGCCCGATCATAAAGGAAATGTTATGAACAAAGCTCAACTTGTCGATGCAATTGCCGCCAAAGCCGATCTGAGCAAAGCTCAGGCCAAAGTTGCTCTGGAAGAGATCATCAATGGTATTACCCAGAGCCTGAAAGAAGGCGATGCTGTGCAGTTGGTGGGTTTTGGTACCTTCAAGGTGAACCATCGCGCGGGCCGTACCGGCCGTAACCCGCAAACTGGTAAAGAAATCCAGATTGCAGCCGCGAATGTGCCGTCCTTTGTGGCAGGCAAGGCGCTCAAAGACGCCGTCAAGTAATCGTGTAAAACCCGGCGCCAGCCGGGTTTTTTATTGCCATCGTCAGCGGAATTTGTTTCAGATACACTCAAGATATGGCGTGCGCCGTAGTGAGGTGGATGATGGAACAGAAAAATGCCATTCGGCAGGTTGCCGTACCTTGGGCTCCGTCCCGCCAACTCCCCCCAGGCCTGGTTGTGGCCGAACTTCATCAGGATATCTGGAGTGACTCCCTGACCGTCATGCTGGGTCGGGCGCGCAGCATAGATCTGCCACCCCAGATCCTGTGCCGGGTTTACTTTCGCCATATCTTCGCCGTGCGGGTCATGGAGGATTGCGATCTGTCGGAAGGCAAGGAGAGCCATGCCATCGAGGAGCAGATCCAGCTCATCACCCCGTCCCGTTTTGCCAGCTGGTTCCATCAGGAATCGGAGGGGCTTCATCTGGACGAGGATCTGCAGCACTATCGCATCTCGACCTGGGACTACTGTGCCGACGTACTGACGTCATTTGCACCCGAACTGCAGTTTGTGGACAAGGGGGAGTAGCGTCAGCGCGATGGCCACGCATAGAAAAGCCGGTAACACCAGGTGTTACCGGCTTTTTCATTGGTGCTGAAGGCGATGAGGATCAGCCCAGCAACTGTTCCCTGTGCAGGCCCAGCACGATCAGTAATCCGAGAAAGTAGAAGGCGCTGAGCTTGAGGCCGAGGATGGCGAGCAGGCCGGCGCAGAGCCGGACCAGCGCCTTGTGCAGCCATGAACCAGTGAAGCGATACATGATTACTCCACCGACTCGGCGCTGGCGAATTCCGGCACCTTGGCCATGGCATCCAGCACGACCTGAATGCCGGCGCCCGGCTTGCAGGCGTTCTCGCTCAGGTGACGACGCCAGGCGCGGGCACCCTGCATGTTCTGGAACAGGCCCAGCATGTGGCGGGTCATGTGGGACAGGTAGTTGCCCTTGGCCAGCTCCTGCTCCATGTAGGGCAGCATCATCCGCACCACCTCGTGACGGCTGGGAACCTCGCCTGCCAGGCCGAACAGCTGGTTGTCCACTTGCGCCAGGAGATAGGGATTCTGATAGGCTTCGCGCCCCATCATGACCCCGTCCACCTGCTGCAGGTGCTCCAGGGTCTGCTCGATGGAGGTGACGCCGCCGTTGAGGGCTATGGTCAGTTCGGGATAATCCTGTTTGACCCGATAGACCCGCGGGTAGTCGAGCGGCGGGATCTCGCGGTTTTCCTTGGGGCTCAGGCCGCTGAGCCAGGCCTTGCGGGCATGGACGATGAAGGTGTCGCAACCGGCGTCGCGTACCTGTTCGATGAAGGCCTGCAAGAATTCGTAGGAGTCCTGCTCGTCGATGCCGATCCGGGTCTTGACGGTGACCGGGATGTCCACCACATCGCGCATCGCCTTGACGCAGTCGGCTACCAGCGCGGGTTCGCCCATCAGGCAGGCACCGAAGCGGCCATTCTGGACCCGATCAGAGGGGCAGCCGACGTTGAGGTTGATCTCGTCATAACCGCGCGCCTGTGCCAGTCTGGCGCAGTGGGCCAGATCTGCGGGGTTGCTGCCGCCCAGTTGCAGCGAGACGGGATGCTCCTGCTCGCTGTAGCCCAGATAATCCCCTTTGCCATGGATGATGGCGCCCGTGGTTACCATCTCGGTATAGAGCAAGGTCTGGCGGGTCATCAGACGGTGGAAATAACGGCAATGCCGATCAGTCCAGTCCAGCATGGGGGCGATGGAAAAACGCTGCGCCTGCATAAAAATCATCCGGGTTGGCTAAACAAAGGGGCCGGATTTTATCACAACGTGAGGCAGCCCCAGAAAATGAATTTTGTCGCCGCGCCACTGGGGGCCCTGTGATAGTATCCGGCTAATAAAAAGGGTATTTGCGTGATCATGAATCAAGACCAACTTTTACAACGAGCCGAACGACTCTGCGAACAACGCGGGATCCGCTTCACCCCTACCCGGCGCCAGGTTTTCACTCTGCTGGCTGCTCACGGCAACGCCATCAGCGCCTATGATTTGTTAGCCCAGCTGCAGCAAACCGAGGCTCATGCCAAGCCGCCTACTGTCTATCGGGCACTCGATTTTCTGCTCGAACAGGGCTTTGCCCACAAGGTGGAGTCGCTCAACGCCTTCATATTCTGTTGTCACTTTGACCATGCCCATCCGATGCAACTGCTGATCTGCGATCGGTGTGGCGAGGTGGTCGAACTCCATGACACTGCGATCGACAGCGCGTTTTCCGAGCAGGCCCATCAGCATGGTTTTACTATTACCAATAAGACAATAGAGGCACATGGCCAATGTGCTCGCTGTACGTCCACCGTAGGAAATCAACATGAAGGCTGATTTTGTAAACCCGTTCCTGCTTTCCCTGCTCAATGTGCTCTCCACCATGGCACAGTTGGAGCTTAAACCGGGTAAACCCAAGCGCAAGATGGATGAACTGGCGCGAGGGGATGTCTCAGGCCTCATCGGCATGGTGGGCCCGCAGACCCGTGGCTCGCTTTCCATCAGCTTCGAGAAGGGGTTGGCGCTCGAGATCATGCGTCGCATGCTGGGGGAAGCCCCCGCCACCATCAATGAAGAAGTGACCGACATGGTGGGCGAGATCACCAACATGGTCACCGGCGGCGCCAAGCGCATGCTGGGGGAGAAAGGCTACGAGTTCGACATGGCGACCCCCATTATAGTATCGGGCCCCAACCACACCATCACCCACAGGGCCGATGGCACCAAGATCATGATGCCGTTCGAGTCAGATTACGGCCGGGCCACCATCGAAATCTGCTTCGAGTAACCCTATGTGGAAAGCGCTGAAGTGGTTCTTCATCGGCTGGGCCCTGCTGCTCATACTGTCTGATATCCAGATCAACACCTCGCTCTACAAGTACAACGACAACAAGGTGGTGGTGAGTTTTCCACGCTGGCAGGCAGACAGGCCCTGGGGCACCTTCCAGTGGCATGCCGGTCGGGTCGAGACCCACTGGTATGGCCTGGAAGGCAGGCCCAAACCGGTAGAGCCTCTGCTGTGAAGTCGACGACAAAATCAGAAAATGAAAGAGGCCAGCATATGCTGGCCTCTTTTTTATTGGTTTGAGAGTGATCAGGCGGTTTCGGCAGCCAGCTTCTCGCTGGAACGCGTCACCATGCCAAGGCTACAGGCCAGCAGAGTCGGCAGCAACCAGGCGAGGCCCTTGTCAAACAGCGGCAGGAAGGCGAAGGCATCCATCTGCATGCCGGCGGCTCCCAGCCCGTCCAGACAGCCGAACAGAAACGCCACCAGCAGCACGGCGCGAAACGCCAGTCGTGGCCGGCCAAAATAACCCTGTACAAAGGTCACCAGCACCAGTGCGATGGCGACCGGGTAGATGGCGACCAGCACCGGGATGGAGAGGCTGATGAGCTGACTCAGCCCGACGTTGGCCACCAGGATGGAGACACATCCCATCAGCAGTACCCACTTGCGGTATGTCCAGCCGGCCAGACCGTGGAAGTAGTCGGCGCTGGCGCAGAGCAGGCCGACTGCGCTGGTGAAGCAGGCCAGGGTGATGATGGCGGCCAGGATCAACTGGCCGTAGTGGCCGAACAGGCTCAGTACATAGGCGTTGACGATGGCGCCGCCATTGTCGACGTTGGTGACCACGCCCGCCGCGCTGTTGCCCAGATAGAACAGGGAGATGTAGACCGCCGAGAGGCCAACTGCCGAGATGAGGCCGGCGATGGTCAGGTACTTGAACTGGCTTGGGTAGTCCTCGATACCCCTGCGTTGCAGCAGACCGATGATGAGAGCACCGAACATCAGCGAGCCGAGAGTATCCATGGTGTTGTACCCCTCCAGCATCCCCTTGATGAACGGCGTATCCGTGTAGTCGCCGCTGGCCTCTGGCAGGGTGCCTTGCGGGTCAACCAAGACCCCGACCGCCAGGATCAGCAACATCACCATCAAGACAGGTGTCATGTACTTGCCCACCGCATCGAGCAGCCTGCCCCGATCCAGCGATACCATGATCACCAGCGCGAAGAAGAGCAGGCTGTAGAGCAGCAGCCCGTGTTGGCCGGCTTCGCCTAGCCAGGGTTTGAGCCCCATTTCATAAGCCACCAGCCCGGTGCGGGGGGTGGCAAAGGCCGGCCCCATGATGATGTAGATGGCGATGGCCAGCGCCGTGGCCGCCCAGGTCGGCAGATAGCGGGTCATCGCCGTCCAGCCGCTGCTGCCTTGTCCAGCGCTGCCTCTGGCAACGGCGACCAGCGTCAGCAGAGGGAGACCCACCGCCGTCAGCAGAAAGCCGACCATGGCTGGCATCAAATGTTCACCGGCCATAAAGCCGGCGAGCGGCGGAAAAATGATGTTGCCTGCCCCCAGATAGAAGGCAAACGTCATAAAACCCAGTCCGAATACGTCGGACAACTTAAGTGATTTCGTCAAACCTGACCTCATCTGCCTTATCAGCTTGTTCTTGTTGATTGCACCCACTGCCTGGCAGATAACCGGATAACAATGCTTCCCTCTCCTCCACGATGAGCACATCGGCGAAGGAGCACTCTTCTGAGCATAAAGAAGAGAAATTTGATCTCAATCACACATTAATATTTTGAAACAATTTAATTGGCCAGAATAAATCACCGATTAGCCAGCGGTTAGCATCAGTGAAGGCGGTCGACATGGCGGCAGGGGCTGGCCGCAGGAAAGGGGTAACGGGTGGTAGAAGGCTGTTGACAGACAAACAAATGAGCCTGCGCAAGGCAGGCTCTTTGAGATGGACGGGAGTGAAATCAGGCGGCTTCGGCAGCCAGCTTCTCGCTGGAACGCATCACAACGCCAAGGCCACAGGCCAGCAGGGTCGGCAGCAACCAGGCGAGGCCCTTGTCAAACAGCGGCAGGAAGGCGAAGGCATCCATCTTCATGCCGGCGGCGCCCAGGCCATCCAGGCAACCGAACAGGAAGGCGACCATCAACACGGAGCGGAACACCAGGCGCGGGCGACCGAAGTAACCCTTCAGGAAGGTAACCAGCACCAGGGCCACGGCGACCGGATAGATGGCAACCAGCACAGGGATGGAGAGGCTGATCAGCTGGCTCAGACCCACGTTGGCGACCACGGCGCAGATGGCACCCAGCAGCAGCACCAGCTTCTTGTAAGCCACACCCGTGAGGTTGTGGAAGAAGTCGGAGCAGGCGGAGATGAGGCCCACGGCTGTGGTGAAGCAGGCCAGGGTGATAATGGCCGCCAGAATGAACTGACCCGGCTGGCCGAACAGGCTCAGCACGTAGGCGTTGACGATGGCACCGCCATTGCTGACGTCGGTGGCGATGCCGGCAGCCGTGTTGCCCAGCTGGAACAGGGAGACATAGACCACGGACAGACCGATGGCGGAGATGACGCCGGCGATGGCCAGATACTTGAACTGGCTCTTATAGTCGTGAATGCCTTTCTGACGCAGCAGATCGACGATCAGGGCGCCAAACATCAGGGACGCCAGGGTGTCCATGGTGTTGTAGCCTTCCAGGATCCCTTTCACGAAGGGGCCGTTCTGATAGTCACCGGACGCGGCCGGCATTGTACCTTGCGGCGCGATGAACACACCCACGGCCAGGGTCAGCAGCAGCAGCATCAACACCGGGGTCAGGTACTTGCCGATGGCATCCATCAGCTTGCCCTGGTTCATGGAGACCAGTACGGCGACCCCGAAGAAGATCACTGTGTAGGCAGCCAGACCGGCCTGACCCATGTCGCCAATGAAGGGCTTGAGGCCCATCTCGTAGGCCACCAGACCGGTTCGGGGAGCCGCGAAGGCCGGGCCAATGATGATGTAGATGGCGACCGCCAGTGCGGTTGCCAGTCCGGCAGGCAGCAGTTTGGTCATGCCAGCCCAGCCATTGCCCGCCTTGGCGACGGCGAGGATGGTAATGAGGGGCAGGCCCACTGCTGTCACCAGGAAGCCCAGCATGGCCAGGGAGAGGTGCTCGCCAGCCATGTAGCCGGCCAGCGGCGGGAAAATGATGTTGCCGGCGCCCAGATAGAAGGCAAAGGTCATGAAGCCCAATCCGAGTACATCGGATAATGTGAGTGATTTCGTCAAGTTCAACCTCGTCTGTCTTGTAAACTATTGCTTGTTATCGTTTTTATTCATCTCTGAGTAATATTTCTCAGGGGTAAAAAAAAGGAGCGCCGCTTGTTTTTTCATCATAACCAGTGGTTTGAGCTGGTCTGGAGCGGGCGCTCGTTTGATAGTCAGCATAATGGCGTGAAAAAATAGTTCAAGACGAAATTTACATCTTCAAATAGAAGGGGTGGGTCAGTTGGATGTATCTGTTGGAATAGGCTCCATCAGCAGAATGGATCACAATCTCATCCTGCTCACACCTGCTTAATCCTCTGCCAAGTAGCAATAAAACACGATTTGCCTCTTTACCTTCCCTGGTGATAACAGCTGTATAACAAACGCCATGCAGATCATAATCCGCCGAGATGCCTAAAATTTCATCGGCCATGGCGGTCGGCAGCACCAGGGCTACCTGTCCGGTGGCGCTCAGCAAACGGTGGCACGCAGCCAGCAGATCCCGGCTGCCGAGTGCTCCCGTATGGCGGGCCAGCGCCCTGGCCGGATCGCTGAATGACTGGCCTGCCACGAAATAGGGCGGGTTGGAAACGATGAGATCGTAAAGAGGGGCCTGATAATCCTGAATGGCGCTCTCGATGATAGTGACCCGGGAGGCCCAGGGGGTGGCCGCCACGTTCTCGCGCGCCTGCGTCGCTGCACCCATATCCAGTTCCACCCCGTCGATGAGGCAGTCGGCATGGCTGCGCTGGGCCAGCATCAGGGCGATCAGGCCGCTGCCGGTGCCAATGTCCAGCACCCGGCGGGCGTCGACAACCGGAGCCCAGGCGCCCAGCAGTATGCCGTCGGTGCCCACCTTCATGGCGCAGCGGTCGTGCTCGACGTGAAACTGCTTGAAGGTAAAACCACTATTTCGTCCCATCTGACCCCCACCATATGCCGGCTACACAGAAAATGGTCGGCGATTATAGCGACTAAGCCACAGTCACCATAGGAGCCGACGACATAATCGCCTATAATCTGCCGTTTCCTTAATGACCGAGTATTGCCATGAGCCAGTCCTTTGATGATTTCGACCTGAATCCAGCCCTCAACCGGGCCTTGGCCGAGATGGGATTCACCCGCCCCACCACCATCCAGCAGATGGTGCTGGAGCCAGCCCTGGACGGCCGCGATATTCTGGCATCCGCTCCGACCGGCACCGGCAAGACGGCTGCCTTCCTGCTGCCCGCCCTGCAACATCTGCTGGACTTCCCGCGCCGCAAGCCGGGCCCGTGCCGCATGCTGATCCTGACCCCGACCCGCGAACTGGCCCTGCAGGTCACCGCCCACGCCAAGGCGCTGGCGGTGCACACCAACCTCAGCATCGAGACCATCATCGGCGGCGTCAGCCACGACGAGCAGCTGCCTGCCCTGACCAAGACCACCGACATAGTGGTGGCGACCCCGGGTCGTCTGCTCGAGTACATAGAGAAAGAGGAGTTCGAGAGCCACGATATCGAGGTGCTGGTGCTGGATGAAGCGGATCGCATGCTGGACATGGGCTTCATCAAGGATGTGAACCGTATCGTGGCCGAGGCGCGCTATCGCAAGCACACCATGCTGTTCTCCGCCACCCTGGAAGGGGCCGGTCTCGAGAAGTTTGCCAACGAGATCCTCAACGAGCCGGTGGAGCTGCATGCCGAGCCGCCCCGCAGCGAGCGTCGCCCCATCACCCAGTGGGTGCATCTGGCCGATGACGCCGCCCACAAGCTGGCCCTGCTGGTGCATATCCTCAAGGATCCGGAAACCCAGAAGGCCATCGTCTTCGTCAGAACCCGTGAACGGCTGGCGGAGCTCTCAGGCCAGTTGCAGGCGGCCGGCGTCTCCTGCGCCTGGATCCGGGGCGAGATGGAGCAGAGCAAGCGCATCGAATCGATCCGCAAGTTCCATGCGGGAGAAGTGCCCTTCCTCATCGCCACCGACGTCGCCGCCCGTGGCATCGACTTGCCCAACGTCAGCCATGTCATCAACTACGACATGCCTTATGGCACTGACGTCTATGTGCACCGTATCGGTCGGACCGGCCGCGCCGGCAACCGTGGCTGCGCCATCAGCCTGGTGGAAGCCCACGACATGGGCATGGTCGCCAAGATAGAGCGTTACACCGAGGAGCGTCTCAAGCGCCGGGTGATCGACGAACTGCGTCCCAAGCACAAAGAGGCGCGGGTACCGGTGAAGAAGAAAAAGCCGAAGGATGGCAAGAAGAAGAGCGCCAAGAAGAAAAAGAAATAAGCTCATGCCTGCTGCAACGGCCATCCTCGGATGGCCGTTTTGCTTGCTGCCTGCGGTGAATGTGGCTGCGTTCGCGGATCGCGCGCAGAAAAAAGCCGACGCATAGACGTCGGCTGATAAAAAGTGCTTACAACAGAGGATTCACGTATTCAGACCCGGGGATCCTGAATTTGGTTCCCTCTTTCTGTAATTAATTTTCGGCGCGTTTAAACATCAGGGTCCGAGCGTCGGACTCTTCTGGCACGAAGTAGTAACCATCGACGTTGAAGCCGGTCAATTGCTCCACCTCGGTCAGCCGGTGCTTGATGATGTGACGGGCCATCATGCCGCGCGCCTTCTTGGCGTAGAAGCTGATGATCTTGAACTGGCCGTTCTTCTCGTCCTTGAACACTGGGGTGACGATCCGCCCTTGCAGGCGCTTGGGTCGTACCGACTTGAAATACTCGTCGGAGGCCAGGTTGATCAACACCTCATCCCCCTGCGCCGCCAGCGCCTGGTTGAGCCGCTCCGTGATGATGTCCCCCCAGAACTGATAGAGATCCTTGCCACGCGCGTTATCGAGCCGGATCCCCATCTCCAGCCGATACGGCATCATGAGATCGAGCGGGCGCAGCACGCCGTAGAGGCCGGACAGCATGCGCAGGTGCCCTTGGGCAAAATCGAGATCCGCTTCGCTGAAATCCTCCACCGCCAGACCCGTGTAGACATCCCCCTTGAACGCCAGCAGTGCCTGGCGGGCATTGCCAGGATGGAAGTCGGGTTGCCACTGGGCGAAGCGGGCGGCGTTGAGACCGGCCAGCTTGTCGCTGATCTTCATCAGGCTGGCGATCTGATCCGGCGTCAGCTGGCGGGCCCGGGTGATCAGCTCGGCCGAGTGATCCAGCAATTCGGGTTGGGTGAAACGGGAGCTCACCAGAGGCGACTCGTAATCCAGCGTCTTGGCCGGGGAAACCACAATCAGCATAACGATCCTTTATAGCGGTGACACACGCCCCTCATTCATCCAGGGTGACGTTGTCGAGTGTGCCTGCACCCAGCTGTTCACGGCCGGACAGCTTGATCAGTAGTCGCAGGTCGTTGGCCGAGTCGGCATGGGCAAGGGCCTCACTGTAGCCAATTTGGCCGGCACAGAACAGGGTGAACAGCGCCTGATCGAAGGTCTGCATGCCGAGCTCGGTGGACTTGGTCATCACCTCCTTGAGCCGGTGCATCTCCCCCTTGCGGATGATGTCGGTGATGAGCGGGGTGTTGAGCAGCACCTCGAAGGCCGCAAAACGGCGGCGACCGTCCACGCTCGGCAGCAGTTGCTGGGCGACGATGGCGCGCAGGTTGAAGGAGAGATCGAACAGGAACTGGCGGTGCTTCTCCTGCGGTACCAGGTGGAGGATGCGATCCAGCGCCTGGTTGGCATTGTTGGCGTGCAGGGTGGCGAGACAGAGGTGACCCGTCTCGGCAAATTGCAGCGCGAACTCCATGGTCTCCTGGCTGCGGATCTCGCCGATGAGGATCACGTCCGGCGCCTGGCGCAACGAGCTCTTCAGCGCCACGTCGAACGACTCCGTGTCTATCCCCACCTCCCGCTGGGTGATCAGGCTGCGGCCGTGCTGGTGCACGAATTCCACCGGGTCTTCCACCGTCAGGATATGGCCATCGGCGTGCTGGTTGCGAAACCCTATCATGGCGGCCTGGGTGGTGGACTTGCCCGCACCAGTGGCGCCGACGAACAGCACAAGCCCGCGCTTGGCCATGGCTACCTCCTGCAATATGGGGGGCAGGGTCAGCTCGTCGAAGGTCGGGATCCGGGTCTCGATACGGCGCAGCACCATGCCCGGCAGATCCTGCTGCCAGAAGGCGCTGACCCGAAACCGGCCAAGATCCTCGCGGTGGATGGCGTAGTTGGCTTCCTTGGTGCGGATGTAACGCTCGAAGTGATCCTGGCTTAATGTCTCCTTGACCAGGGTCAGGGCACTCTTCTTGTCGAGCGGCTCTCCCCCCAGGGACTGCAGATGGCCGTTCACCTTGAGGGTGGGGGGCGTGCCGACCGTGATGAACAGATCCGAACCTTTGCGTGCGACCAGTTCGGTCAACAGGGCATCCAGACTCATAACGACTCCTTCCTTAGATTCGTTGTGCTTAAACGCTATTGGGGTCGACCGCCTTGGCCTTGGCATCCAGGGAGGCCACCACGCCACGGCTGACCAGCTGCTTGAGGCTCTGATCCATGGTCTGCATGCCGTGGGTCATCCCGGTCTGGATCACCGAGTAGAGCTGGGCGATCTTGTCTTCCCGGATGAGGTTGCGCACCGCGGGTATGCCCATCATGATCTCGTGCGCCGCCACCCGGCCACCGCCGATCCGCTTGAGCAGGGTCTGGGAGATGACCGCCCGCAGCGATTCGGAGAGCATGGATCGCACCATGTCTTTTTCCGCGCCGGGGAAGACGTCGATGATACGGTCTATGGTCTTGGCCGCCGACGAGGTGTGCAGGGTGCCAAACACCAGGTGGCCCGTCTCGGCCGCCGTCATGGCCAGGCGTATGGTCTCGAGGTCACGCATCTCACCTACCAGTATGATGTCAGGGTCTTCCCGCAGTGCGGAGCGCAGGGCGTTGCTGAAGCGCTTCGTGTCCCGGTGTACTTCCCGCTGGTTCACCAGGCAGCGCTTGTTCTCGTGCACG
>Ga0172380_10007025_pt1 | contig 12844 bp, 15 predicted proteins | sample Leawe162metaG_FD_119747 | JGI IMG/M metagenome (GOLD analysis project Ga0172380, IMG submission 119747) | Leachate microbial communities from a municipal landfill in Southern Ontario, Canada - Leachate well 162 metaG | ecosystem: Engineered > Solid waste > Landfill > Unclassified | place...
CAGCAGGTCGCCATGGGCTGGGCCAAGACACTGAGCAGCTATCTCGGCAAGAAGACCGAGACAGGAGGCCAGGATGCAGAACTCGCAAGGGCGATCGACAGGGTAAGGGAACTGGAAGACGACCCGATGACACAATCGCCCACCAGCATAGGCCAGATCGAAGGAGATGTCAGCAACTTCACCGACATGAGCCAACTCCCGTTCGTCCTTGAGGCCGAGAAGACCAGGTTCGAAGACTACCAGGGAGAGAAGTAATGTCTTCGGTAGAATTTCTTCGAAGACCACTGACGCAGATCATTTCCTCCATTCTCTGCATCCCCCCGGGGCCCAAGGATGATTACGCCGTTCCGGTAGGGTTCGATGATCGTCCTCATGACCACGCGATCATCAACAAAGGCTGGAAGCGGCTTCTCCTGAAGACCGGCCGCCAGGTGGAGAAGAGCTTCAAGCTGCTGGGAATGGCCGTGGCCAAGATGGTAGCCCACCCTGGATTCAGGGCAATGTATGTGGCGCCCACTGACACCGACCTTCATACATTCAGCGACGAGAAACTTGAGAGCGTGTTTTCCAACTCTCCGGCAATAAGGCAGTATCTGCTGACAGGTGAAGGCGCCAAGAAATCGTTCAGCGAGTGGAGATTCAGGAACGGATCCACTTACCGTCTCCGAAACGCAGCTCGAGGCGGAGCAAACCTTCGAGGCCCCACGGTGGATCTCTGCGAGTATGACGAGTACCAGCTCATCGGCCCGGGCGTTGTATCGGTGGGAAGCCACATGCTTTCCCACTCGGAGTACGGCTATGAGTTTTTCTCCGGAACACCGCTGACCTTCGACAACCCCATAGAGGCAGACTGGAACAGATCAACTCAGACCGAGTGGTACATAAAGTGCGAGCATTGCAGTGGCGGAGAAAGGAACTACTACAACATCATCGGGCTGCGCAACTTCACCCCCAAAGGCTTGATCTGCGATCGCTGCGGAAGGTTCATCGATCCCCTGCTGGGAATGTGGGTAGACCATGTAGTGGGAGCCAGCATCCAGGGGTTCAGAATCCCTCAGGGCATAGGGGTATGGACCAAATTCCACAAGCTGTACTGGGAAACCCTCAAGGAGCAGTCTGAGAACGTAATAGCCAACGAAGTGCTTGGCTTGAGCTATGACTCCGCGGAACAGTATCTGTCCTTGACGGATCTCAATGCTGCTTCCAGGACGGACATTCACTTGGTGGATGATGTTCCGTTTCCCATGAAGCAACGCAGGACATTCATGGGCATCGACTGGTCACAGAACACCAGGGCCGGCGCCTTTAATTCGGCCGTGATTGGTATCGACGTCGATGGAGTGAGATGGCGACCGCTGTGGATGAAGATATACCCAAAGTTCATGTCGGCCGACGACCAGATGAGGGACATGATACAAGCTCTTGACCGGTTCAATGTCAACCTTGTTGCAGCGGACCACGGATGTCATGGAGATCGGAACATCAGGATAGCCAGGCACATGGGAGACCCGCTCAAGATGATACAGGTGAATTACGTCAACTCCATGGATTACTACGGCAAGTTCATCGAAGACACCAGGGTCCTCAGGGTGGGGCGTACTCCGTGCCTCAGCACATTTAAGTCCGACTTGACTCATCGCGGGAATATCCAGCTCCCCAATCTAGACGACATTCCTGAGTTCATTCCTCACTACACCGCGGAGAAAGTCGAGACCACCCGGTACGGAAACCTCAACTACATCCTTCCTGAAGGCCGTAACGACGACGGTCTGATGTCGACGATCTACGCCAACATATGCCATCGGGTGATGCGAGGAATGCCGGCTGTGGACGATGTTTACATGCCATCCCGGGAAGACATGGAGAACAGAAGCTCGAGAGCCGATGCCTGGTGATATTGCATCGTCTCCGGTTCAGAGTATAATGATTTTGAAGTAGTACACAGGTATTCATGAAAGAGGTACACCATGGATTCCAGGAACGAAATCATAAAGCTCGCCGCCCAGATCATTCTTGAGAAAGAAGCTGGTTGGAAGCCTTACGACATGATGAAAGCAATTTCGGCATTGAGCCGTTATGCAGTGGGGGCAAGCGGCCAAGCCAGGGTGCCAGGTCAGATACCTCCTCAAACATACGACGTCCTCAAAAGGTTTACATACAGATACGGAACCAAGCCTGGATTCTTTGACAAGTTGGTTCTGAAGGCATTAAGCCCCAGTCAGAATCCAGGTGTTACGTCAGCCAACCGACCGATCATACCTAACGACTGGGTGCTCAGGTTCAAAAAGAGTTTCTTGAACAACCCAAAGTCTCCTTTATACAGAAATCAAAGAGTACAAAGCTGGCTGGATGCCGGATTTTAGGAGGAAGGCAATGAAAAAGCATTCATACTTGACTATGGATCTGGCGCCATTTGGAACGAGCAAAGGCATGGAATCAGCAATTGACGACAGCAACCCTTTCTGGAAAGCAACTGCCCGGACGGCTCCGGCCGCACTTCTTGTTTCCGTCTTGACGGAAGTTCTGAAAAAGAATATTAACGGTAGAAATACCGCAAACAGCGGAAAAAACATTACCCTTAACACAATACTTGGGTCGTTTCTTGGCGGAGGATGGATGTCCATCGTGGCTAAAAACCAGCTCAAGGAAATACTCAAGAACAAAGGCATGAGTATACAGAAGGAAAGTGCCATCAAACTGGCTGCTCAGACCATCCTCGAGAAAAGGGCTGCCGGCCTTCCTTCCAAAAGGCTTGGACAGGGCTTGGACTGGTACTTCGTAACGAGGCACATGGATTACAACAACCCCTTCAGGAACAGCATCCTTCCTACGAAAAGAATGAACATTGCCAGGCCCGGAGCGACTGCTTCTCGCTCGATGCCCATGAGATCCTCTTCCATGCCCAGTGGCATGACCAATGGCATCGCTTCAGGTTCGGCATCAAGGTCTTTGCAGAGATCGAACATCATGTCGAGGCTGTCTGCAGCATTGCCGTTCATGAGGAACAGACCTTCGGTAGCGGGGTCGATAGGAACCACTCCTACCAGGCCGGGCACAGCGGCAACGCAGCCGGCAGCAGCAGTAACAACCGGCACCAGCCGCCCCACAGCCCTGAATTTGCCCGGAGCCAGGAGAAAATGAACCCGGCATTGGTGAAGCTCGCAGCATCGGTCTTGCTGGCCACCGGCAGCTCTTTGGAGAAGAGGGCCGGCGCCAAGCGCTTGCTCAGGCTGGCTGAAGCCTACCGAAAGAATCCATACTCCATGTGGAGTAATCCATCGGATCAAGCACTGGCATTGAAGGAATCTTATCAGAGGGCCATAGACTCGTATGTAAAGAGAATGAACAAGAAAGGCCTTTCAAAGGATGTACTGAGCAGGATGCTGGGGATCATCATACCCAAGGGGTATCTCAAGAGGGTCCTTATGCCTGGCTCTATACCGGGTGAACTTTTAGGTCAGCCTGTCCATCCTCCTTCTCTCATCCAATATGTAGCCAGGGCAGCAGCGAATACCGGTCCATCTGTTCCCGGGAAAAGCATGTCAGCGTTAAAGGAAATATCAAGCTTGTGGCCGCCTTCCTGGAGAATCAGAATATGACCCAAGTGCAAATTCTGGCAATGCTCGAGAAGATGGCCTCGGCCGTGGATGACCAGATCAAAGGGCAGAAGGTAGAGACTAACCCTTCGGAAGCCCAGAAGATGTCAGGCAACTACCCCAAGGCACATATCAGGCTTCACGGCTTGGACATCTCCATCGAGAACCCCAAGGGCTCAACACGCCGCGGCAAATCCAAGGACGGCAAAGAGTGGTCTAACAAGATGCACCACCACTACGGCTACTTCAAGCAAACCGAAGGCAAGGACAAAGACCACATCGATGTGTTCATCGGCAGCAAACCGGAATCAGACACAGCGTTCGTGGTGAACCAGGTCAATCCGGGATCCGGAGTCTTCGATGAGCACAAAGTGATGATGGGCTTCAGCACTCAAGACGAGGCGGAGAAGGCCTATTTGTCCAATTACGAAAAAGGCTGGAAGGGCCTGGGCTCCATAGAAGAGGTATCAGTGGCCGACCTCAAGGTTTGGTTGAAGTCCGGCAAGACCAAGACTCGGTTCAATCCGAAGAGCCTGGCCAAGGCAGCGGCCTGCCGCCGAACAATGGAACACTTCGTTTATCGTAACCATTGCGCTTGCCCCCTTGCCAGTTTCGAGTATCATAAAGGCAGAATGAAAGGAAGAACTTCATGAACTCTGAAATCATAAAGCTCGCTGCTCAGACCATCCTCGAGAAAAGGGCTGGAGCTGCCAGGTTGATGAGGCTCTGGAATCTCTACCAGAAAAAGGGTGGCTACAACGCTATCCCAGACATGAACACAGCCTTGCAGAAGTTCTGGCGGAGAATGGTGCGGTACGGCGGCGGAGATCCGGCTTTGGTGGCAAAAGACTTTCCAAAGGCCGAGCCATTCATGAACAGGTATTTCAGCAACATCAAAGGAACGAGCGGCAGTGATGTTGATTCCATAATACCCTACCTGGCCAGAAGGGCCATGGCCGGCAAGAGAGTTGGGAACCAGAGGTCGGTACTCCAGGACCTCATAGACATAGGTGAAGTGAAGCTGTGAAAGCAGACAAGCTTTCAGTAGGAGCATGATGACATTCACACGGCAGTTTGTAAGTGAGCTGGCAGAGAAGGCCGTAAAGGCCTACATCAAAGACGGCAAAACCCTCAATGCTGCCATAGTCGATATAGCAGCCTCTTACGATCTCAACGTGGAGCAAGTCAAGAGGCTCTGCGAAGCCGTGAACCTGGCTACGAAAGAAGCCCTTGGTTCTCCCAAGGCAGTGTTTGATCTGGCTGACAGTACGATCATCATAGATGAGCTTCAGCCGAAACCGGCACCCGATACGAAGGAGGCCTCGATGAGCCGCCATACCGAGCTCAAAAGCCTCGACGGGCTACGTAATGCTATCTTGGCAGATGGTGAAAGCATAGCCGCTTTCGAGGCTTCGCTGGTCGCACCGACCGAAAAAACAGCATCAATAAAGGTAGAGCAGACCCAGGGCAGCGCGGTCAAAGCCATCTACGACGGTATCTGCGGGATGATGAACAAGGTAGCCCAGGAATGCTACAACGCAGAGATTGATGCCGAGGTGGCATCAGGGCATTTCATCAACACCTTGGTCAAAGAAGGCAATGCGAGAGGAAGCATCAACCATTCCTATTCCGTGCTGTTGAAGCTTGCCGACAACCAGAAGGATGAACTGAGGATCAAAGCCCTTTACCGCAGGGCTTATGAGAAGGTGGCATCCATGTCGGCATGGAGGCGCCCCATAGAGCCTTTGGCCGAGATAACTGTTGACGGCATACCGAACGCCAACTCATCTTTGTTCAAGAGCGTGAAGGGCCTTCTGAAGTCGGCGGAAGAGATCGACATCAGGCGCAGAGTGGTTCAGAAGCTGCAGGAGAAAAAAGCTTCGATTCTCAGGGTCCTCATAGAAGGCAAGGACGAATGAAACAAAGTACGCTGAGGAAGGTAGCGCAGCGACTGCGCTCCACCTTTGGGGAGATCAGGCCTGATGTTGCTTCCACCCCGGGTGCGGGTGGGATCAACAATCTGATGCCTGGTTTTGTCCAGAGCAGCCCTTTGCTCAGCATACCGGCGTCTTTTCTTCCTTACATGTTGTATCAAAAAATCCCTGGTATCGGACACTTGGCAAGGATGCCCCAGAATATTGTAAACAGCAGATACCAGCGTTTGGTCAATGCTCTCCCCGGTCATGGCACTGTTGGAACAGCAGAACTTGCTTCTCACCTCAGGTCGGCCCCCAAGTTCAGCAGGCTCAGTCAGATCGCCAAAAGGTATGGCAGGGCTTCGAATGTAGCCGGAGGCATTACCTATGGAGCCGTCACTGCTCCTCTGTTCGCTTATCTCAACTACGCCATAAACAGGCCCATTATAGCCAGGCATGCAGCTCAGACAGGGGCTGCCATGGGCGCCAGAAATCCGTTCATCAAGTGGAACAAAAATTACGGCGGTCGTAAGACAGCATCGCTTGGAGGAGATATGGAATTTTCAGACATCAGAGAAAGAGCCCTGGCTGGAGCCATATCCCTTCAGCAGGGTATGCAGAAGGAAGCTTTCAACCCTCGTCTCGGATGGAAGACATACGCGGCACTGGCTGCCGCGGCATTTGCTGCTCAGCAGCTCGGCAGGGCTTACCTGATAGCCGAGAGCAAGGTCACCGAGAAAGCATCACGGCAGAGACACTGGGACGCTCTCACGGCCAGGTATCCGGAGTTTTTGAAGGATCCCAGGTACGAGATTCTCTACGAAGACATTCACCGCTTGTCTCCCAGCCTGGCCAGCATACCGTCAACAGCCTCAGTACTGCTTCGCAACGCAGTCGACTATGGTATTGACGGCCTGGACATCAACACAGCGAAGGCCCTTGTTGATATACAGTCCAGGGATCCATCGGCTGTCGCAACCAGCATGAAAATGGAGCCCATGAACATCGCTCCAGCCCTTGCGGGGGCAGTGAACGAAGAGAGACTCATGCAGGAACCCGACACTTTCAAGGCCATCTTGGGCGAAAGGCCTGGCCTCGAATGGAGCGGAAGGTACTGATGACGATGCCAACCGATGGCGGAATGATCAAACTGGTCAACGTTGGCAGCCATGACCCTCTCGGCAGCCCCAGGATGCATCTTTTGCTTTCCAGGGAATCGATGGCCAAGATGGCATCAGCCGATCTGGACAGCACTATGGACCTGTCTGTCATGCCCGACGAGCTTGCCCAGTTCTGGCATGACTGCGACCCCGACTTCGACAAGCATGTCTACACTCACATCAACATCGTGTCGGCCTTCGAGTACTACGGCCCCAACAACAACGGGGACAGCTTCCCAGAGCAGAACATCTACTATGATGGTTACTACAGGACTTTCACCAACGCCCATCCCTTCCTGCTTCATAACAACAGCGATCCAAAGCTGAGTATTGGCAAGGTCATAGCCACGGGCTACAACCTCAAGATGCACAGGATCGAGGTCATATCCAGGTTGGACAAAGACATCAGCAAGTCGATCGAGATCATAGCCAGGATCAGAAGCGGCAAGTTTCCGGATGTCAGCATGGGCTGCGTACCAAAGGGATCAATGATTCTATCTTCCGATGGTCAATACGTTCCCATCGAAACAATCTCCTCTGGTGACAAAGTGATAACGCATAGAGGAGTACCGAAATCCGTCACTACAACAATGGTACGTAAACACCGGGGCAATATTCATCATATCAAAGTATATGGAAACCGTGATCCTCTCATTCTAACAGACGAACATCCCCTCTTGGTTCTGAGATCTGACCAAATTCTATGCAAACCATCTAGTAACGACATAAACCGCGGACGTCGTCAGCAGGTCTGTACTCCAGATAGCCCTTTTATTAAGTCAGGCTGCGTTTCCTGCAAAACACAAATAAAATATAGGCCAGAATGGATCAGAGCTGATGAAGTAGATATAGGTGATCGCCTACTAACGCCAGTACCTACTTTTGATGCTGCAAGGAAATTCTCTGTCGACGAAAGCCGCCTTTTGGGGTACTATCTAGCCGAAGGATGTCCTCTCTATACAAAGGCTGGAACTCCCATGGCTGTGCAATTCTGCACAGGTTTGCATGAGACATCTATACATCAAGAAATACTGTCTTTAGCAGAGCGTATGGGGTTCACTTCTGTCACAGAGCGTGACATCGAAGAGCGAAATGGTAAGTACATCACCATTTATGATCGGTCTTTTACCGAACTATGCATTGAACATTGCGGTGTTGGCTCTACCAGCAAGACGTTGTCATCATCGATTATGGGTGCTGAGGAAGAAAGCCTCCAAGAGTTTTTGGGAGCTTACGCTAATGGAGATGGTGGTTGCTATCAAGGTTCCATCTATCTATCAACAGCATCCTTCCAGCTTGCAAAGCAACTACAAATCATATTGCTTAGATGTATGATGATCTCTTCTGTTAATGTCATAGTTCATAAGCCGGGCCCACGATCTCTGGTACGCAAGCAGACTATAGAGTATCAGATATGGATTGGAACCGATACAGCGTATCGACTTCACCGGTCATCACATATACTGGGAAGATCGAAGACAATAAACAACAAGAGATTCTTTTCCATGATAGACGATGTCCTGTATCTCATTACGCCTGTTGAGGAGAATGAAGTTGTTCCATATGATGATGATGTCTATAACTTTGCTGTCTCTGACGACGAAAGTTATCTATTGGATGGCATCGCTGTTCACAACTGCAGGGTTCCTTATGACGTCTGCTCCATCTGCGGCAAGAAAGCCAAGACCCGGGCCGAGTACTGTGACCACGCGAAGAACCATCTTCTTCAGTTCCATCCTTACAACGACATGGCGAACCGGGGAAGGATCACTTGCGTTCACAACACAAAGCCGACTTTCTTCGACCAGAGTTTCGTCTTCACCAGAGCGGACAAAGGAACCAATGTCATCCAGGAGCTCAACAAGGCTGCCGGCATAGGAACAACTGTATACTTCACCGGTTTCTCTGCCGATGCAGGAGCACTCTTCTTCAAGGAAGCAGCCAAGAGCAAGGAAGCTGAAATAGAAAAAGCTTCCCCTGAAGACATAACCGCCGATGTCTCCGTGGAAAGCAAGGACAAAAAGGAGTCCGAGGGCTACCAGGACGCCATTACTCCGGAGCTTCCGATGGAGACATGCGAAGCACTGGCATCGCATCCTTTCGAGGACATCTTCGATACGGCTGGCTTGATGGGGATGCACGTCATGCCCAAGGAATACGCTGTCATCGATGCGCTCAAAAGCGGTGACAAGCCCAGGGCGATCGTGATCAAGAAGCACGTTACCATCATGCTGTCCCCCAAGATGGCATCGGTGAAGAACGTCCCCATGCGGAGAGTAGCCTACAACTACAAGGTCGCCCAGTTGCTTGCTCCATTCCTGCCTGTCCGTTCTTTTTTACCTCGCTTCGACCTGACAAGGCAGAAAACAGCTTCAATGGAGAAAGTAGCCCATGGCGCCCCCATGGTTTCAAGCGACTACGCCAAACATGTGGTTGCCACCTTCATGAACACCGACTGGCAGAATGAGTTCTACAAACGAGCCGACCTCGTAGTTGCCTGTCAGTCAAGAATAAAGGAGTACGCTGAAGGGAGCTACAACGATAAGGAAGATCCCAAAATCGCAGCCGTCCGATTGGGCGGTGCATACAAGTCTTTCGAGGGGTTGCGTCCCATCGGAAAGTAAGTACTTTAGTTGAAGAATGAAGGAGGTTACAATGCCTAGACCGAGTCTACTGGAATCGCTGATGGCTGAGCCCACCGTCAAGGTGGCGGCCGATCAGAGGTTCGCAGAAATCAAGGGTCTTGCTGAGACCGGCAAGAAAAGGGACGCGGCCACTGCGCTGGTCAAGATAGCCCAGCTCAGTGACTCCGACTTCAGGGCCATGACCGCAGATCAGATCACGTTTATCACCGGCTTTGCCAAGAAGGCGGCAGACACAACTGCCGTTGACGGCAATATCCAGGACAGCGAGAAGACCGAGATCGGTGCCGTCACCCCGGGCCCCGTCCAGGATGATCTCGCAGGCAACGCCACCGGTGAAGCCGTGGCGACTGATGCCAGCACTGCTCCCCTTCCTGCCAATGGTGACGCCAGCAGCGACACCGGATCAACATCAGGGGAACAGCCCGATGAAGGAACCCCTCCGGGTGCCACCGGCAAGAAGAACAAGACCGATGCCCCGGATGCCACTTCCTCGAAAACCACTGAGATCATGGAAGCCGTCAAGAAGGCTGCTCTTTTGGAAGGCATGGAAGAGTACTTCCAGGAGACCATAGGAGTCATCAAGAAGAAGGCCAGCCAGAGGCTCGAGACGGCGATCGACACAAACGAGAAGATAGCGGCTCTCTGCCGCAAGCATGGGCCGGAGACAGTCAAGGCTGTGCTCGAGGCTGCATTCATGAAAGGGATTTCCGGTTAGCAGGTATGAACTCTCTTATGACCGTAAGTCAAGACTCATTTCCAGGACACAGGAGGTAAAAAGATGTCCGACATGAAGAAGATCGCTCAGGCCCTCAAGAACGACCCTGAACTGCAGAAACTGGCCGCTGTTTACAAACAGCAGGGCCGGGCGAAAGCCAGGGAAGCTCTCATCAGGTTCAACAAGATCGCCATGGGCGAAGAAGTTGAAGAAGAAGTGGGCGCCGATGCAGCCAATGACCTGATCAACGAGTCCATCGTCGAGCAGGCCGAGGAAACCCCCGAGCTGGTCCCCGATGACATCGCTGCCGAACTCGTTGGCGACGCTTTCGGCGGAGAAGGCGAAGGCGGCGAGGAAGAACTGGACGACGAGACCGTCGACGCGCTCATCGAAGAGCTCGGTGGCGAAGAAGCCGTTGAGACCCTTGTCGGAGCCCTCGAAGAGAGCGATTCAGGGGAAGAGGAAAACCTTGAGGAACTCCTCGGAGCCCTGGGCGAAGAAGAGGGAACCGAAGACGAAGGCATCACCGAAGAAGACGTCAGAACCGCACACCTCCTTCGCCTGCTCTTCAGGGACTAGCCATGCGGAGCCTGGTGGAAGGAATTGAGAGCGATGTCAGGCGCGAGCTTGAAGCCTCCACCGGCGTTGGTATGTCTGAGCTTGTTAAGGAAGCCACTGATTGTGCAGATCTTCTTGAGAAAATCGCCAAGTCCGGAGACGATGCCGTTGACCGGGCTCTTCTCGAAACATTCAGGGAAGGCTCGAGCAACAAGAAGCGTTCTGAAGAGGTTGAGCAGATCAGGAAGTATCTGAACAGGGCCGGCGTACTGATGGAAGGGCAGTCATGAAACAGATAGAACCAGAAGTCCTCATCAAGACTGCAGCCACCATGAGAAAGCTTGCCGAGAAGATCGGTGCTCTTGAGAAAGAGGCCAGTGACTACAAGTCTTTGGTAGATGGGATCAGGATATGCGAGATCCTTGAGAAAAAAGGTCATCTCGGATGCGACGACTCAATCCCCATCACCAAGAGGGCTCAGGCTTTGATGGGCCGAAGCGACTTTGACAGGCTTTCCAGGCTTGCCGAGCATGGAGGCAAGGCATACAAAACAGCGCAGATGGACGGGGATCAGGATCGAACCACAGATAAGCGTAGCGCCGCTGAAGTACGGTTTGACAATCTGGTTCTCTACGGAAGCAAAGCAACTCTCGAAGACCAATAGGAGGTCGATATCATGATGAAGATCGTGAACAGGAAGAAAATGTACGAGCTGGAAGGCGTCAGGATGAATGACACCGATGCCGACCTTCTCGAAGGCGAGGGCGGCATCATCATAGCCGATGCCGACGGCGAAGCCGTCTTCAGCCTGGGTGCTGATGGCATCACTCCGGGTGAGTATCCCTACATCATCTGGGTCAACCACCAGGACACCGCGACCAGAAGCGACGTGGCGATCACGGGCAAGGCCACCATGGCCAAGGTTCCCATCGAGCTTTGGACCGACATGTTCAAGACTCCCGCCGGCGACCCGTACTTCTCGGGCATGCCCCTGGCCTGGACATTCGACCAGAGCGCCGTGCGTGCAGCCGCCGGCGACACCGCCGATTACGGTGTGCTTTGCCCGGCCATAGAGCTGGTTGACGGCAGCAACATGGCCTTCGTGTACGGAATCGTTCTCGTCCCCGCGGTGGCCGGTGTGGAGAACGGTATGATGAAGGTCAGACTTTCCGACGTGCCCTCCCAGATGACACTGACCTAGAGCGGTGAATGCAAGTGAAACTCAGGCTTTCAGATACGGAAGGAGCTGAAAATGCCAAATGATCCCAGCATCGACAACAGGATCTACAACACTCTCTTCGCGGAGAGGATTGAGGATCCCAGTGAAAGGGTCAAGATAGCTCAGGAACAGAGCGATCTTCTCCGCGAGAACATCCTCGAGAATTCCATCAGGGATGCCGCTTTCGAACCCGACCACAACCCCATCAGGATTCAGGAAGCGCTCGAGAACGACACGTTCTACGTTCTTGACAGGTTCGCACATGAGTTCACCGCCGTCGACACCAACCTTGATGGCGACCCCAACGGTGAATTCATCAAGAACAGGAAGTTCGCAACTCCGATCAGACCGATCAAGTCCCCGGAGTACCACAAGAAGGTCGACGAGCTCAGGATGCTCGATGTCTCCGTGAAAGACGAGTTCAAGGAGAACATCGCGCTCTACATCGCCAAGGTCCAGGACCAGATGTGGCTCAACCAGATCTACGCCGCCGCCGACTACACCGGTTACCACGATGTCGCCACCATCAGCGGCCTGAACAAGCGCACGCTGATGCTCCCCAACCAGTACATCGATGGCGGTGGACCGGCACACGACGACCCGCAGGTTCGTGAGCTGCTCTCCGAGATCACCATCATCCACAAATGGCTTCTGAACGAAGCCGAGACCATGGACGAAACCGATCTCAACATCGGCACCTGGGAGACCATGAAAGAGGGCTGGAAGTCCACCACCCTCTTCGGCAGGCGCCTCATCGTCACCAGCATGAAGCACTTCCCCAAGAACCGCATCGTCTCGCTTACCGCGAAGAAGTTCTGCGGTACCAACTACGTGCTTCCCGATGGCGACACCAAGGTCATGATCGACACCGACCTCGAAGACATCACCATGATGGGCAAGAAGCTGACCGGGTCGGGCGTTTTCAACGTCTACGCCTGCGCTTACGTGGACGTCGAGTTCAGCGAATAAAAAAACGGCTTCACAGGGGGGGCTTCTGCCCCCCCGGCCGTCTCTCAGAGAGGAAACAACAATGTC
>Ga0172380_10007026_pt1 | contig 12843 bp, 10 predicted proteins | sample Leawe162metaG_FD_119747 | JGI IMG/M metagenome (GOLD analysis project Ga0172380, IMG submission 119747) | Leachate microbial communities from a municipal landfill in Southern Ontario, Canada - Leachate well 162 metaG | ecosystem: Engineered > Solid waste > Landfill > Unclassified | place...
AAAAAATGCCATTGCAGAATGGTTAATTGTGAAACTTGAACCGGCCAGAAAATATTTTGAAGAAAATGAAACAGCAAAAGAAGGATTGATTGGCATGAAAAAATTGCTCGGTTAAATTTACTTGAGGTTTCTGGCGAATTTAAGTTGACTTAAATAATTTTTAATTCCCAAATATCGGTAGATATTAAGCATCATTTTTATATCGGTGGAAATACCGGGAATTAATCCAAACTTTTGCCATTTATAATCTTGAGTTAAATTGGGAAGTTTGGTTTTGACTACCCGATATTGGTCAAAAAAAACTTGATTTAGTTTGGATTCAATCAGATAACCGTTTATATTCCCCTGATTATTAAAGATGTCGAGATGTTGATTGATGATACTTCGTTTAAAGCTCCGAATTCCGCTAAAAATAACTGTCTGACCAATATAATTAAATATTCTAAAACCGTCTAAAAACTCTCCGATGACCATATCGGCGTAATTATTTATAATGGGTTCTATCAGAAAATTTAAATGTTTGGGGTGAAAATTTAACAAATCGCTATCAAGAAAGACAATAATTTCTCCGGTTGATGATTTGAGGCCGGTAGCCAGAGCCTGGGATTTCCCCCTGTTTTGGGGGTGAGTTATTAACTTTATATCTTTAATATTTTGCAAGTTTTTGGCAGAAGAAGGAATTGATCCATCGTCGACAACAATTATTTGAGGTTTATATTTTGAAAGTTGAAGTTGTTTTACAATGGAAATTATCTGCTTACCCTCGTTATAAAAAGGGATAATGACGGAAACAGTGGGATTAATTTTTGTCATTTAAATTTTGTATTTTATTTTCAATTAATATTTGGGGAAGTATTTGAATGGCAGCCTCTACAAAATTTAGTGAGTATTTTGTTTTGTCGATTTTTGGGTGTTGATGGACACATTTTGCCTGAGGGACATAAACAATATCAAGACCAAGAGAGTGAATATACCAGGCGTATTCAGCATCTTCGCTATTTTTCATTTTTTGATTAAAAGGTCTTTTTTTCCAGATTAATCTGGGAAAAGCGCAACAACCACCGGCTAATTTAAAAATATTTTGATAGTCTTTTATGGATTTTTCAAAAATTCCCGATAAGGGCGTAAATTTTACATGGTGTCGAATGGAATTTGACGGAAAATCTTTCTGGGACCAAAAAGGTGGATAATCCTGCGTTTTATCTATAACCTGATAATTACCATAGGTAGCACCAATTTTTGGATCTGAAAAAGGAGAAATAAGTTGTTTTACAAAATCAAGCTTTTGAGGAATTACATCGCCTGATAAACGGATAAGATATTTACCCTTGGCAACAGAGGCTCCTTTGTTGAAGGCGTAGGAAAAATTAAAATTGTTGGGCTTGATTTTTACAATTTTTAGATTAAATTTTTTGTAAAATTCAATAACATCTTTTGGGGAACCGGAATCTACAACGATAATTTCTAGTTCACCGAATAATTTTTGTTTAAAAAGTATGGGTAAAGATTTTGACAAATAATCTTTTTGATCTTTGGTAATGATGATGACTGAAATAAGCGGTTTCATTGATAGATTATACAAATTTTTAGGATTTATTTATAAAATTCTTTTGTATGAGATTACGGCGGTAACTATTGGCAAATCGATGGGCTTCATCACGAAGTGATTGTAAAAGCAAAAGGGAGGGAGAATGTTTTGGTAATTTAATTTCCTGCCATTTTTGACCGTCTTTAATTACGATTGTTTCTTCTTTTTTGGCAAGACCGATAATGGGAATATTTGGACTTACTTTATTTGCGGCAGAGACTTGTGGTTTGCCACCGTCAACGAGAATCAGATCGGGTGTTCCCCACTCGAAATGTTTTAGACGACGAAAAATCACTTCCTTGATCATTAATTGGTCGTCTTGAGTTTGTTGGGTATATATTTTAAATCTTTTATATTGTTGATGATCAATTATTCCATTTTCAAAAACTACCAGTGATCCTACAAAATAATTAGATCCCAAATTAGAGATATCACAGGCTTCTAAACGGAAAATATTTATTAAATTAGGAATATAAGGCTGAAGAACGGATATTAATTCTAAGATTGCTTTTTGAATATTATCTTCAGGTAGATTAATTTCAGTGTAAAAATGGGTAAGACTTTGCCAACCTGAGGATATATAATTTAATGACTCGATTTGATTACGAAGGGAAAGAGCTTTTTCGTATTGCTGATTTTTGGATAATATTTGCATTTGATGATTGAGGTGGCGAAGAAGGCCTGAAATTTGACCATTAAGGATTTTTTTTATACGACGAATGTTTTTTTTATAAATTATTGGATCCGGATTTGGACCCGGACAAACTCCCAAATGACAATAAAAACATTTTTTATTGATAGGGTGAGATGAAATATAAAATGGAAAAATTCTTCTGAGAGTCTTTAGTAGAGTTTTTACAGATTTGGCGGAAGGGAAAGGACCAAAATAGGTAGACGATTTATCTAAATTTGACTTGAAGGCCGGAGAAATTATGGGTAATTTATCCTTTGTAATAGAAATATAAAGGTAACTACGGTCATCTTTAAGAAGTGAGTTGAATTTAGGCTGAAATTTTTTAATAAGAGAGGCTTCCAAAATTAATGCTTCAATTTCGGAATTGACGCAATAATATTTGATGGAATTAATTTGAGAAACCAAAGAAGCAGTTTTGGCACCAAGAGCATCACCACGCTTGAAGTATTGAGAAACACGTCGTTTTAAATTTACAGCTTTGCCAACATAAATTATTTTTTTGTATTTATTTTTGTAAAGATAAACTCCGGGAGTATCGGGAATATTTTTGAGAATTTTGATTAAATTCATATTCTTTTTAGATATTGACCGGTGTAGGATTTTGAAGTATTTTTGATATCTTCCAGAGTACCTTGGGCAATTATTTCTCCACCTTTTTGACCACCTTCCGGACCCATATCAATAATCCAATCTGCGTTTTTAATTACGTCAAGGTTGTGCTCGATTAATAATACGGTATTCCCCAGTTCAACTAATTTTCTTAAAACTTTTACTAATTTATCGACATCATAAAAATGAAGGCCGGTGGTTGGTTCGTCTAAAATATAGAGAGTGTGTTCTTTTTTTCTTTTTACTAGTTCCCGGCTAATTTTAAGCCGTTGAGACTCACCTCCGGATAAAGTATTACTGGGTTGACCTAATTGAAGATAACCTAAACCAACTTCCAAAACGGTAGATAATTTTCTTTTTAAACTGGGAATGTTTTTGAAAAAATCGACAGCTTCATCAATGGTCAGATTTAAAATTTCTGCAATATTTTTGTTTTTATAAACAACTTCAAGAGTTTCGTCTTTAAATCTGGAGCCATGACATTGGTCACAAGTGACGTATATATCAGGAAGAAATTGCATTTCAATTTTGATTTGTCCTTGTCCCTGGCAGGTTTCACAGCGACCACCTTTTACATTAAATGAAAAACGACCAGAGTTAAATCCTCTGATTTGGGCTTCGGTAGTCTGAGAAATTAGATTTCTAATTTCATCAAATATTTTGGTGTATGTTGCCGGGTTACTTCGGGGTGTCCGACCTATTGGAGACTGATCAACTAGGAGGACATCTTTTATATCTTGCCAACCTTCAATATCTTTGAAAGTTCCAATAGTATCGAAATAAGAGCCATATATTTTTTTCTTAACCCCAGCATAAATCGTGTCATGGACCAGTGTAGATTTACCACTGCCGGAAACACCGGTAACACAGACTAATTTGTTTAAGGGAATGTCGACATTGATATTTTTGAGATTCCATTGTGAGGCTCCCTTGATTTGTAATTTGTTGGATGTTAAAGGTATTTGTTTGGTCTGAGCGGTGTGACTGACTGTTAATTTTTTGTAAATATATTTGGCGGTCAAGGATTCAGGTTGATTTTTGAGATCGGAAAGTTCTCCCTGAGCAACAATAGTTCCACCATTATTTCCCGCATATTTACCGAAATCAACAATATAATCAGCGTTTTTAATAACATCTTCGTCATGTTCGACAACTATTACAGTATTGCCAATGTCTCGGAGTTTTTTAAGTGTGGTTATCAGGCGGTCATTGTCTCGGGAATGAAGACCAATGGTTGGTTCATCAAGAATGTACAATACCCCGGTAAGGCCGGTACCAATTTGAGAAGCCAAACGAATACGTTGTGACTCTCCACTGGAAAGTGTTCCGGCTTCCCTATCAAGTGATAAATAATCTAAACCGACAGCCAATAAGAATTCCAAACGAGAGTTTAATTCGTTCACGATAGGGTCCAATATTTCTGATTCTTTATTGCTTTCGATATTTTGACTTAGATTTTGAATCCAAAAATTTAATTGGTCTATAGGTAGCTGGCAAATTTGAGAAATATTTTTTTGAAGCACCGTAACAGACAGTGCTTCAGGATTAAGACGAGAGGCATTACAGGTAAGACAAATATTTTTACTCATGTAGCGTTGAAGCTGATCCCGAATTATTTCGGAATCACTGGTAAAATATTTTGATTCAAGCATTTTGGCTTTCCACTCTGGGAATTTGGATCGATCGATTTCAAATTTAAAACCAAGACCTTTACATTCCAGACAGGCGCCTTGAGGAGAGTTAAATGAGAATAATGCCGGTTCAAGTGCCGGTAGGGAAATGTTACAAACAGGGCAAGCGTAATTTTCGGAATACAGAGTATCAATTAATTTATTTGGTTGATCGGGAAATTCAAAGGAAGGATCGTCTATTTGTGATACTTTTAGTAAGCCATTTGATAATTTCATGGCACTTTCGACATCGTCGATTAATCTTTGATAACTTACTTGGATAAAATCTTTAGTTTTAAAATTTTGTTTGGTTAAAACAACCCGGTCAATAACAACATCGATGTTGTGCTTGTTGGTTTTGATAATGGAATAATTTGAATAAAGATCAATAATTTGCTGATCAACTCGAGCCCATTTATAACCTTGTTTTCTGAGATTATCCATAAGTCCCCTAAAATCACCGGATTTATTTTGGACAATGGGGGCTAAAATTAAAAAACGGTATGAAGTTAGAGAGTTAATATTTGTTTTGGCAATGTTTAAGATTTGAGTAACTATTTGTTTACTCGTTTGAGGGATAACTTCACGTCCACAGTTGGGGCAATGGGGATGACCAATGCGAGCGTAGAGCAGTCGAAGATAATCGTATATTTCAGTGATGGTACCAACATTGGAACGAGGGTTATGAGAAATGGCCTTTTGATTGATAGCAACTGAAGGCGATAGACCTTCAATGAGATCGACTTCGGGGCGTTTTAGGTTGCCTAAAAATTGGCGGGCATAAGAAGAAAGACTTTCGACGTAACGCCTCTGACCTTCGGCAAAAAGGGTATCAAAAGCCATGGATGATTTACCTGATCCGGAAACTCCGGTAAATACGATTAATTTGTTTTTAGGAAATTCAAATGAAATGTTTTTTAAATTGTGCTCCCTGGCACCTTTGACAATGATTTTATCTTGCATATTTTGACGCTAAAAATTATCACCAGTATCGGCGGTTGATATATCAGGATCTAAAATTATTATTAGGCTGATAATGTAATTGTATCAAATATTCGGGTTTTGTTGGGGTGTGGAATTAAATATTTGAAAAACATATATTTTACTGGTAATATAGGTGATATGAACAAATTAATTTTTATAGGTGAAAATCCTTTTACAAAAAGTTTGGCAGTGGGACCAAATACAATTAAGTTAAGTGATACAGGAATGTTAGTCTCCAAAAGAGAGGATGAAGAAGTCGCAAAAGTGGCTGCTTTGGCAGCAAAAAAAGGAAGATTTGATATTACTAAAAATACTTTAGATCATCCGTCAGAAGTTGTTAAGTTTATCAGAAGAAGAAAAGCTGAAGAAATTGGTAGGAAATAAAATTAAATATTTTCAATTACACGGATTTGGTCACGGATTTTGATGGCTTCTTCGAAATTTAGTGTAGATTAGTAGTAGTCTGTTATAATATGAATATGTCGAGACTTTCATACAATGAAGAATTTCTAACAGGAACACTGAAAATAAGTACGGAGGAAGCAATCAAAGTTTGTGGATCTTGCCAAATGCCGGTTGATAATAATGATTTAGTTGACCAAAGTAATCGCATAAAACCACATTTGAGTCCTGTTACAGGAGAAAGCTGTATTTTTGGTGTTGGTCACGAGCCTGCATATATTCCCAATACTCCCCAAGCTAGGGAAAAAGAAAGAAGCTACCATCAGAAATTTAAACCAGTGTCGACTTTTAAATAGATTCTACTTGACGGATTTGGTCACGGATTTTGATGGCTTCTTCAAAATTTAGATCAGAGGCAAAAAGTTTCATTTGTTTTCGCAGCGCAGTAATATGTTTTTGGCGTTGGGGTGGAGTTAAGGAATTTGGATTGATTTGAGTTATATCTTCTTTTTCGGTTTTGACTAATTCAATGATTTTGGGGCGGATAGATTTGGTGATAGATTGGGGGGTAATGTTGTGGTTTCTATTATATGCCAATTGAATCTTACGACGTCTTTTAACTTCGTTTACAGCTTCTTTCATGGCAGGTGAAATAAAATCAGAATATAAAATTACCTTACCTTCGAGGTGCCGAGATGCCCGTCCCATGATTTGGATTAACGAAGCCCGGGAACGGAGAAATCCCTGTTGGCCGGCATCTAAAATAGCGACTAAACTGACTTCAGGTAAATCAAGACCTTCACGTAACAAATTTACCCCGACCAAAACATCGTAATCACCTGATCTTAATTTGTCCAATATTTCGGTTCTTTCTAAAGTATCAATGTCGGAGTGAAGATAGGCAACTTTAATAGGAATTTGAGTATTGTTGATGTCTGAAAGATATGTCGAGAGATCTTCTGACATTCGTTTGGTAAGAGTTATTAAAAGAGTTCGTTGTCTATTTTGGATTTGTTTTTTTAGTTCTTCTAAAATATCTGGAATTTGGCCGTTGGATGGGCGGATTTCAATGTGAGGATCTATGAGTCCGGTGGGTCGAATTATTTGTTCGACAACATGACTTTGAGATTGCTCAATTTCAAAAGGTGATGGAGTGGCGGAAACATAAATAGTCTTTGAAGTGCGTTGATTAAACTCTTCAAATTTTAATGGTCGGTTGTCAAAAGCCGAGGGTAAACGAAAACCAAAATCAACTAAGGTTTTTTTACGAGCAACATCTCCAAAATACATACCTTTGATTTGAGGAATGGTGACGTGTGATTCGTCAATTACAGTAAGAAATTCATTACCCCATCTATGTTTAAAATAATCGACCAGTGTATATGGAGGATCACCGGTTTTGCGGTTTTGTTCAAAATAAATTGAATAATTTTCGATACCGTTAATGTAACCAGTCTCTTGTAGCATTTCCAAATCATATTCAACACGTTGTTGGATGCGATTGGCTTCTAGAAGTCGATTTTGAGATTTAAACATTTTTACCTGTTTTTGGGCATCATTTAAAATCGAGCGATAAATTTCTTTTTTCTCGGGACCACCACCGCTTACATATTGCTTGGCAGGATAGAGTGTAAATAATTTTTCAGAAATTTCACTTCCGGTGTAGGGATGACGAAAAATTATATTTTTTAAAATTTCATTTTCAAATTCCAGATGAATTATCCAATCCTGGTAAGCGGGCCAAAGTTCTACCTGATCCCCTCTTATCCTAAAGCCACCACGCTTAAATTCCAATTCAGACCTGGTATAGAAAAGAGAGACTAAATTTTCCAAAAGTTTTCGTCTGGGCCAAATTTGATTTAATTTAAATTCAATGGTTTTGCCGCTGAATTCGATTGGATCTCCAATATTATATATACAGCTGACTGAAGCGATAACAATATTATTATTGCCGGAAAATAAATTGGAAGTGGCTTCAAGACGAAGTTTGTCGATAAGATCGTTAATTTCGACTTCTTTGGCTATATAAGTATCGGTAGATGGGATATAGGCTTCCGGTTGATAGTAATCATAATAAGAAACAAAGTAAGACACCCTATCTTTGGGGAACAATTCTTTAAATTCCTGATAAAGTTGACCCGCTAAGGTTTTATTATGAGAGATAACTAAGGTGGGTAAATTTGTTTGCTGAATAACATTGGCAATGCTAAAAGTTTTTCCGGAACCAGTAACACCCATAAGTACCTGCTTTTCGTGTCCATCGTTTAGATTTTGAAGCATCTGAGCGATGGCTTTTGGCTGGTCACCGGAAGGCGTCATTTTAGTTTGTAAAGAAAAGGACATAAAATTTATTATATCAACGATTCGGGTTTGTTTTGGGTATTTAGTTGAATGACAACAGAGTCCTTCTTTTTGATATTGAGGTTTTAAATTCTTTTTTGTCGATACTAAAAAATACAACTTGAACTTCTCCTGGTTTTAGCTCAATAAAAAGTCCTTGTTGTCTGATTTCATCGGCTTTTATATTTGAAGGATCGGTTAAACTTATGACACCTGCGTCTTTGTTTACAGTAATTTCGGGAATAGAACATTGAGCTTTGTAATTACCGGAGTTAACACAGATAACTGAACATATTTTTTTATCAGGTGAACGAACTTCGAGAGCAATAATATTTGGATTTTCTGTATATATTGTGGCCATATTCCAATTTCCTTGTTGATAAAGTCGTGAATTTTTTAAATCAAAGAGAGTTTTGTAAAATTTTGAAATACTTGGATCGACTTTTTCTTTGGGAAAACGCCCAATTTGCATTGGAGGCCTAATTCTGGAACCTTTTTCCTGTCCCTGGTTTACCATAAAGACTGAGTCCGGAATAATTCCGGCTAAAACCGCAAATGTTTTTGATAATTCTCCAAATTTTTTTAGGCCACGTTCTTCATCGTGATTTTCAACATAAAGCCAACTACGATAACGCTGACCATTTTTTTGATTGTTAATAAGATACTTGATGTGCTCTCTTAGTTTTTGGGGGTTTTTGCCATTACTAACTTCCAGAAATTGTTGGTATAAATAATTGTCGTACATTCCATCAAATATTTCTCCAAGCTCTTCTTTATCCCAATAAATTTCACCGGCGATGTCAAATCTTTTGCCCAAGCTATCGGCTTTAGCTTTGACAAATTTAAGTTGTTTTTCCCAGAATGGATTACGACATAAGTAGTCTTTTTGTTGGTCAGTCAGTGCCCAACCCCATGTTCTTAAAAAAGTTGATGGATTAACTAACATGGCCATATCACACCTAATTCCGTCGGCGTGGTCGACAAGTTGAAGCATTATTTTCCCCATTTCTTCCTGTACATTGGGATTAGCAATATTTAGCTGTAAAGTGTCGGACCATTCCGGATAATTAGGATCTTTGCCGTGAGCAAGATAGCGAGTATTGCCTTTGTAGTCTATGACCGGGTAATAGAAGTTTGGATTGGAATGGTATTGTGAAACGGTGCCTTGAATATAATATTCAGGATGAGTTTTGGCCCAGCTATGGTCAAGACCAGTGTGATTGGGAACAAAATCAATGACAACTTTTTTACCGTGAGAATGAAGTTTTTCAAGCATTTTATCCCACTTAAACCAATTACCTACGATTTCAGGGTTGGGAATATAATCGGGTATGGCAAAGGGAGAGGCAACAATGTCAATATTGGAATTAATATTTGGCAGGGCATAACGATATTGTTCGACATATTTTTTGGCATGATCCCGACTTGCAGAGCTGGGGACATAAATTCCCATAAACCAAAAAGTGTCATATTTTTTTAGTAGCGGAGACCATTCTTTTTCCGGAATAGTATCAATTGTGAGACTTTGACCATATTTATGGCGAAGTCCTTTCATCCATAATCTAGTATTTATTAGGTAAAGACTTTCCTGATGTCCTTTGATTTCGCTGGGAGTAAGCCATTTTTTTAGTTCATGTTTAAAATCCGGAGAGACTCTTTCAGACAAATTGTTGGGAAGTTTGGTTTTGATTTCTGGCCTCAAGGTTTGTTTAATTTAAATATAGAACTAGTTAACAAGATAACAAAAAATAACACATTTACAAAGATACTGGTTTATAATTTCGGGTAATGATAAAGTTTTAGTAATAATGCTAACAAAAATTGCATCGGTGGCAAATTATGGATTAAAGGCAATAGATATTGAAGTGGAGGTAAACGTAGCTGACAAAGGATTTCCGGGGTTTGGAGTGGTTGGATTGGCAAATAAGGCAGTAGAAGAAGCTAAGGAAAGAGTAAAAACTGCATTAATAAATTCCGATATTGAATTTCCCAATCAAAAAATTACAGTGAATCTGGCACCGGCGGATTTACCAAAAGAAGGTTCTTGTTATGATTTGCCGATGGCAGTGGGAATAATTGGAGCAATGAATTTATTAAAAATTCCTGAAGAGAAATCATATTTTTACGGAGAATTGTCGTTGGATGGAAGCTTGAGACACAGCCGCGGGGTTTTTTTGTTGGCATTATTGGCAAAAGAAAAAGGAATTAAAAATATTTATGTCCCACGTGTTTGTGCTAATGAGGCTTCGGTAGTTGAGGGAGTAAATGTGTTTCCAATAGATAATTTGTCAAATTTGATAAAACATTTAAACGGCATAAAACTTATCGAGCCATTGTACAAAATTCGTAAAGATGAACTATTGTCAGATATAGTGCCCGAATTTGATTTTAGTGAAGTTTGTGGCCAAGAACAGGCAAAAAGAGCTTTAGAAATTGCAGCAGCCGGAGGGCATAATGTGTTTATGATGGGACCTCCTGGGTCTGGGAAAACTATGCTATCACGTGCATTTCCGGGAATCTTACCGGACTTAACTGAAGAGGAAAGTTTGGAGGTGACAAAAATTTATTCAATTACCGGGAATATACCACCGGGTGGATCTTTGATAAGAAATAGGCCTTTTAGAAGCCCTCATCATACTACTTCTCAAGTAGGTTTAATCGGAGGTGGATCTAATCCGAGACCCGGAGAAATTTCAATGGCTCACAGAGGGGTATTGTTTTTGGATGAATTTCCAGAATTGACAAGGTCTTCTATCGAAGCTCTGCGACAACCATTGGAAGATGGAGCTGTATCAATTTCACGCGCATCGGGATCGGTTACATATCCGGCGTCTTTTATGCTGGTTGCTGCGGCAAATCCTTGCCCGTGTGGATTTTTGGGTGACAACAAAAAAGAATGCCGGTGTACCATATTTCAAATTTTGAAGTATCAAAAAAAGTTGTCAGGACCGATTATGGATAGAATTGATCTCCATATAAATGTTGGAGCGGTCGACATAGACAAATTGATGTTGGGAAATAATTTAAAAAATCAAGGTGAAACATCAGTAACAATTAAAAATAGAGTGGTAAAAGCCAGAAAGATACAGCAGAAGCGTTTTAAAGGAATTGATGGAATATATAGTAATGCCGACATGAAAAATAAACACTTAAAGGATCTGGCAGTGTTAAATCCTAGTGCAAACTTACTTCTTAAAACTGCAGTTAATAAATTTGGATTATCGGCCAGAACCTATTTTAGACTAATAAAAGTCTCTAGAACTATTGCTGATTTAGATAATTCCATAGAAATTTTAGAAAAGCATATAGCTGAAGCATTGCAATACAGAGTCAGAACAGAAGACTAATATGAAAGATTTAAATTATCAAAAAGGAAGAGACGGGGAAGATATTGCCAAATATTTTTTAATAGATAAGGGTATGTTATGGATTGAAAGTAATCATGTAAATAATTTGGGAGAAATAGATTTGATAATGAGCGAAGGTGATGTGTTGATTTTTATAGAAGTAAAATTAAAGATTGGAGACCAATATGGTACTCCAGAAGAAATGATCAGTAAGGGAAAAATAGCCAGAGTTAAAAGAATTGCTGAAATATTTTTGGTAATTAACCCAAAATTAGCTAAGAAATTTAGTAAATACCGTATAGATGCGGTTTGCATTGTAAAAAATTTTGAAGGAAATACTAAAAGAGTTAGTCATTATAAAAATATTGCGTGAATAGCTGGAAAGACTGGAAAATTGAAAAAATTGAATTTGGAGACAAGGATTTTCCAAAAAATTTGAAAAATGTAAGTCCTAAAATTAAGCAATTATATTTTAGGGGTACATGGGATAAGGATATTTTTGATAATTGTGTGGCAGTAGTAGGTAGTAGAAAAATTAGTCGATATGGGACAGAAACAATTGAAAAAGTAATTCCTGAATTGGTAATGAATAAAATTACGATAGTATCCGGATTTATGTATGGAGCTGATTCAATAGCTCATTGGGAATGTATAAAAAATGGCGGCAGGACAATAGCAGTACTTGGAGGCGGATTAGATTATTTATATCCAAAAAATAATAATGATTTGTATAAACAAATTTTGGCTTCAGAAGGTTTGGTGATTTCTGAATATGAGAGTAAGATAATACCGGCTTTATGGACATTTCCACAAAGAAATAGAATAGTTGCCGGGTTGTCTCAAAGAGGAATATTTATTATAGAAGCAGGTTTAAAATCGGGAAGTTTAATTACGGCAGATTGGGCTAGAAAAATGAAAAGAAAATGTTTTTCATTACCAGGTCAGATAAATTCCAGAAACTCTGAAGGCACAAACTGGTTAATAAAAAATAGATATGCGGAAATGTTCATAAAAACAAGTGATATTACAAAGGTAGAAAAGGAAAACTATTTTCAAGAAAGTTTGTTTGTAAATTTGAATGAGAATCAAAAAAAAATTACGGATTTGTTAAGAATTGAAGAATTAACTTCCGATGAAATTTGTCGTAAATTAAACATTTCGATTGTTGATTTGGGGGTAGAGATTTCACTATTGACCATGAATGGAATT
>Ga0172380_10007027_pt1 | contig 12841 bp, 12 predicted proteins | sample Leawe162metaG_FD_119747 | JGI IMG/M metagenome (GOLD analysis project Ga0172380, IMG submission 119747) | Leachate microbial communities from a municipal landfill in Southern Ontario, Canada - Leachate well 162 metaG | ecosystem: Engineered > Solid waste > Landfill > Unclassified | place...
GCGGTGACCACCGTTGCCGCGATCGCTGAGCACTGGTCGGTCAATCCGCCCAGTTGCCTCAAGGCAGGTGGGCTGGCAGTCCGCGAACTGAACGTCGTTTCCGAACTCATTGGGACCGACGAGCTCACTGCCGCGTTCTGGATCGAACTCGCGAGCCAGGCGCGCCTGATTGGCCGTGAAGACTCGCAGAACGCGTTCTTCGCCCCGACCGTGTACTACGACACGTGGCGGCTACTCGACCCAGGCCATCAGTGGGCACCGGTGGCCGCGGCGTGGCTGCGGATGGACCGTGATGTTGATGGAATGACCAGCGGCGTCGGAGAACGGTTGTCTGTGCTTGGCGAAGTGCCGTCCCATGCGTGGCGCCCCGAACTGCGTTCGGCAGTCCTGCAGGTCTTGAACGAGGTTCCCATCGGCGAGGTGTGCGAGTTCCCGGAGCTCTTGAACGCGCTGGCCGTTAGGCGTCCGCGTGCCCAGGTCGATCGTCTGCGGTTCATGGCAGAAGCAACGTTGCGTGAGGCGGACTTGCTCGGCATTGTTGCGCGCGGGTCGATCACTGGTCTCGGTCGTGCGCTGACTGATCACCGGGTGCGCGAAGAACAATTGGCTGCCGTCGCAAGCTCTATCTTGCCGCCGGTTGCCGAGGAATTTGTCGCCCAGGCGGACCTCACACTGGTGGTCCCTGGACCCCCGAGCCCCGCCCTGCGCCAACTGCTGAACCTCGTCGCAGATGTGGAGTCAACAGGCGGTGCTGCGGTGTTCAGAGTGACGGCCGAGAGTGCGGCTCGCGCACTTGCTGGGGGCTTGAGTCCCGCGGACCTGATCGCCGAGCTCAAAACCAAGAGCGCAACACCGTTGCCGCAGCCGCTTGAGTACTTGATCAATGATGCTGCGCGCCGCCACGGAGGCGTACGGGTCGGATCCGCGATCTCGTGGATTTCTTCTGATGATGAAGCGCTCGTCGCATCAATGTTGACGGACCCGCGTGGAACTGAGTTGGGCTTGACCCGGATCGCACCTTCCGTCATCGTCAGTACTGCTAGTGGTGACGAATTGCTCGCTTTCGCGGCGTCCTTGGGACACATTCCGACGTTGGTCGGCGAGGGCGGGGAGTCGATCGCGGTCACGCGTCCGGCACACCGAGCCCCTGACCCGATGCTGCCCGTTGAGGCGGGGATCGACGAGGTATTTGTTGCCGCGCTCGCCACCGCCTTGCGGCGCAGCGAACTTGATGAGCCACCGGGCATTTCGATCGCAGCACCTCATGAGCTTCCGCGGATGCCCACGGCCGCGACCGCACAGGTACTGCGCCGCGCACAGACCACGCAGATGCCGGTGTGGGTTGGCTACGCCGACAACGCAGGGTCGATGAGTCGGCGCTTGGTTGATGTCGTTGCCGCCGACGGGGGCGCGATTAGCGCGTTCGATCACAGCCACGGCCGAATCCGCACGCTGGTGCTCTCGCGCATCACAGGTGCCGTCCTGGCCGACGACGTAAACCTGCCTCCGATCGACGAGAACTACGACACAGCGAAGGAGCGGCAATGACAGACGGCCCCCTCATTGTCCAGAGCGACAAGACCCTCCTACTCGAAATCGACCACGAACTTGCCGAAGATGCGCGCAAGGAGATTGCTCCCTTCGCCGAACTAGAGCGAGCACCCGAGCACATCCACACCTACCGACTCACTCCGCTTGGCCTGTGGAACGCTCGCGCGGCCGGGCACGACGCGGAGGGCGTGATTGACACCTTGCTGCGGTACTCGCGCTACGCGGTGCCACATGCGCTCCTCGTGGACATTGCAGACACGATGGAGAAGTACGGGCGACTGCGACTCGTTGATGATCCGGTGAATGGGCTCGTCATGGTCTCCAACGATCTGTCGGTCCTTGAAGAGGTGTTGCGCTCCAAGCGAACTGCCGGAATGTTCGGCGATCGGATTGATGATCTGACGATCGCAGTCCATCCGAGCGAGCGAGGCCACCTCAAGCAGTCATTGTTGAAGATCGGTTGGCCGGCCGAGGATTTGGCTGGCTACGTCGACGGCGAAGCGCACGACATCGACCTGGCCGAAGACGGGTGGACGCTGCGCGACTACCAGCGCCAAGCCGCGGAGGGCTTCTGGCACGGCGGATCCGGCGTGGTAGTTCTGCCATGTGGTGCTGGCAAAACCATCGTCGGCGCGGCCGCGATGTCGATGGCGAAGGCAACCACGCTCATCTTGGTCACCAGCACGGTGTCCGCGCGGCAATGGCGCGACGAATTGATCCGGCGGACCTCGCTCACCGACGATGAAATCGGTGAATACTCTGGCGCGCGAAAGGATGTGCGGCCAGTCACGATCGCGACGTACCAAGTCCTCACTTCCCGGCGCAAGGGTGTCTACCCCCATCTCGACCTATTCGACACTCGTGACTGGGGTTTGATCATTTACGACGAGGTTCATCTGCTTCCGGCGCCGGTGTTCCGGTTCACAGCTGATCTGCAGGCCCGACGCCGCCTTGGATTGACGGCCACGCTAGTTCGCGAAGATGGCAACGAGACCGAAGTTTTCAGCCTGATCGGGCCGAAACGCTACGACGCACCCTGGCGCGAAATTGAGGCGCAGGGCTGGATCGCGCCTGCCGATTGTGTTGAAGTCCGGGTCAGCATGCCCGACAGCGACCGATTGGCGTACGCGACGGCCGAACAGCAAGACCGGTACCGCCTCGCGGCGACGGCCAAAGAAAAGATCCCCGTCGTCAAGCGCCTCCTTGCCAAGCACCAGGGTGAGCCGACCCTGGTGATCGGGCAGTACCTCGATCAGTTGGCAGACCTCGCTGAAGAACTGCAGTGCCCAGTCATTACCGGCGAGACGAAGCTCAAGGAGCGTCAGTCGCTCTATGACCAGTTCCGTCACGGAGATCTGCCGGTGCTCATCGTGTCGAAGGTGGCGAACTTCTCGATTGACTTGCCTGACGCGTCCGTTGCTATTCAAGTCTCGGGTTCGTTTGGCTCACGCCAAGAGGAGGCCCAGCGGCTTGGCCGGATCCTGCGGCCAAAATCGGATGGTCGGACGGCGCACTTCTACACGATCGTGGTGCGCGACACCGTTGATGCTGAGTTCGCTGCGAACCGGCAACGCTTCTTGGCTGAACAGGGCTACCCGTACCGAATCCTTGACGCAGAGGACCTCGACTCCTAGCTCGCTACTCGCTGTATTGATCACCCTCGGACTTGCAAGTCCACCAGCGGGTGGGTAAATCTGCGGCATGAAGTTTCGTCGGGTTGTTGTCACTGTTGCTACTTCGGGTGTCGTTGCCTCTGGGATCGCGTTGGCGGCTCCGCCAGCGATCGCGGGGGAGTGTTCGAACCAAACCGGCGGGAACAACAACCGAGTGATGTGGACAGGTTCGTCCTATACCTGTGCGTACACGGCGAGCAACGGCGACAACAAGATTGGTGCGTTCGCTACTGAAGTGTGGACCTCAAGTACTGCGCCCGGCTACGAGAAGCGATTCAAGTGTCAGCGCAACTCCGGTGGTGTGAGTATCTCCAGCGCGTACACCAATAGCGGCGGAACAAACATCGGGTCGTCGATCACGTACACGGCCTTCAACACCAAAGACGGTTCCCGTCATTGGACCGGCGCCGTGCTGTGGAACACCCCCAAGGGTGGCGAGGGTGCAGCGAGTCAGTTCCGGGACAACTGCGACGGCTACACGGTGAAGTCGAACCTGTTCTACGTCCCAAAGGTCTCGATGAGCGGGCCTACGTCTATCCCGAGCAACACCAACGGCAGCTACCAAATCACGGTTAGCACTCCCGACGGGGGCGGTCCGGCGACCGGTTCCGTTTCGTTGTTCCACCAAGCCTCCACCAGTCAAGCAAAGCCCAATCCACCGAGTCGTCGCTGCGACGGAACCGGGGTCGCGACGAGTGACGTACTCGTCGGGCAAGCCGCATTGGTCAACGGCACTGCAACGATCTCGAACGTTTGGTACGGGCCATCGCAATACAAGCTCTACGCGGTGTACGCCGGGCAACCGCTCGGCGCAGGGGGAGTTCCGGCCTACTGCGCCGCACCACCCGTTGAGGGCCTAACGGCGGGGATCTCGAACAGCATCTTGCTTTCGTCCGGTATGGAAGTTGGCGGTCGATCGGATGCAGCGGTCAGCGCCGCTAAGCCGCGCGGCGACTTCAAGGCAAGCCTTCCCAGGCTCCGTACGGTGAACTCGCAAGCGACCGCCCCCGACATGGCGAAGGCTTCTTGCCCGACGGGCTGGCTTCCGATGCAGGCCAATGCAGGCTCGTCAACGGTGGTCATTCCGGACTCCGCGGTTGTTCCGACGAAACGGGGTGCCTACCTGCGTGACAATGCCGTTCCTGCGGGAACAGTGCTGAACCTGCAGGTCGTGTGCCGACCGAAGGGTGCGTCGGTAGTCAAGATCAAACGTTCCGTCTTCGGTTCGCAGTACAACGACCAGCTTTCCTCAGGCCGCGGCGACTCTGTGATCTTCGGTGGGCTTGGCAAGGACCGGATTGCGGTCCGAAACTCCGGTTCGGTTGCCTTGGGAGGCGGCGGTGCAGATCAAATTGCAGTGTCCGCTGCAGGTGCGGCCGCCAACGGCGGCTCGGGTCGTGACGTACTGGTCGCAACCAACAAGGGCATTGTGCTCCTCGTCGGAGGCTCCGGTCGCGATCGCCTCGTGGGTGCCAAGGGAGGTCGTACAAAGATCAATGCTGCTGATGGTCGCCCCGGAGACGTCGTTCGTTGTCAGGGAAAGAGCAACCAGGTGATTGCCGACCCAGGTGATCGCCTGGTTGGCAAATGCCAGGTCGTCACCCCGAGTTCTTGACTTCGGCTCGGTTTCCCCGCCGATAGTTCCTCCTGCGGCGCTACTTGCTCGGCGGGACGAGTCGGAACAGCCAGAGTCCGCGGTCTTGGTCGGCCGCAGTCCCGCGCGCGGTAACCGCGAGCAAGAAGCCACCAGGCGGTGTCGCGACGTTGGCGGGGTAGGTGAAGCGGAAGTACGACTCGCTGATCGGGCCCTGAGACAACGGCTCCCCACCCACAGACGGCACCCAGGTCGCTTCCACCAGGGGTTCGTCAACATTGATCCCTAGCACGTCGCCAGGCGTGACTTCGAGCGTAGGGATGCTGTCCGCCGGCTGATTGGTTGCCTGCGCGATGCAATCCTTCACCGCCTGGGGGACGGTGGTGTCAGGCGCCCAACAAGTAGCGGGACGAACAACGCTCGAGGTGCCGGACCATACCGTGACTTCGGGAGTCGGCTTAGTGCAGCCAGCAAGCGTTAGGACCGAGACGCCAGCAATTCCTGCGGCGAGAACCTGCAGCTTCACGGTGTCGTCTCCACTCCATCGTTTGGGGTTGTTTCATTTGCTTCGTCGTTGGTATCGGACGCTTCGGTGGCGTCAGGAAGATCGTCGGCAGTGGCGGGCACGTCGCTGACCTCTGCGACCAGTTCTGCGGCCTCGTCCTCGATCGAGTCGATGAGGGCTTCGTCGGGCGCCTCCAACTCTGCGTCCGTGAGTTCTTCAGTGTCGAGGCCGTCCGGCGAAAGGTCGTCGACAACAAGGTCAACAACGACGATTGGTGGCGGTTCCGGTTCGGCCTCGCTGTGCGCACCACAGCCGTGGTCGAGTGCGACGACGCTGCCATCAGACGGGGAAAACTCGTTAGCGCACAGGCCAAATGCCCGCCCGAGCGGCCCCGTCATCGCAATGAGGAACCCGCAGGTCGAGCATTGGTCTGTTGCAGACTTCGCGATCGGCGAATCTGGACCGTTGTCCCCGGCCGCCCAGCGGTCCGCAGCGGCCTCACGGCCTTCCACAGAGAGCACGCGGACGCGTCCCAAGCCGAGTTCCCAGCCCAATGGCTTGAGGTCATCGTCTTCGGTGTCGTCGAGGTCCACGCCGGTGTAGCCAGGCAAGAGGCGAGGATCGTCGGGTGCAGTCGGGAGTACGTCGCCCACCCCGAGGTCGCCGGCTTTGACGCGTTCATCCCATGGCAGCCATTGGGGGGATAGCAGTGACCCGTTGCCCGGAAGTAGCACGGTTTCGTTGACGGTGACGACATCGCTGTCGGGAACTCGGGTGACGTTGACTGCCCAACGCCAGCCAACGTAGCCCGGGTTGTTGCATGCAAAAAGATGTGTCGCGACGAGTTCAGCCTCGGCTACGACTTCGAGGTGTTCGCCGATCGCGTCGTTCGAAATGTCCTGAGTGAGGACTTCGCGCGCGAGCTCTACAGCTGCTGCGAGCTGCGGGTCTACCACGAGGTGGGCGGATTCAGTCACAGGCGCCATCATCCCCTACCGCGCTGTTCGTCCGGCAGCCCGGTAGGCCGCACGGCGACGCGTGGTGTACGCAATACCTAAGATCCCCATCACCGCGCCAGCCAAGCACGTCCACAGCCACCAGGTGCTGCCACTTTCTGCCAGCGCGGAGCGGAAGACGAGGAGGACCACGAAACCGAGCGCGAAACATGCGGTTCCCGCGATTGCCGCGGTAACGCCGTCCACATCGAGCGGTTTCGTTGACGCGACGAGGGAATTGATTTGTTCGGAATCGGTGGCCACACCCCAAGGCTAACGCCGGGCGTATGGTTACGCGTGTGGATCCCCGATCGCGTCGACTAGCAACCTTGCTCGTTCTCTTTGGCCTCGTCGCGGTCGTGGTGATCGCGGCCTTGTTCCGATAGCCGCGACTCGCGCCTATCGCGGCACTTCGCAGACTGACTTATTGCGGTTTCGGTCTAGGTGCTTGAGCTGCAGGTATACGTGTTTGCAGACGAAGGGCCGCTGGTAGCCAGCCTTGACCGCGCGTTTGGCCGCCTTTTTCGACTTTGCGATTCCTTCTGGGTGCTGAGCTCGCAGCTGCCCACAGGTGGATACCCCGCGTGCCATCGACTCGGCGGATGCCGGACTTGCTGGGGCCGCCAATACGCCGACTCCGACTGTTAGTCCGCTTGTCAGCATCGTTGCTGCAAGGACGCGCATTGGTCGCTTCATAAGTGGTGTCCGATCTACTCAGGGGAGGTGAATGGACTCGAAACCCGAGTAGTAGTCGGCGTATTCCATCGACGCACAGCTTTGTTGCGTGCGCCTAGTCTGGTCCAGCTTCGCCGATCGGCGGGCCTTGCAGGGTTGGCGTGCTAACGGCACCGTTTTGCACTGGTGGTTTGGTTTGTTCCGGTGGTGGCGGCGTCGCCGTGGTCTTAGTCGGCGTTGGCGTGGGGGTGCTCGTCGTACGCGTGGGTGTCGGAGTCGGGGTGCGTGTTGGAGTCGGCGCTGTGGTGGTGCGTGAAGGCGAAGCACTCGTGGTGCTGGTACTGGGTGTTGGTGTTGGCGACTTGCTTGCGTTGGCCGCCCAGACCGCGCCGCCGACGAGGCCAAGCAGTGCTGCGAGCACGATGCCGCCGATTACCCATCCCATGATTGAACGTTTGGGCTCTTCGCCCAGCGGGTCGCCAGGACCCCCTGGTCCACCTGGAACTGGCGGGTAGCTGCCTGGCGGGTATCCACCGGCGGGTGGGTATCCACCAGTAACCGGGTACGCGCCCGGTGGGGGCATGACCTGTGTCGGATCTATCGCTGGCTGTTCTGCAGTCGGCGGTCCTGCCGGTGGCGGGTTAACCGCTGGAATGCCATGGGGTTCAGTGGGGTCACCCGGACCGATCGGATTCGACATACCTGACAGGCTATGCCCTGTGACCCATCGTTTGGCAAGGAGTGTCGGTGCAACGATCTCGGCGTGTCTGCTCATGACAGTTGCGGCTTGTGCGCAAGGTGAGACCGCCACTACTGACCTGCCTGCCGAATCACGAGGTCCGTTCGTCGAGGCGCCTTCCGGTCCTGAGGAAGTGTGTCGGGTCGCTGACCCGCGACTGCCAGAGATCAGCGGCCTCGCGGCATCGACGCAGCACCCTGGCATTCTCTGGACTCACAACGACTCAGGTGACCGTGCCCAACTCTTCGCCCTCGATGCGCTTACCTGCGAGGTGAAGGCTGTGATTCGCCTGCGTGGCGTGGACGCGTGGGACACCGAGGCAGTCGCCGTCGGCCGTGATGCGAACGACAAACCGGTGTTGTGGTTCGGCGACATCGGCGACAACACCGCGACTGCTTCTAGCGTGCGGCTGTATCGGCTCCCCGAACCTGCGCAGATCAAAGATCAAACCCTGACCGTGGCGGCGACGATCACCGTGAAATACGCAGACGAGCCTTACAACGCAGAGGCACTGTTGGTTGAGCCTTCGCCGGAAGGTCGGATCTGGATCGTCACGCGGCGCCAAAGCGCACAAGGTGCGTATTACGAGCTCCCGGCCTCCGCATGGGGAAGTTCGACGACCGTCACCGTGCGCGCTGTGGGTAGTGTTCCCGCGCTCACCACTGACGCCACCTTCGCGCCCAACGGCGAGGTATACGCGTTGCGTACGTACTTTGGTGCGACACAGTTCGACGGAACGCCGCCGGGGAACAACTCGCAGTCGATCGATGTGGGATTCACTGGTCAGAGTGAAGCGCTGACGTACAGCTACGACTCACGCTTGTTGTACACGATCAGCGAAGGCGTAAACCAACCGTTGATTAAAGTGCCGTTGCCCTAACGCAAGCGCTAGGGCAACGGCACTTTAATCAACGAGTTAGAGCTGTTCGACGACCCAATCGATGCAGGCAGTGAGTGCCGCAACATCGGCGGGATCGACTGCTGGGAACATCGCGATGCGGAGCTGGTTGCGTCCGAGCTTGCGGTACGGCTCGGTGTCGACGATGCCGTTAGCGCGCAGCGTCTTGGCGACGACAGTCGCGTCGATCGCGTCATCGAAGTCGATCGTGCCGATGACGTTCGAACGCTTCGCCGGGTCGGACACGTATGGAGTCGTGTAGGACGTTCGTTCAGCCCAGCCGTAGAGGTTCCCGGCAGACTCCGCTGTCCGCGAAGTCGTCCATTCGAGTCCACCGTTGGTGTTGAACCAATCAACTTGCTCTGCCATCAAGAACAGCGATGAGATCGACGGGGTGTTGTAAGTCTGGTCCAGACGGGAGTTGTCGATTGCCGTCTGCAGATTCAAGAAGTCGGGAATCCACCGGTCGCTGGCATTGATTTTTGCCGCTCGCTCGATCGCCGCTGGCGACATGATCGCGAACCACAGGCCGCCGTCAGAGGCGAAGTTCTTTTGGGGCGCAAAGTAGTAGGCATCGGTCTGCGAGATGTCGATCGGAAGACCGCCTGCAGCAGACGTCGCATCAACGAACAGCAGGGCACCTTCATCTGCACCGGCAACGCGTGTTGGCGTAATTGCGACACCCGTCGACGTCTCGTTCTGCGGGGTCGCGTAGGTGTCGACACCGGCTTCAGCAACGAACGTGGGTGCGTCGCCAGGATCGCTGGTGTGAATCGTCGGGGTCGCGAGTTGAGGGGCGTCGCCGACTCCCTTGGCGAATTTGCTGCCGAACTCACCGAACGACAGGAACTGCGCGCGATCGTTGATCAACCCAAATGCTGCGATGTCCCAGAACGCGGTCGCGCCACCGTTGCCAAGGACAACTTCGTAGCCCTCCGGCAGATCGAAGAGGTCAGCGAGTCCACTGCGGACACGGCCCACGAGCGACTTCACCGGCTTCTGGCGGTGTGAGGTGCCCATGAGTAGCGGCGCGGCCTCGACGAGTGCGGTGAGTTGCTCGGGACGGACTTTCGAGGGACCTGCCCCGAAGCGGCCATCGGCTGGTTTGAGTTCTGCGGGAATCACAAGTTCAGTCACGGATAAAGGCTAGGCCGCGCGCTCACCGCACGTTCGAGGCGGGGTCTTGCAAATGTGACGCAAAACCCCTGCGGCACCGTCGGATCTGGGCCTCATAGCGCACATCGCCGAGGTGTGGCGGGGGTTGCGATCTACCTGGAATTGGGAGTGTTTATGCGGTGTACCCGGTAGGTGCCATTGTCTCCGGGTTCCAGCCCTTGACGTCTTCGGGCTTGCGAGGCGGTGGGCCCACGTAGCGTGCCGATGGGCGGATGAGACGGCCGGTCTTCTTCTGTTCCATGACGTGTGCGCTCCAGCCTGCAAGGCGGGCACACGTGAACATCGAGGTGAACATGTGGCTTGGGACCTCTGCGAAGTCGAGGACGATCGCCGCCCAGAACTCCACGTTCGTTTCCAGAACGCGGTCTGGACGTCGTTCCCGAAGCTCCGCGAGTGCCGCCTGCTCGAGCGCCTCGGCGACTTCGTAGCGGGGTGCGTCGAGTTCCTTCGCGGTGCGGCGAAGCACGCGTGCACGGGGATCCTCCGCGCGGTACACGCGGTGGCCGAAGCCCATCAGGCGGTCGCCGCTATCGAGGACGTTCTTGACGTACGCGCGGGCGTCGCCAGTGCGTTCGATTTCTTCGATCATGCCGAGTACCCGGCTCGGGGCGCCACCGTGCAGGGGGCCGCTCATCGCGCCGATTGCGCCGGAGATCGCCGCGGCAACATCGGCACCAGTCGAAGCAATGACGCGGGAGGTGAAGGTTGAGGCGTTCATGCCGTGCTCAGCTGCCGACACAAAGTACGCGTCTACGGCCTGTACGTGGCGGGGGTCCGGTTCCCCGCGCCAGCGGACCATGAAGCGCTCAACGACGGACTTTGCCTCATCGATGCGTGCTTCGGGGACCATGGGCTGGCCAAGGCCGCGGGCTGATTGTGCGACGAACGACATCGCCATGACGGAGACGTTTGCGAGGTTGTCGCGCGCTGTTTGATCCTCAATGTCCAAAAGTGGGCGAAGGCCCCACGCGGGAGCGAGCATCGCGATCGCGGACTGTACGTCGACGCGTACGTCGCCAGAGTGAACAGGGATCGGGAAAGGCTGTGCCGGTGGCAGTCCGACGTTGAACTCTGCGTCAACGAGGAGGCCCCAAATGTGACCAAATGAGACGCGACCAACGAGGTCCTCGATATCGACGCCGCGGTATCGCAGCGAGCTGCCCTCTTTGTCGGGTTCAGCGATCTCGGTCTCGAATGCGATGACGCCCTCAAGGCCGGGGACAAAATCTGACATACGTTGACTCCCACTTCATGCGCGGGTGCCGATCTGCTGGTCTAGCAGCCGCACACCCGTGTCGAATTCGAGGCGGTGGCCCCGGCGATTCTCCGGGCAATCTTTGCGCATCGAATTCGCGGGGTTTCAGCGAGGTCGCGCGTTAGCTCTCGCGCAACGACGTGACGACCGAATCAACGCGGTCTTCAACGCTGGTTCCGCGGGCCTTGGCACTCGTGCGCAAGGCGCGGCGCACGGACGTGGGCACCTGCGTCGCAACGCTGATCCGCATATCCGTCCGTGCGCCGGGTTGGGCTCCCTTGCCCTTTTTCTTCTTGCTCTTACCGCTCTTCTTCTTTTTCTTGTCGCTCTTCTTACTGCTCTTCTTGCTGGAGCTCTTTGCCTTACTGGAGCCCTTGTTCGACTTCTTTGACTTCTTTGCCACCGCTTCTGGCCCTTCGGTGTCGGAGCCGCCGGGATTGACGGTCAGAATCGACGTTACTACCGGGTGATCGGTGACCTCGGCAGATGCGCGATTCCGTAGGTCAATCTGGGTGGTTTTCCGATCGTTTGACGCGCTGGTTTGCCCGGTCGCGCGTTTGAGAGTGGTGGTTGCCTGAGGCTGGCCTGCCGCCGGATGGACATCGGCATCGGGTGCCTTGCGCAGGGCTGGGCGAGGGGCTGGATTCGTCATGAACGTGGTCCTTCGTTCGTGCTGGCGGTCACGAGGGCAGGTCGAGCGGACGCCTGCCTGAGGTCGGCGGTGTCGATCGTGGGTCGGAGCTCATCGAGCAGCTTCCCCAGCGCGTTGTTGATATCGGCAGCGCCGTTGCTCGTCCATTGCTGAACAGGTACGCAGGCGCCTTGAGCCTGTTGAATCGCCGCGCGGTCCGGCAGTCCGCCGAGCACGAGATCACCGAACGCGGATCGGAGTTCATCCATGCGGTAGTTGTGCTCCGGCAGCGTCGGGCGGACCCGGTTCGCGACGATGCCGACTGGGCGCAGTTGCGGATTGCCGTGTGTGCTGACAATCGAGACTGCTTCGAGTGCTTGTTCGGCACCGTTGACGGCGAAGAAGGACGGTTCGGTGACGACGAGCGCGTCAGTCGCTGCGTACAGAGCGTTGCGGGTTAGCTCGCCGAGTGACGGAGGGCAGTCGATGAGCACGAGATCGAAGTCGTCCGTCACGCCGGTGAGCGCACGTTTGAGTCGCTGCGAGGAGTCCGGTCCATCGGGCGTCGCGCGGTGTTCGAGTGCTCGTTCGCTCGGCAACAGTTGGATTTGTGAGTCCCACCCGGAGCTGACGATGGCCTCGCTCGCGATTCCTGGGCGCGCGTCGAAGAGCACGTCCGAGCTGGTGAACGGGGTGTGGTGGGGGTCGAGCGAGGCCGTCGAGTTTGCCTGCGGATCGAGGTCGACAACGAGGACGCGCAGCCCGCGTTCCGCGGCCGCCCCGGCAAGGCCGAGCACGACGCTGGTCTTTCCGACTCCGCCCTTGAGTGAGAGCGCTGCGATGATTTGGGTCACTGCGTGATTGTCGCAGTCGTTATTGATTCCTCGGCGGCAACACGGCGAAACGGCGCAGAGCCTCTTGCCGCTCGGCCGCGTGGTCGATGATCGGCTCGGGGTATGTCAGGCCCGCGGGTTCGGCCAACGTACCTCTTACCCGCCATGGTTCGTGCGCGGCAGCGCCAGCGATTTCGGCCAACTCCGGAACCCAACGGCGGACGTAGTCGCCGGATGGGTCAAAGGTCAGACCTTGTTTCACCGGATTGAAGATGCGATGGAATGGGGCAGCGTCGGTACCGCAACCAGCGACCCA
>Ga0172380_10007028_pt1 | contig 12841 bp, 10 predicted proteins | sample Leawe162metaG_FD_119747 | JGI IMG/M metagenome (GOLD analysis project Ga0172380, IMG submission 119747) | Leachate microbial communities from a municipal landfill in Southern Ontario, Canada - Leachate well 162 metaG | ecosystem: Engineered > Solid waste > Landfill > Unclassified | place...
GGCGATGGCGGCCAGCACGGCGGCCGCCTTGGCGCGGGTCTCGTCCGCTTCGGCCTGGGGTTTGGAGTCATAGACCACACCGGCGCCGGCCTGCACATGGGCCATCCCATCTTTGACAAACGCCGAGCGAATGACGATGCAGGTATCCATTTCCCCCGCACCGTTGATGTAGCCGACGGCGCCGCCGTAGCTGCCACGGCGCTTGCCTTCCACCATGCGAATGAGCTCGCTGGCGCGGATCTTGGGGGCGCCAGTGAGGGTGCCCATGTTCATGCAGGCCTGATAGGCGTGCAGGGCGTCAAGGTCTGAACGCAAGGTGCCCACCACCTTGGAGACCAGATGCATCACGTGGCTGTAGCGATCAACTTTCAGCAACTCCTTGACGTAACGGGTGCCGGGCTCGGAGATGCGGGCTATGTCGTTGCGGCCCAGATCCACCAGCATCAGGTGCTCGGCCACCTCTTTCTCGTCCTGGCGCAGCTCCAGCTCGATGCGGCCATCCAGATCCCGGTTGATGCTGCCGTCCGGGTTCAAGCCCCGGCGACGGGTGCCGGCGATGGGGTACATCTCGACATCGCGGCTGGCGGCGCAGAACTTGACCGCGCTCTCCGGCGAGGCGCCAAACAGGGTGAAGCCCTCATCCTGCACGTAGAACATGTAGGGGCTAGGGTTGGTCTGCTTGAGGCGGCGATAGGCGGCCAGCGGGTTCGGGCAGGGCAGGGAGAAGCAGCGGGACGGCACCACCTGGAAGATGTCGCCCCGGCGGATGAAGCCCTTGAGCTTCTCCACCTCGGCGCAAAACTGCTTGTCGCCCTTGTCCACGCTCATGCCGCCGGTGAGGGGCTGGGTGGCCAGCTCGGCGCTCAGGGTTTGTTGGCAAATCTGTTTGAAGTCGGTGAGCCGATCGCTCAGGTGGCTATATCTGTCTTCCACCTGGCTCTCGTCGCTGTCGCCGCCAAAGATGCAGGCCAGCAACTGGGTTGAGCGCTCGATATGATCGATGGTGATCAGGGTCTCGGCCACATAGAAGCAGTAGTCGGGGCAGTTGTTGTTCCCCTCCGGCACCTGCGGCAGATCCTCGAAGGAGGCGATCATGTCGTAGGCGAAGCTGCCTGCCATAAACAATGCTTCTTTACCCAGCTGGCACTGCAACTCCTGTTGCAGGGTGCGCAGCACGTCCAGCACGCTGCTCCCCTTGAGGCGAGAGTCTTCATCCAGCTCCCGATCGGAGGCCGGGAAGTCGAGCTGCAGCTCGCCATCCACCAGGGTCTGGCTGATGACGGTGGGCAGACGCTCGGCCAGCAGGCTCTGCAACTGGGCGCCGTTGTCGTTGAGGGTGCGCACTCGTACTGTGCGGCCCCGGCATTCGATGCGCAGGCAGGCATCGACCAGCAGCAGGCTCTGCTTGCCCGCCTTGGAGTCGATCTCCACCGATTCCAGCAGCAGGTTGTTGGGGTGCCCCTGGCAGAGTCGGGTGTAGAGCGCCAGCGGGTCGGCCACATAGGGGGCGTTGAGCTTGAGGGTATCGAATTCACCCAGGGGCAAGCGAGTCGTATTGACGGTCATAGTGCGTTCCCTTGCGTGTGATGCGTTTTACCGATGTTCATGACATTGAATTCCTTGAAAATTAAATTGGTTTAGGCGGTTTCAGTAGGGTCGCCATCGCCAGGTCAGTGTTCTTGTCTGAATTCTCGGTTTCATCACAGGTCCATTTGCCGGATAATAAAAAAGCCCGCTGGGGTCAGCGGGCTTTTTCTTTGGGTTCTTAATTTGCTGTCAGATTACAGATACAGCAACGACCACACGCCCGCATGTCAGGGAGTGTGCCACCACCAGATGGTCAGGATGGAAGTCGTTTGCATGATAGAGTCCTGTAAAATTTTGTTTGCAATGAAGTGCCTACAGAAAACGATAAAGCCGCGGCCAAGTCAAGTCGCTTTTTAGCCTTCTTTCACCGATGGTGACCTGATCATGAGAGCGGAATAACCTGATGAGATTCGATCTTCACTGTCATACCACTGCCTCCGACGGTGTGTTGAGCCCGGCCGAACTGGTGCGCCGCGCCGCCGAAAAACAGGTCGAGGTGTTAGCAGTCACTGACCACGATACCCTTGACGGGCTTGATGAGGTGCGCCGCACCATAGCATCCGAGCAACTGCCGTTGCGGCTGGTGAGCGGGGTCGAGATCTCCACTGGCTGGGAGCATCACGAAATTCATATCGTGGCGCTGGGGGTGGATGAAAAAAATCCGCAGCTGGTGGCGTTTTTGGCGGGGCAACGTGCTCGCCGCGAGGCGCGCGCGCTGGAAATAGGGCGCCGTCTGGAGAAGTGCCTGATCCTTGGCACCTATGAAGAGGCCAAGGCGCTGGCCGGTGATGCCGCCGTGACCCGTGCCCACTTTGCCCGTGTGCTGGTGGCGCGCGGGGTGGCGGACAACATGCAGAAGGTATTTAAAAAGTACCTGAGCCGAGGCAACAAGGGTTATGCCCCGGCCGAGTGGCCCGAGATGAGCGAGGCCATCACTGCCATTCATGCCGCAGGCGGGTTGGCGGTGCTGGCCCATCCCAGCCGTTACGATCTCACCGCCAAGTGGATCAAGCGGCTGCTGGTGGCCTTCAAGGCGGCCGGTGGCGATGCCATGGAGGTGTCACTGCCCCAGCAGAGCCCGCAGGAGCGAGCCAACCTGGGCCTGTGGGCGAAGGAGCACGACCTCTACATCTCGGTGGGATCGGATTTTCACTTTCCGTCCAACTGGACTGAGCTGGGCCGCCACCTCTGGCTGCCCAAGGAAGGCATGCCGGTCTGGCTGGCCTATCCCGGCCACTTCGGGCTCACCACCGAGCAGCATGCCGCCCTGCTGGCCAGTCGCTAGCACGGGGTCGGCCGCCGGCCCTCTGCTGCATGGGAGGGCAAACCGGCGTCAAACAGGTTAAGGTAGCGTCATGGGTCTGGAACCCGTGACCATGAAGCGGGCACCGCGCGTGCCCCTATCGCGAGAAGAGCATATGAGTCAGCATTTTTACGTACATCCGGAAAATCCCCAGGCCCGTCTGATCGGTCAGGCGGTGCAGATCATCCAGAACGGTGGCGTCATTGCCTACCCGACCGATTCCGGCTATGCGCTCGGTTGCCAGATGGGTGACAAGGGCGCGCTGGAGCGCATCTGCCGCATCCGTCGCATCGATCCCACCCACGACTTCACCCTGGTGTGCCGGGATCTCTCCGAGATCTCCACCTATGCCAAGGTGGACAACACGGCGTTTCGCCTGGTCAAGGGCAACACGCCGGGGCCCTACACCTTCATCTTCAAGGCGACCAAGGAAGTGCCGCGCCGCCTGATGAACGAGAAGAAGAAGACCATCGGCATCCGGGTGCCCGCCAACAACATAGCGCTGGCCCTGCTGGAAGCCCTCGGTGAGCCGCTGCTCTCCACCACCCTGATCCTGCCGGGTTCGGAGATGGCGGAGTTTGACCCGGAAGAGATCTTCGACAAGCTGGGCAAGCAGCTGGATCTGGTGGTCAACGGTGGCTATCTGGGCGAGCAGCCCACCACAGTGGTGGATTTCTCCGATGACGAGCCCGTGCTGCGTCGTCGTGGTGCTGGAGACCCGACCCCGTTTGAGTGATGACCCTGTGCCCGTGATGGCCCCGCCTGCGTTGGGCGCGACGGGGGAGGGTGTCCTCCCCCAGGCCATCCCATCCCCCATAGCGCGGGTGCTGGGGCAGCCCTACCATGAGCTGCCCCAGGACTTGTTCATTCCGCCCGATGCGCTGGAAGTCTTCCTCGATACCTTCGAGGGGCCGCTCGATCTGCTGCTCTATCTCATCCGGCGCCAGCAGCTGGATATCCTGAACCTGCCGATCCTGCAGATCACGGCCCAGTACATGGAGTACGTGGAGCTGATGCAGGGGCTCAATCTGGAGCTGGCCGCGGAATATCTGCTGATGGCGGCCTGGCTGGCGGAGATCAAATCTCGCCTGCTGCTGCCCAAGGCCCCCGAGCTGGAGGACGAAGAGGAGGGAGAAGATCCCCGCGTCACCCTCATTCGACGGTTGCAGGAGTACGAGCGGTTCAAGGTGGGGGGCGAGCGTCTCAATGCCTTGCCACGGGTGGAGCGGGAGATCTTTATCGCCGCCGCCCTGCCGCCGGATTTTGGCTCTCTCAAGCCATTGACCCCCGATGTTTCGCTGGTTGAGCTCGCCCTTTACATGCAAAGTGTGGTAAAACGCGCGACTCATTTCGAACATCATCAGATCCGCCGCGAGCAGATCCCGACCCGGGTGCGCATGGCGGAGATCCTCGCCATGCTCTCGCTGGGCCGGACCTTGCGGCTGGAACAGGTGCTCAGAGCCGAAGAGGGGCGCATGGGGGTGCTGGTGACGTTTCTGGCCCTGCTGGAGCTGTGCAAGGAGTCCCTGATCTGGATCCTGCAGGCCGAGCCGCTGGGGCCGATCCACTTTGCCCTGGCGAGCCAAGATGAGAGCGGGGAGCGTGAACATGCACACTGAGTTGTTTTCTTTGTCCCGAGCCTGTTGCCCGCCTGCCGGGAGCTGTGTGCCTCTCCCGTTGGCCAGCCAGCCTGACGCCATGAGCGGGGAGGGCAACCGTGGCGCTGCCCGCTGAACGGCTCAAGACGCTGGTCGAGGCCGCGATCTTCGTGGCCGGACGGCCATTAACCGTGAGTGAGCTGAAAAGCGGCGTGCTGGCGGATTACCCCGTCACTGGCCGCTATATTCAACTCTTGCTGGCAGAACTGCGGCAGGATTACAGCGAGCGGGGGGTGGAGCTCAAAGAGGTTGCCTCCGGCTGGCGCTTTCAGGCGCGTCAGGAGTATGCCGAGGAGCTCTCCAGGCTCTGGAGCGAGCGGGCGCCCCGTTATTCCCGCGCCGTGATGGAGACGCTGACGCTGATTGCGTATCGGCAGCCCATCACCCGGGCCGAGATCGAAGCCATCCGCGGGGTGGCGGTGTCGAGCCAGATAGTGAATACCCTGAAAGAGCGTGGCTGGGTGCGCAGCGTCGGTCACAAGGAGGTGGTGGGTCGCCCCGAGCTGCTCGCCACCACCCGGGAATTTCTGGATTATTTTAATCTGCAGAGCCTGGAGCAGCTCCCCGAGCTGGATCCTGAACTGCAACATCCCTTGCCCGGTTTGCCGGTCGAGGGAAGCTAGGCCCGGTTCAGGTCGCTGGCCTGTGCCGGCTGATCTGGCCTCTTGAACATCAGGGCGTGTCGGATGACCCATGCGGGATCCTGCACCGCCATCCCCTTGCCCGGCATGCCGGGCGAGGGCCGCGAGATCGGGTCCACTGTGCTGGCATGTGCCGGCTGGTCCGATCTTTGAGCATTGAAGCGTGTCGGATTGCCCGTACTGGGTTCGACACAGTAATAACCGTTGCCCGTTATGCTGGCGGGCAGCGATCAACAATCAGGTAACCCCGATGAGTGAAAAACTGCAAAAAGTGTTGGCCCGCGCGGGTCACGGCTCCCGTCGTGAGATGGAGGCCCTGATCACCGCAGGTCGGGTCAGTGTGGATGGCAAGGTCGCCACACTGGGAGATCGCGTCGAAGTGAACGCCGTGATCCGTGTCGATGGCCATACGGTCAAGACCCGTGCCGAGGAAGAGATGATCTGCCGCGTGCTGGCGTATCACAAGCCCGAAGGGGAGATGTGTACCCGTCACGATCCGGAAGGTCGTCCCACCGTGTTCGATCGTCTGCCCAAGCTGGAGAGCGCCCGCTGGATCGCGGTAGGCCGTCTCGACGTCAACACCTCCGGCTTGCTGCTGTTCACCACAGACGGTGAGCTGGCCAACCGCCTGATGCACCCGAGCCACGAAGTGGAGCGTGAATATGCGGTGCGTGTGTTTGGCGAGATCACCGAAGCCATGCTGCAACGCCTGCGCAAGGGTGTGCAGCTGGAAGATGGCATGGCCAAGTTCAACAAGATCAAACCGGCCGGCGGTGAAGGCCTGAACCAGTGGTTCAACGTCACCCTGACCGAGGGCCGCAACCGTGAAGTGCGCCGCCTGTGGGAATCCCAGGAAGTGCAGGTGAGCCGCCTGATGCGCGTGCGCTACGGCGACGTCACTCTGGATCGCGGCATCCCCCGTGGTGGCTGGCAGGAGCTGAAACTGCCGGAAGTGAACTACCTGCGCGGTCTGGTCAACATGCCGCCGGAGACCGAATCCAAGGTCGATCTGCAGCAGGATGGCAAGAGTACCCGTCACAAGCAGGCCGCCCAGATCCGTCGCGCCGTCAAGCGTCACAAGGACATGCAGGGCATGGAGCCGCGCGCCCGCAGCACCACGGCCCGCCGCAAGCCGACCTCCTCTACCCGCAACTCGGGTACCGGCAGCAAGTAAGCGTTGCGCTGAGCCTGATGGGTTCGTGCAACAAAAAGGCCCGCCTCTCAGGCGGGCCTTTTTGTTGCTGCTGTCTGCCGTTTATTATTCCAATTCCTTCCTTGCTGAATTAAACCACCCGGCGGATCCACTGCGGGGGAGGGGCAAGGTTGCTCTGCCAGAGCGGGCTTGTTAGCCTTTGCGGCACTGATACAGGAGATAATAATGAGCAAGGTACTTGATGAGCTGCTGGCACTGCTGGCGCTCGAGAAAATCGAGGAGGGCCTGTTTCGGGGCCAGAGCCAGGATCTCGGTCTGCGGGCCGTGTTTGGCGGACAGGTAATGGGGCAGGCCTTGTCAGCCGCCAAACAGACGGTGGCCGCCGATCGTCAGGTGCACAGTTTCCACTCCTACTTCCTGCGCCCCGGTGATGCCAATCGTCCCATCATCTACGACGTGGAGAATATCCGTGACGGCCAGACCGTCTCCACCCGCCGGGTCAAGGCCATTCAGGGCGGCAAGCCCATCTTCTATCTCAACGCCTCCTTCCAGGTCGAGGCCGAGGGGTTCGAGCATCAGATCGCCATGCCCGCAGGGATCACTCCGCCCGAGCAGCTCAAGAGCGAGCTGGAGCTGGTACGCCCCTACGAGCAGCAGATCCCGTCCGCCCTGCGCGACAAGATCATGTGCGAGAAGCCCATCGAAATTCGCCCCGTGACCCTGGTCGACCCGATCCGCCCCGACGTGCACGAGCCGCTGCGCCACGTCTGGTTCAGGGCCAATGGCCAGATGCCGGACGATCAGCGGGTCCACAAGTACCTGCTGGCCTATGCCTCCGATTTCCACTTCCTGTTTACCGCCCTGCAGCCCCATGGCGTCTCGTACTGGGAGCCGGACATGCAGGTGGCCACCATAGATCACTCCATGTGGTTCCACCGGGACTTCCGGCTGGATGACTGGCTGCTCTACGTGGTGGACAGCCCGAGCGCCAGCGCAGGTCGCGGTCTGGTGCGCGGCCAGTTCTTCACCCGCGACGGTGTGCTGGTGGCGAGCACGGCGCAGGAGGGGGTGATCCGCCGGCGCGGTTGACCTCGGATGCCAGCCATAAAAACGGGAGCCACTGGCTCCCGTTTTTTTATGTGCTTGCTTGCCGTATCAGGCTGCGTCCTGCTCGGCGCCGAGCGTTGTCTCCCCGCGCTGGGCGAAGCGGTCGGCCCACAGGGCGATGACGCCGTCACCTGTGACGTTGCAGGCGGTGCCGAAGCTGTCCTGCGCCAGGTAGAGGGCGATCATCAGGGCGATGGAGGCCTCACCGAAGCCGAGCATGGAGGTGAGCAGGCCCAGGGCGGACATTACGCCGCCACCCGGTGCACCCGGCGCGGCTATCATGATGACGCCCAGCATCATGATGAAGGGCAGCATGGTGTCCAGTCCCGGAATGGCCAGGTGCTCGGAGAGGAACATAACGGCGGTGGCACAGGTCACCAGCGTGATGGTGGAGCCACACAGGTGGATGGTGGCGCACAGCGGCACGGTGAAGTTGGCTATGCCGTCGCTCACCCCGTTGTTCTTGCTGGCCTGCAGGGCCACCGGGATGGTGGCGGCGCTGGACATGGTGCCGAGGGCGGTGAAGTAGGCGGGCAGCATGTTCTTGATGAGCATGGCGGGTGAGCGACCCAGCGCCAGCCCAGTGCCGACGAACAGCACGGAGAGCCAGAGCCAGTGCATGACGATGGCCATCACCAGCACCACGCCGAAGGTCTTCAGGGTGGCGAAGACTGTGCCCTCGACCGTCATCTCGACGAAGACGCCAGCGATGTAGAAGGGCAGCAGCGGGATGATCACCTTGGCCAGCAGGCGGTCTATGATGTCGCGGCCCTGATCGGCGACCCGGCGCAAATCGGTGGCCTGGGTGGCGCTGATGCCGATGCCGAACACGAAGGCGGCGGCCAGGGCCGACATGACCCCGAACAGCGGCGGTATCTCCAGGTTGACGTAGGAGCTGAGCTTGATGGCGGCGGCGGCCGTGGGCTCGGCGGCTGTGGTCAGGCGCGGGATCAGGTTGCTGGCCACGGCAAAGGCGAACAGGCCCGCCAGTATGGTGGAGCAGTAGGAGAGGGCGACCGTCTTGCCCAGCAGCTTGCCGGAGTTCTTCGGCAGGCTGGCGATACCGCTCATGATGAAGAACAGGATGATGAGCGGAATGGTGAAGGTGATCAGCTGACCTATGACTGTCTTGGCCGTAAACAGCACGCGTGCGACCCATTCGGGGGCGTAGAGACCGAGCAAGAGACCGGCCAGGATGCCGGCAACCAGTTTGAGGACAAGTTTCATAAGTAAATCCAGGTGTTAGTGTCTGATTTGTTATTTAATTCTGATTTTAATGCCGCTTTTTAACACAAACGCCGCATCTTGTCTGCCATCACCTGGTTAACTCCGAGTTAAATATTGTTATCTGGATGATGGATCACGGGGAATGGGCCCCTTGAAGCGACGGCGGCGATATTGATGCAGGGTGGGGGCGAGCTCGGGGAGGCGGATCAGCAGGGCATGCAGCCAGCGGCCGTGCACGGCATCCTCGCTGCACCAGCTCTGATGCAGGGCAAACGGCAGGGGGGCGATCAGTTGTTGCAGGCGGGCCTCATCGAGGCGGGTCTGCAGCGGGTATTCGCCTTGTGAGGGGGCCACGGCGCAGCTGTGCTCGCCCTCGTCGTAAGGGAAGGAGCAGTAGAGCGGCGCCCGGGGTTTGAGCAGGCCGGCGAGATGCATCAGGGCGGGGGCAAGCTCTCCCTCGGCCAGGCAGGGCAGCGAGCCGCTGGCCCAGATGCCGTCAAAGGGCAAGGCGCTGTGCATCTGCTCGAGGCGGCAGACCCGCACCGGTTGGCCGCTGCGGCGCGAGGCGAGCCTGGCCTGGGCCAGGCTGGCATCAAAGGCGGTGACCATGAGGCCTTGCTGCCGGAAAAAGAGCAGATCCTCGCCCGCTCCGCAGCCCGCCTCCAGCAGATGGGCCCCGCTTGCCAGCAATATCAGAAAGCGCTGACGGGCTGACAGGGTGTCGGCATCCGCCACAGATGGCAGACTGGAGGAGCCATCATGACTGAGCTGTGGCGATGCAGATGGCTGACTTAGGGAGGCATCATGATCGGGCAGCGGCGATGCAGATGATTGACTGATGGAGGCATCATGATTGGGCTGTGGCGATGCAGATGGCTGACTGGGAGAGGCATCATGGTCGGGCTGTGGAGATATGGACATGGCAGGCACCTTCTTTCGGGGGCGCTACTCTAGCAAATTTGGCGACGGGCTACCAAAGCGTCGTGCCGTGAATCGGTACCGCCAGGCAGGAGAGCCGGTCTGTGATGACGTGCGGGAGCAAGGAGCGGGGCCAGCGTCGGGCTGGCCCGGGCTATCAGGTGCGGCGGACGGTCGGGCCGGTTGGCAGGGCTATCAGGGCAAACAGGCTGTCGAGCAGGAAGTCGGCCTCCCGGGTCAGGTCGATGCGCTCCGGGAAGTGCAGCCAGTTGATGATGTAGCCATCCAGGGTGCAGTGCAGCAGGGTGGCGGCCCGCTGCAGATCCAGTCCCCGGGGCAGCTGGCCGAGGCGCACCGCATTGGCCAGGGTGGTCTCTAGGTCCCGGAAGAAGTTGGCGGACTGGCTGCGCATGTGCTCGCGCAGCGAGATGGCTTCCCCTTCCAGCGATTCGAGATTGAACATGATAGTGAACATCTGCTGGTGGGCAGGATTGGTGCTGATCTTCACCAGCACCTCCTTGAGGAAGCTGCGCAGCTTGCCGAGGGGGTCCGGCTCCTGTTCGGCGACACAGGCGTCGAGCTGATGGGAGAGCGGTTGGCACAGCTCCTCCCACAGGGAGACGAACAGCTCCTCCTTGTTCTTGAAGTGCCAATAGATGGCGCCACGGGTCAGATCGGCGGCCCTGGCAATATCGGTCAGACTGGTCTTGGCCAATCCTTGCGAACAGAACAGATTCAGGGCCGTACTCATGATGTGGCAGCGGGTCTGCTGCGCCTCTTCTTTGGTTCTTCTGGCCATCGACATCTGCGCCTTGTAAAAGTAAAAAAAGTCACTTACATACATTTATGAATGTATGTATATTGCCTCATCTTTCCGATTTTACCAACAGGGTCATACAAAACCTGTGGTTATTCATTGATTGACAGAGGCTCAGGTTCTTCATGCATAAACATATTCTCGCACGTTCGGTCGGCCTTGCCCTGCTGGCAAGCGGTCTGCTGACAGCTTGTGGCGAACAGGGCAGTGCCCAGCAAGGGCCGGGTGAGATGCCACCCGCCGCCGTGGATGTCGTCACCCTGCATACCATGCCGTTGCAGCTCACCTCGGAGCTGACCGGCCGCAGCGCCCCGCTGCGGGTCGCCGAGGTGCGCCCCCAGGTGAGCGGCATCATTCTCAAGCGCCTCTTTACCGAAGGCAGCGATGTCAAGGCCGGTCAACTGCTGTATCAGATAGACCCCGCCGTCTATCAGGCCAATGTGGCCAGTGCCAAGGCCAATCTGGCCAAGGCGCAGGCCAACGAGCAGAGCGCCCGCCTCAAGGCCAAGCGTTATGCCGAGCTGGTAAAGGTGAAAGCCATCAGCAGCCAGGAGTATGACGACGCCGACGCCGCCTGGAAGCAGCAGCTGGCCGAGATAGGGGCCGCCAAGGCCGCAGTGCAGAGTGCCAACATCAATCTGGCCTATACCCGCATCACGGCCCCCATCAGCGGTCGCATCGGCAAGTCTGCGGTGACCGAGGGTGCCCTAGTGACGGCCCAGCAGGCCGACAGCCTCACCTCCATCCAGCAGCTCGACCCCATGTATGTGGATGTGCGTCAGTCCACCGCCGATCTGCTGCGCCTCAAGCGCCAGGTCGCCGCCGGCAAGCTGACCCAGGGCCAGCAGGATGGAGCCAAGGTGCGCTTCCAGCTGGAAGATGGCAGCAGCTACAGCGAAGAGGGCTCGTTGCAGTTCTCCGACGTGACCGTGGATGAGACCACCGGCATGGTGACCCTGCGGGTGATAGTCCCCAACCCTCACCAGCTGTTGTTGCCCGGCATGTTCATGCGCGCCACCCTGCAAGAGGGTGAGCGGGCCGAGGGGCTGCTGGTGCCGCAAACTGCCGTGACCCGCACGCCGAAAGGCGGTGCCACCGTCATGGTGGTGACTGCGGACAACAAGGTCGAGCTGCGGGAAGTGCAGCTGAGCCGCATCGTCGGCAGTGACTGGGTGGTGGAATCCGGTCTCAAGACGGGTGAGCGAGTGATCGTCGCCGGTCTGCAAAAGGTAAAACCCGGGGTTGTCGTGGCGCCCACTGAACAGACTGCCACCGCGCCGTCTGCCCAGACCCCGGCCAACAAGTAGGATGGAGTAGTCGCCTCATGGCACGATTTTTCATAGACAGACCCATTTTCGCCTGGGTGATCGCCCTGGTGATCATGCTGGCGGGGAGCCTGGCCATCATAGGCCTGCCGATCGCCCAGTATCCCAGCATAGCGCCACCCGCCGTCGGCATCTCCGCCAGCTATCCGGGCGCCTCCGCCAAGACGGTGGAAGACTCGGTGACCCAGATCATCGAGCAGAACATGACAGGGCTGGATCACCTGCTCTACATGTCTTCCCAGTCCGATTCGTCCGGCAATGTGTCGGTGACCCTCACCTTCCAGGCCGGTACTGATCCCGATATCGCTCAGGTACAGGTGCAGAACAAGCTGCAGCAGGCGATGTCGCTCTTGCCGCAAGAGGTCCAGCAGCAGGGGATCCGGGTTCAAAAGACCTCCAGCAGCTTCCTGATGGTGGCGGCCTTCATCTCCAGCGATGGCAGCATGAACAACGATGATCTGGCCGACTATGTGGTGGCCAACATCAAGGAGCCGCTGAGCCGTCTGGACGGGGTCGGGGACATTACCTTGTTCGGCAGCCAGTACTCCATGCGGGTCTGGCTCGATCCGAACAAGCTCAACCGGGTACAGATGACCCCGATTGATGTGCAGACCGCCATCAAGGCGCAGAATGCCCAGGTGGCGTTCGGCAAGCTGGGCGGTACTCCTTCCGTGACCGATCAGCAGTTCACCGCCACCATCATGGGGCAGACCCGTCTCTCCAGCGTGGCCGAGTTCAACAATATCTTGCTGCGGGTGAATCAGGACGGCTCCAAGGTACGGCTGCAGGATGTGGCCCGGGTTGAACTGGCGGGCGAAAACTATGACGCCGATGCGCTCTATAATGGCCAGTCCACCGCGGCTGTCGCCATCAAGCTGGCCACCGGGGCCAACGCGCTGGATACCGCCGAGAAGATCCGCGGCAAGCTGGATGAGCTCTCCGCCTACTTCCCGGCCAACATGGAAATCGTCTATCCGTACGACACCACGCCGTTCGTGAAGATCTCCATCGAGGAGGTGGCGCAGACCCTGATCGAGGCGATCTTCCTGGTGTTCTGCGTCATGTATCTGTTCCTGCAGAACTTCCGCGCCACCCTGATCCCGAC
>Ga0172380_10007029_pt1 | contig 12840 bp, 14 predicted proteins | sample Leawe162metaG_FD_119747 | JGI IMG/M metagenome (GOLD analysis project Ga0172380, IMG submission 119747) | Leachate microbial communities from a municipal landfill in Southern Ontario, Canada - Leachate well 162 metaG | ecosystem: Engineered > Solid waste > Landfill > Unclassified | place...
CTCATGGAGACCGGCAACGGAACCCTCTTTCTCGAGGCGCTGGCGCATCCCCTGAAGCGCATCGGATTCCTGCGCGACGGCTGGGATGAAAAAATCGAGATCAACGGCGTTAACGGCCGCCTGGAAATATTTTCCTCGGCCTGGGATAACTTCGACTCAAAGGCTTCGCTCCTGGTCCATTACGACAATGCCTCCGGCCAGGCCGTCGAATATCGGTACGCGCCGGAATCGGCCTTCGCCCGAGCGCTGGCGTTTTTCTGCGGGAACATAGCCCGGGGAGAGCAGGGGGGCCAGTCGCGCCGGACGGGCTACGAGGTGGATGAGCTCATCGGGCACATCCTCCTGAGCGCTTCAAGGCACCAGGCGCTTGATGTTAAGTGGCAGATCTGATTTGAAGCCACTTCATTTTAACGGCCCTGTATTGCCTCTGGGTTTAATTGATACTTGATTCATTTGCCGCCGGTGCTTTCACTCTTTCCCGCCTTTGCCGCATTTTGGCGTTGATTCGCCCCGGGCATGCAACTATACTTGCGCCCATCGGATCTATTCTTGAAACGGCGGATTAAAGGAGATTTATGTTCAAGGGAGCCTATACTGCGATCGTAACCCCTTTCAGCAAAGACGGTGAAGTGGATTATGGCAAATTGCGCCGCCTGGTCGAGATGCAGATAAAGGGCGGCATTGACGGCATTGTCCCGGTCGGCACGACCGGCGAATCGCCTACCCTGGATTATGACGAGCACCGCAAGGTGATCGAGACGGTGGTCGAATCTGCCCGGAATAAAATTAAAATCATCGCCGGCACCGGCGCCAATTCCACCCGCGAGGCGGTTGAATTGACGCGCTTTGCGGCGGATGTGGGCGCGGACGGTACGCTTCAGGTCGCTCCTTACTACAACAAGCCCAGCCAGGAGGGGCTTGCCAGGCATTTCCTGGAAATCGCCGATATTGGCCTGCCGGTGGTGCTCTACAACATTCCCGGCCGCACCGGGGTTGAGATTTCGGTCGATACGGTCGCGCGCCTGGCAAAACACCCGAAAATCAGGACCTTGAAGGAAGCCGGCGGCAACGTACAGCGCGTCAGCCAGATTCTGAGCAAATGCGATATATCCATCCTTTCGGGAGATGATCCCCTGACAATCCCGATGATGTCGGTTGGCGCCATGGGCGTCATAAGCGTGGCTTCCAACATTGTGCCGAAGGTCGTGGCCGACATGGTGCATGCCGCCCTGGCCGGTCGCTGGGCCAAGGCCATGGCAATGCACAGGAAGTATTACCGCCTTTTCACAGGGATATTTATCGATACCAACCCCGTCCCGGTCAAGGCCGCCATGGCCATGCAGGGGCTGATCGAGGAGGAATACCGCCTCCCGCTTTGCCCCATGAGCAAGGCATTAAGGCAGGAGCTGGCCGGGTGCCTCAAGGCGTTGAAAATAATCCGTTGATAAAGGACAGCCAATGATCAAGATCGCAATATTCGGCGCGGGAGGCCGCATGGGGCAGGCCATTATCAGATGCGCAAAGCGCCTTGAGGCGGATATTAAGGTCGTTGCCGCCATAGAGGCGGAGCAGTGCCCGCTGGTGGGCAAGGATGCCGGGCTAGTGGCCGGCACCATGGATATCGGCGTGCCCATAGCCGCCGATGCCCGCGGCGGGGCTGAAAAGGCGGATGTCATGGTTGACTTCAGCTTTCCTTCATCGTCCGCCGCGCACGCCTTGCTGGCGGCGGAATTGAAAAAGCCGGTCGTGATCGGCACGACCGGGCTCAACAGCGGGGAAAAGGAATCGCTGAAAAAGGCCTCGGCCAGGACGGCCGTGCTGTGGGCCCCGAACATGAGCTTCGGGGTGAATATCATGGATGCCGCGATAGGCCGGATCGCGAAGGCTCTGGCCGATTACGATGTTGAAATCATTGAAACCCACCACGCGCAGAAGAAGGATGCGCCCAGCGGGACGGCCCTGCGCCTGGCCGAGACAGTGGCCGCCGCGCGCGGAGTGCATCTGGACAAAGCCGCAGCCTACGGGCGCAAGGGCAATATCGGCGCGCGGCCTCCCGGCCAGATCGGCGTGCACGCAGTCCGGGCCGGCGATGTTGTCGGCGACCACACCGTGATCTTCGCATCCGAGGGGGAGCGTCTTGAGCTGACCCACCGGGCCTCCAGCCGCGACTGCCTCGCGCTCGGCGCCTTGCGCGCGGCGCAATGGATCGCCAAACGCCCTCCCGGCTTATACGACATGCGCGACGTGCTCGGGCTGAGGGAATAATCAGAAAGATGGAAATCGGCTTAAGTCTGGGCTCCAATCTCGGCGACCGCCTTCAAAACCTCAAGGCTGCCAAAAAGCTCATTCTGGCATCCGGCAACGCAGCCTTTATCGCCCAGTCGCCGGTTTATGAGACCGAGCCGGTTGATGTTCCCGCGGCGGACCGGGACATGCCATTCCTGAACGCCGTTCTTGTCGTTGCCAGCGAGACAGCGGTGAAGGACCTGCAGAACATATTCAGGCGTATAGAGCTTGAAATCGGGCGCGTTCCAGATGCGGCGCGCAACTCCCGCCGCCCGATTGATATTGATATCATTTACGCCGGCGACCTGCGCGTTGATGAGGAAGGAATCACCATCCCGCACCCGCGCTGGTTCCAGCGCCGCTTTGTCCTCCAGCCCCTTTGCGATCTCCACCCGGATTTGGTCATCCCGGGCCAGGCATCCGCGGTGCAAGATGTCCTGCGCAATCTTCCCGACAGGCACAAGGTGAAGATGGCCTTCCCGGTTTCAGCGTGGTGAATATCGCGGCCCCTCAAATTATTTTGACTCATTCGCCCGGTTGTGATATTTTCAGCGGCGTTTGTTTTGTGTAAAAGCCTGAGGGCTGCAAACCTCACAGAAAGGACAGGATAAAGCGATGCTCAATTCCAAGTTAGCGGCGTGCGTCAAGTGTTTTCTCGTTGCGGCCGGTTTTTTCGGCCTTGCCATGGCAGGTTTTGCAGGTGAGGCGGACATCAAGGTGCCGGATCTGACCCAGGTAAGTTTTGAAGGGCTGGGAGGGGTGAGCGGTACGGCCCTCATGTATCTGGGAATCTTTATCTGCCTGGTCGGCGCGGCCTTCGGACTGGTGCAGTACCTGCAGACCAGGGCGCTGCCGGTGCACAAGGTCATGGCGGACGTATCCAACTCCATCTGGGAAACCTGCAAGACCTACCTTTTCCAGCAGGGCAAGTTCCTGGTCATGCTCTGGCTCCTGATCGCCGCCTGCATGGTGTATTACTTCATGGGGCTCCAGCACGAAACTTTTAACAAGGTACTCATCATCCTGTTCTGCTCAATCCTCGGCATACTCGGATCGTACGGGGTGGCCTGGTTCGGGATACGCATCAACACCGTTGCCAACTCGCGCACCGCCTTTTCGGCCCTCAGGGGCCTGCCGTTCCTGACGCTCGGCATTCCGCTCCGCTCCGGCATGAGCGTGGGCCTCTTGCTGGTATCGGTCGAGCTGTTTTTCATGATCTGCATCCTGATGTTCCTGCCGCAGGAACTGGTCGGGCCTTGCTTCATAGGCTTTGCCATCGGCGAATCGCTCGGCGCCTCCGTGCTGCGCATCTGCGGCGGCATTTTCACCAAGATCGCCGATATCGGCTCCGACCTGATGAAAATCGTCTTCAAGCTTCCCGAGGATGATCCCAAGAACCCCGGTGTGATTGCCGACTGCACCGGCGACAACGCCGGCGACTCGGTCGGCCCGACCGCGGATGGCTTCGAGACCTACGGCGTCACCGGCGTGGCCCTGATCGCCTTCCTGGCCCTGGCACTTGCGGCCAGCCCGGCCGTCTGCGCCACGCTCATCATCTGGATCTTCGCCATGCGCGCGCTCATGATCGTGACCTCGCTGGTCTCATACTTTGCGAACGAAGCCGCCAGCAAGGCCATGTTCGGCGGAAAGAAGGACTTCGATTTCGAAGCGCCCCTGACCCACCTGGTCTGGATCACTTCCGCGGTTTCAATCGCGGTGACCTTCGTCGCCAGCTATTTCCTGCTCGCCCACCAGACCGGGTTCCACGCCGACCTGTGGTGGGTGCTTTCGGTAATCATCAGCTGCGGCACTATTGCCGGAGCTCTCATCCCGGAATTCACCAAGATCTTCACCAGTACCAGCTCGCGCCACGTGCGCGAGGTGACCAACTGTTCCCGGCACGGCGGCGCCTCTCTCAACATACTTTCCGGCTTTGTGGCCGGTAATTTTTCGGCCTTCTGGATGGGGCTGGTCATAATGCTGCTGATGGCCGTCTCGTATTACTTTTCTCAGAACCCGGCCCTGATCGCCATCATGCCGGAGAAGTTCGTTTTTGCCGCGCCGATCTTCGCGTTCGGCCTGGTGGCCTTCGGCTTCCTCGGCATGGGCCCGGTGACCATCGCCGTGGACAGCTACGGCCCGGTCACGGACAACGCCCAGTCGGTTTACGAGCTGAGCCAGATCGAGGGCTGCCCGGGCATTGCCGGGGATATCGAGAAAAACTTCGGCTTCAAACCCGACTTTGAAAACGCCAAGTACCAGCTCGAGAAGGCCGATGGCGCCGGCAACACCTTCAAGGCCACGGCCAAGCCGGTCCTGATCGGCACGGCGGTGGTCGGCGCCACCACGATGGTTTTCGGTATCATTATCCTGCTCGAAAACATGTTCGGCGGCGTCATTGCCAAGCTCAGCATCGTCCAACCGGAAATCATCCTGGGCCTGATCATGGGCGGGTCGGTGATTTACTGGTTCACGGGCGCCTCGGCCCAGGCGGTCGTGACCGGCGCCTACCGCGCCGTGGTCTACATCAAGGAGCACATGAAGCTGGATGCCTCCACCGCCTCGGAAAAGGACAGCAAGGAAGTTGTCCGCATCTGCACGGTTTACGCCCAGAAGGGCATGTGGAACATCTTCATCGTGGTGTTCTGCTTCGCGCTGGCGCTGCCGTTCTTTAATCCCTACTTCTTCATCGGCTACCTGATCGCCATCGCCTTCTTCGGCCTCTTCCAGGCCATTTTCATGGCCAACGCCGGTGGCGCCTGGGACAACGCCAAGAAAATAGTGGAAGTCGACCTGCGCCAGAAGGGGACCGATTTGCACGCCGCCACCGTGGTCGGCGACACCGTCGGGGACCCTTTCAAGGACACCTCCTCGGTGGCCATGAACCCGGTCATCAAGTTTACAACGCTCTTCGGTCTGCTGGCGGTCGAGATTGCGGTTACCATGCATTCGCCGGTGTTGAAGACCGCCATCGGCGCCTTGTTCGCCGTGGTGGCCCTCTTCTTCGTATACCGCTCCTTCTACGGAATGCGGATTCCGGAAGATGCGGAATAGGCGTAAATTAGAGATTAGAAATTGGAAATTGGCGCCGGACTCGTTCGGCAAGCCTGCCGGGCGGGTACAGAATGTTTTTTTTTGAGAGCGTATCAAGCCCAAATTTCTAATTTCCAATATCCAATTTCTAATGAATATCATCTTCCTCGGCACCGGAACTTCCATCGGGGTTCCGGCCATCGGCTGCGACTGCCCCGTGTGCCTTTCGTCAGATCCTTGCAACAGGCGCCGGCGGGCCAGTCTGTACATTGAAGCGTGCGGCTTGCAGGTTATAATAGACACCTCCCCCGATTTCCGCGAGCAGGTCCTGGCGTTCAAAATAAGGCGCCTTGACGCGGTTCTTTTCACCCACGCCCACGTTGACCACATCCTCGGCTTTGACGACATCCGCCGCTTCAACCAGGTCCAGAAGTCTGTCATCCCGGTTTACGGCCTCAAGGAGACGCTGGCGGACCTGTCGCGCGTGTTTCCCTACATCCACCGGCCTGAGAAGCCGGGCCTTTCATACCCGCGCGTCAGCCTGAACGCGGTGGCGGGTCCCTTCAGGATAGGGGAAATGCGCATCACGCCGGTCATGGTCAGGCATGCGGATATCCCGACCTGCGGCTACCGGATCGAGGCGGAGGGGCGCGCCATCGGCTATGTACCCGACTGCCAGGAGCTTGATGAGGCAGCTTTATCCCGCCTGCAGGGACTGGACCTGATGATCCTGGACACCCTGCGCCGCCGCCCTCATCCGACCCATTTCAACCTTGAAGAGAGCGTGGCTGCGCTGCAGCGGCTGCGCGCTCGGCAGTCTTATTTAACCCACATATGCCACGACCTCGATCACCGCCAGACCAACGCCGGGCTTCCCGCCGGGATCAGCCTGGCTTATGACGGGCTGGAGGTTTCTTTATAGGCTCGGGCGTTCTGCGGCTTTGAACGATTGCTTATTTGTTGACCTGGCATTGAATTGAAGATAGTATTTTTTTTCAAATGCGCCTGACCTTATCCATTGTATGTCTGGCATGCTGCCTGAGCTTGGCGGCGAGCTTTGTTTCGGACGCGGCCGAGGAGGCCGGGAAGGCCGAAAAGCGCGTCAAGCACGAGAAGAGCTGGTGGAACCGGATGCATCCCAGGGGCGAAACCCCGGAGACCCAGCTGGCCTACGCCGACAGCCTCAAGACCGCCGGCTCGTTCAAAGCGGCCATGAAGGAATACTGCGCCCTGGTGTACACCTGGCCCGAATCGCCCCAGGCCCCGGTGGCCCAGCTCAACTACGCCCAGCTGCTCGAGCAGCGCGGAAAGCTCGAGGAGGCTTTCAACGAATACCAGTTCCTGATCGAGACCTATCCCGGGTTTTTCCCGTTCCAGGAGGCGCTGGAAAGGCAGTACAATATCGCCGACAAGCTCGCGGGCAAGCGCCGGTATTTTCTCCTGTTCAAATACGAGGCGCCGGAAGAGGCCATCCCGCTTTTCGAAAAAATGATCCAGAACGGACTGCAGTGGAAGCGCTCCTCCGATCTGCAGTTCCGCATCGCGCGCCTTTACGAAACAACAAAGCAATACGACCTGGCGATCGACGCCTATTCGCTCTACCACCAGCGCTACCCGCTTGGGCCCCTGGCGGAACAGGCCTTTTTCGGCCAGGCCAGGTGCACCTACCTTTACGCCAAGCTGCACCGCAACGCGGCCGACCTGCGCGAAAACGCCATCGTGACGCTCCGGGGCTTCCTGGAATGGTACCCGAAAAGCGACATGGCCGCCCAGGCGCGCCGCCAGCTGCAGGAGCTGGAAATGGAGTCGGCCGCCCTTTTGTATGACCAGGCCCAGGTATACCTGAACGCCACCCGCAACGCGGACGGCAAGGACGAAGTCAAGAAGTGCCTTGCGGGCGCAAGGCTCGGGTTCCAGCGCCTGCTTTACGAGTTTCCCGATTCGCGCTGGACCGAGACCGCCCGGGCCAGGATCAGGCAGATAGATGAGCGCATGGCGAAAATGCAATGAATAACTTTTTAAAAACCGGAGCCGGATTTGCCCTGGCCGCTTTTCTCGCCCTGGCCGGCTGCGCCGGTTACCGCCTCGGCAGCACCCTGCCTCCGGACATAAAGACTATTTACGTGCCGGTTTTCTCCAACAAGTCCAGGGAGCCCCTGGTGGAAAACGACGCCACCGCGGCTACGATCGCAGAGCTCCAGACCGACGGCACCCTGAAGGTCGTCAACGCCGAAAAGGCCGATGTTATCCTTGAGGTGACTCTTACCGGGGTGTCGCTCAACCCGCTGCGCTACGACCGCAACGACGTTACCAAGCCCAACGAATACCGCCTGACGCTCTCGGCGCACTTCACCCTGACGCGCATCAAAAACCGCGAAGTGCTCTGCGAAGCCGATGTGATAGGGGAATCAACCTTCCCGTTCGTGGGCAACCTTGTCACCGCCAAGCAGTCGGCCATGCCGCGCGCCGCCGAGGACCTGGCCAAGCGCATCGTGGAAAAGGCGATCGAGGCCTGGTAATCGGGCCGGAAAGCCCAGGGGCAGTGCCCAGGGTGCCCATTCCGGCCTTGCAAGAAGGATAACGGTGGCGGTACCAACACACCCCAGGCCATCCCCATCCCGGATGTTTGATCATTGTGTCATCGCCAAAGCAGAAAAGCCCGGACGGGTCGCCGGGCTGCCTCTTGCGGGCTGCTGGGGGGGATAAAAATACAAAACCGGCAATCGAAAATCCAAAATGTATTCAGCCCATTTTGGCGACCATGGCGGCCGCGCGGCGTTTGCGCCGGATGGCCTTCTGCTTCATGATCACGCCTTTCTTGGCGGCCTTGTCAAGGATTGAGCAGTAGCTGCGGTAGCACTCGCCGATCTTTTCCTTGTTCTTGGCGGAAATCATTTCCATGAATTTGCGCCTGGCCGTGGTTACGGCCGAGCGTACCGCGGTGTTCCTGACGCGCGCCTTTTCGGAGGTTCGCATTCGCTTGACTGCGCTTTGAATATTGGGCATTCCAGTTTTCTCCTTGTGTCAATGGCCGGGCTTTGAGATCGGCCCGGCTGCTGCTCAAAATACGGCTTAAAATGCCGCCAAACCGCGCCAAAGTCAAGCACTATTCCATTCCGGAAGGGTTGTGCTCTACTGCACCAGCGTCCGGACAGTGGCGTAAACAACATCGGGATCAATCACGCCGTTCATGGCATCCACGCCAAAATAAAACCGATAGTCTGCCGGGGGCAGGCCGGGCATGGCCAGCACGGTCGTGGCCGGCAGGTTGAAAAGCGGGCCCTGGTGGGCCGGCCTGACCTGGGAAAGATCCGCCGCCTGCAGCCATTCTCCCGTGGCCTGGAAGTAGTATATTCCGACGGTGGTCACGGCGATCATCCACCAGTCCTTGTTCACGCCGGAGCTGTCGCGCGGGTTGAGGCTGATGGACACGTTGACCGCATCGGCGGTGGTCAGGACAAGGTCGTTCGTTGATCCGTTCACCATGACGGCAGGCTCCGGCACCAGCTGCGTCCCGGCGCTCCAGCCAACGTCCTTGAGCAGGCCCAGGGTGACGGGGCCGGGATGATGGATCGAATAGCCGTCGGCCAGGGAATAAACCATAAGGCCGTTGGTGGTGGCCCGGTAATTTTCGCCAAGGTGGCAGGCGCTCGATCCGTCGCTCCAGGTAGATGGCGCATAAATCGCGGGCGCCGTGCCGCCGTTGGCGGCAACAGCGTTTGCGCCGTAGAAAAAGAGGTTGTTGCCCGTCAGCTGGGCCCCGAGTGCGGAGGAAGGATTCGGGAAAAGCGCCGTGTTGAGCAGGGCCTGGACCGAGCCGTTCGCGATGAAACGGTCATAGGCCAGCGGCACGCCGGGAGTGCTCTCGATGCCGCCCCACGCGCCCTGGCCGTTTTCATAGCTCCATGAACCGAGGAAACCGAGGCCGTGGCAGATTTCATGCATGATCACACTGACAAAGTCATACTTGCCGGCGGGGCAGTTGCCGTCGGTGCCGAAATACCACGGCTGCTGGGCATTGTAGGCGATGATAATTTTTTCCTGTGAGGGATACAGGTCCGAGGCGGCGAGCGCGTTGGCCAGGCTGACAGGGTAAAATGTGGAGGCGACCGGCGCGCCGGAAAAATCCCGCAGAAATTTGCTGGCGCCCCCGTGCCCGAGCGTGTCGGCCGGGGTAAGGTTTGCCCAGCAGGCGTTGATGCTGATCGGGACGGTTGACTGGAGCAGGCCGCCCCAGATGTTCGCGGCGTAGCTGAAGGCAGCCTTGGCCTCTTCCGGCCAGCCGATGCAGGTGTCGCCGAAGCCGTTGACTTCGCCGGCATTGAGATAGCGGATGGTGAAGGAAGCCGCCGCCTGCCGGCCGCCGAGGGCCTCCGGCGGAGGGATGCGGACCAGGCGCCCGTCGTTCCTGGCGGCCTTGAGCACGACTTTCGGGCCGTTCAGGGCAAAGGTTTCCGACCGGATCGGCGCAGCGCATGCGGTTATTACCCAGGCGGCCAGGATCGAGAAAAATATCAGCCTGATTTTGCCCTTCTTCATGGATTACGCCCTCCCGCTTTTTTATTGATATGATCGGAAGGAAGAATATAAAAAAACACCCGGCAGGCAAGCAAATTGCAGTGCGAAATTTATGCTGGCAATCTGCGGTATTTCCGGCAGAATCCGGCCATCTGACGGCAATCTCTCTTGAAAAAAGTTCTTGCAGGGCGGAACATGCTGAAATACTTCAGGGTATTGCTTGGGCTGCTTCTCTGGCCCTGCTGCTTTGCCGCCGCCCGGGCCGTATATGCCATGCTTGCCGCAGGGACGGGCGCGGGCGGAGAGGTGTTCTGGCTGGGAACAGGCATCGGGCTGGTGTTATGGATCGCGGTATTTGCTTTCCTGCCCGCGCCGGTCAAAAGCTACGTTTTGGCGCACGAGCTCACCCATGCCCTGTGGGGGCATCTGTTCGGGGCAGCCATCCTCGGCATGCGCGTCTCGAGGAACGGCGGCAGCGTCAGGCTCACGGAAAGCAACGCTTTCGTGGCGCTCGCGCCATATTTTTTTCCGTTTTACGCGGTGCTCGTGGTCTGCTTTCATGCGCTTCTCTCGATTTTTTTCGACCTGGATAAATACCACCTGGCCTTCCTGGCGGCGGTGGGTTTCACCCTCGGGTTTCACTTGTTTTTCACCGTGTCGGTCCTGGCAACCCGCCAGAGCGATATCGAATTGTACGGGAAAATATTTCCTACTCCCTCATATGCTTCATGAACCTGCTGGCCATCGGCCTGCTGATCGTGGCCATCCTGCCGGTGTCAATAATGCAGTTCGCCGGGGTGCTGGGGGCGCAGCTGTTGCAGGCCTGCATGGTGCTCCGGGGCTGGGCGCTTTACCTGTGCGGCCGGGTTGCAGCATCCGCCGCCGCTTTGCGATCGTAAGTCTTAACCCGGATTTCTCACAGCCGAAATCAGACTGTGAGAAATGCGGGTTAAGGCTGGCTGCAGGATCAGGGCTGGAGATTTAAGTCGAGTTTCGGCACGCCTTGCCAGAGTTCGTCAACCCGGTAATAAGCGCGGACATCCTTTTTGAAGAAGTGGATTATGAAATCCACGTAATCGGCAATCATCCAGCCGCTTTCCTGGCTGCCCGAAAAACGCCAGCAGTTTATCCCGCTGCCCTTGAGCGCCTGGCGTACATCATTGGAAAGGGCCTTGAGGTGGGGGGCGTTCATGGCCGAGCAGACCAGGTAAAAATCGGTCACGCTTGAAATGCCGCTTACGTTGTAGGCGGCGAGGTCGAATCCCTTCCTGGCGTCCATCACCCCGGCTGCCAGCCGCACTTGCCGGGCCGCGGCCGGTTCGGTATTTTCGGCGTTCGAGCTGTTCATCATGTTTTTATCCTTGTCCGGCGCCTGCCGGTCAGCGCCTTATGTTTTATACAGGTTGTGTTCCGCAATGTACATTTCAACCGCGGCCGGGACCAGGTAGCGGATGCTCAATCCTTCGGCGATGCGGTGCCGGATGTCGGTGGAGGAAATGTTTACCTGGTGCAGCGTGACCACGCCCTGCATCAGCTTGCGCCGGGCGCCGGGCGCAAGCTTGAGCGCTTTGGGCGCGGAGTGGCCGGGATCAAAGCCCGGCCGGATGAACGTGACAAAGCGGCAGAGCTTGAGCAAGGTTCCGATCTCCTTCCACTGGTGCAGCTCCATGCGGCTGTCCGAGCCGATGATGAAAAAGAGTTCCGCGCCCGGGTGGAGGCCGCGGAGGCGGCGGATGGTGTCGATCGAATAATTTGTGCCGCCCGTGCGGATTTCCGCGTCGCACATTTCAAAGCCGGGGTTGTCCTCGATGGCCTTGCCGAGCATGGCGGCGCGGTGGGCGGCGCTTGCCACCCGGGAAGCGTCCTTGTGGGGCGGCAGATAGCATGGCACGAAAAGCACGCGCGCCAGGTCAAAAACCTCCAGGGCGTCCTGGGCCATGATGAGGTGGCCGGTGTGCACCGGGTTGAATGTGCCGCCGAAAATTCCAATGCGTGGTTTCATTGTTTCGCCGTGATTATAGCCCGCGCGCCGCCGCCTGGCAAGGCGCGATTGCGGGCGCGCTATTCCTTTTCGGCCTTGCCGGCGGATTGCCCTGCACACCAGGATGCCTGCCGCGCAATGCCCATAAGGATGCGGACGTCATCAGCGGAGAACGCTCCGCGCGCGAATATCCGGCGCACTCCCAGCATCATGTGCTGGGCCTTGTCGGGCCCCATGAACCCAATCTCCAGGAGCGCCTTTTCCCACATTTTGAACATCTGCTCCTTGGTGCGCGTGTCGGCCTGGGGCGATTTTTCGCCCACGGCCTCAAAGACGCCGGAGGCCAGGAATATTTCGTAGGCGCAGATCATGACTGCGTGCGATATGTTAAGGGAGCGGTATTCGCCGGTGGAGGGGATCTGGATCAGGCGGTTGCACAGGGCCAGCTCGGTGTTGTCGAGGCCGTTGTCTTCGGGGCCGAAGAGCAGGGCCGCCTTGCCCCTGGCGGCCGCTTCCAGGACCAGCGGGGCGGTTTCGCGGGGCGAGGCGGAGTGCTGGCGGTAGAGGCCCATCCGGGCGGTCGTGCCGGCCACCAGGACGCAGTCCGCCAGCGCCTCCTCGAGCGAGGAGGTCTCGCGCCGCGCGGCGAGTATTTCCTGGGCCGCGCAGGCCATTTTCTGCGCGTCTTGCCAGTCGATTTTCACCGGGCTAACAAGTACCAGGTCGGCAAGGCCCATGTTGGCCATCACACGGCAGATCGAGCCTACGTTGCCGCCGTAAATCGGCCGGCAGAGGACCACGCGGATATTGGCGAGAGGGTTGACGCGCTGGTTCATTTTATCAATGGCAAAATCTGCTTGAATTCCGGGCAGGCGGAGGTTTCAAGCAGCTCGAAAACCGCGCTTTCGACGCACGTGATCCCGATTCCGGCCGCCTGCATCCGCTTAAGGGCATTGAGCTTGTCGGAGTTTTTCCGGGATCCGACGGCGTCTTCGGCGACTTGCACGGTGTAGCCTTTCTCA
>Ga0172380_10007030_pt1 | contig 12836 bp, 12 predicted proteins | sample Leawe162metaG_FD_119747 | JGI IMG/M metagenome (GOLD analysis project Ga0172380, IMG submission 119747) | Leachate microbial communities from a municipal landfill in Southern Ontario, Canada - Leachate well 162 metaG | ecosystem: Engineered > Solid waste > Landfill > Unclassified | place...
CGCGTTTTCATATTCTTTTTAAAATTTTTCCTGTTCTTTTGCCAGTAGGAAGATTGTTTTCAACGGCAATCTCGCCATTAACAAGCACGTACTCTATTCCTTCCGGAAATTGGTATGGATTTTCAAAGGTTGCCTTATCCTTGATTTTTTCCGAATTAATCAGGACTAAATCAGCCCAGTAATTTCTTTTAACTAATCCCCTGTCTTTTAATCCTAATTTCTTGGCAGGACCGCCGGTAATTTTATAAATTGCATCTTCCCAAGATATCATATGCTCATCTTCAATATATTTTCTTAAAAATCTCGGAAAAGCGCCAAAACAGCGCGGATGAACTAAATCGTTTTTCACCTTTGAATAACCGATGTCATAACCAGCGCTATCAGAAGCAACAAAACTTAAACTATTTGAAAGCCCCATTTTTACATTTTCCTCGCTTAAAGTATCTATAAAGACATTTATTCTCGCCTGAGAAATTAAAAGCATGTTGATTATTGCTTCTTCTATGCTCGTTTCCTGGGCTTTGGCAATTTCAGTGATTTTCCTGCCGATAAACGATTTGCTGATTGGCGACATTGCCACAATAACTTTGTCATATTCATAGGCTTTTTTCTCCTGCATTTCTTTAATAACTTTTGCTTTTATTTCCGGGTCTTTTAATCTTTTTAGAAGCTGTTCTTTCCCCCCTTCGGCCACCCAATCAGGTAAAAGAATATACAAGACAGAACCAGTTATAGTATACGGATATGTGTCAAAATTTATATTTACCTTTTTTTCGGCTTCTATTAAATCAATTGCCTTTTTCATATTCGGCCAGTGATTTTCGCCCATTGCTTTAAGATGGGATATTTCAGTATTCACTCCGGTTTTCCTGGCAATAAGAATAGTTTCTTCAATTGCCGGAATTAATTCTTCGGCTTCTCCCCTGACATGAGTAGTGTAAAGCCCGTCAAAACTTTTAACTGTTTTTGCCAATTCAATAATTTCTTTAGTTGTAGCAATTTTTGCATGGCTGTAAACCAGGCCGGTTGATAGCCCGAAAGCGCCTTGCTTCATTGCTGTATTTAACATATCAACCATTACTTTCAATTCCCTGGGCTTGATTTCTCTATATTCATCTCCCAATAATCCTCTTCTCAATGTTGAGTGACCGACCAAACTGGCAAAATTAACTCCGAGTTTGATTTTACTTAAAACATTAATAAATTCTTCAAAAGTCAGCCAATTCAAATTTATCTGGGTGGTATCTGTCCATTTCTGAATTGTTTTTAATGCGTCTGCTGAAATTAACGGGGCTAAAGAAGAACCACAATTTCCTCCCAAAATTGTGGTTATACCTTGTCTTAATAAGCTTTCTAATCCTGGCATTGTGAAAAGCGTCAGATATGTATCAGAATGATTATTCAAATCTATAAATCCTGGAGTCAAATATAATCCTTCGGCATCAATGACTTTTGTAGCTTTTGATGGATTTATATCTCTTTCTATTTTTTCTATCCTGCCTTTATAAATCGCCACGTCAGCTTTGTATTTGCTGTTTTTCGCGCCATCAATAATGATGGGATTTTTTATTAAAATGTCATACATAAATTTTATTTAAAAAAATTAGTATCTATAAAAAATAGGATAATCCCAATTACTGCTGCTATGCCAGAAATAATCCAAAAGCGCATAGTTACCTTTGTTTCCGGCCATCCTTTTGCCTCGAAATGATGATGAATCGGGGTTGATAAAAACACCTTTTTATGCCTGATTTTTTTGGAAGCCACCTGGATTATCACCGAAAATGATTCTATTACCAGGATAAATCCGATAAAAGGCAGAAAAAATAAGCAATTAGTAAGCATGGCAATCACGCCGAGTGTAATTCCTAAAGACATTGCACCAGTATCACCCATAAAAAACCGCGCTGGATTTATATTAAACCACAAAAATGCTACAAGCGCGCCGACAATTGCTCCGCAAAAAGCCGCTAATTCTATTTTACCCTGATAAAAACAAATTACGGCAAAAGCGGAAAAAGCAATCAGAAGGATTCCTCCTGCCAGTCCATCCAAGCCGTCTGTTTCATTGGTTGAAAATGCTGACGCAACAATAGCGAAGATAAAAATCGGAATATACCATAGACCGATATTAAAATCTCCGAAAAACGGGATATGCAGTAAATCCCAGTCCAGTTTAAAATAAAACCAATATCCGGCAATAGCAGCAATAATCGTATAGATGATTATTTTATATTTCATTCTCAGGCCTTTTCCGTATTTTCCGATTTTGGAAATTCCCAACAAATCATCAATCAAGCCAATAATAGCTGCAAAAATCAAAACTCCCAAAGGCAAAAGAGTTTGTTTTCTGGTGAGAAAATTATAATCGGAAAAAATTGAATTTGGGCCCAATAGTTTAGTCAGTAGCAGAATCCCGACAGCCAAAACAGCGACAACTACCCAAATTAAAATTCCTCCCATTGTCGGCGTACCTTCTTTTTTCTTGTGCAAGGCAGTAAAAATAGGAGTATTGCCTTCGTTTCTGATTTCTTTGCCCACTTTATATTTATATAAAAAATGAGTAAGAATCGGCGTAGAAAACAATGCTACGATAAAAGAAACCGCCGTTATAATTAAAATTTTTACAACTGGAAATATATCTACTGCCATATCCAAGCTTTTTGCGCCCAATCTATCAGTTTTGAAGTATCGTCTTCGCGCTGAGATGAGGCTAAAACGACTGTAATTAAATAATTATCGGAAATGTTAGAAATATTAGAAATAGTTACCATGCACCCGCCAGCTTCATCGGTAAAACCGGTTTTACCGCCGATTAACTGCGGAATCTTGCCCAGCAGTTTATTGGTGTTAGTTATATTATGGATAAATCTTTTATCAATTGAGAAAATAGTTGTTTGTGAAGTTTTTAATATTTCCAAAATCAAAGGAATTTTTATAGCGTGTTCGGCAATTATTGCCATTTCTCCGGCAGTTGATTGATTCAGAGAATTTAATCCGATTGGTTCGATAAATTGAGTGTTTTCCAGGTTCATCTCCCCTGCCTTTTTGTTCATCAGATAAATAAAAGTATCAAAATCTATTTTTGTCCCGTCCTCTGCCAACGCCATTGCTGCATCATTAGAAGATTCAACCAACATAATATAAAGCAAATCTCTCACTTTCAGTTCTTCGCCATTAATCAGCCCTCCGTTATTGCCGTTGATATCCACCGAATCTTTGGAAACTTTAATAACATCTTCGGGATTGTAATTTTCTAAAGCAATTATTGCCGTCATTAATTTGGTTAAACTGGCAATGGGTAAAACTTGTTCCGCATTTTTTTTAAACAAAATATTATTACTGTTGTTTGGTTTGAAATTAAAGACGATTGCTGATTTGGCCGAAATTTCCGGTTCCGGAACAACCCAGTTTCTGACCGGAAAAAATATTGTATCTACATTATCTGCTGTGGGAAGTTTTACTGGCGTTGCATCGCCCTGTGTCTGATGAATCGATGCCTGAATCGGATTGTTTTTATTGTCATCAACTTTGCCAATTAAATACAAACCCCATGCTATGGCAATCAACAGCAAAACAACCAATATTTGCAGAAAATATTTCTTAATCATATTCATATTATAGCACAAAAAATAAAGTAAAGAATAAAAAAGGCGCTATCCTGGCAAATAGCGCCCACCCGAAAAAGGATTAGTGATTCAAAAAAGATCCATGCACGCTGGGCAATATTTTTCATTGCACTCCCAGCAAGGGCAAGTATGAGGAGAATCGCTGCCGCAGTTGTGGAGAAATTGTTTTTTCTTATCGGATTGGTGGTCGATAATAATAAGAGCGAAACCAAAAATGTCCCGTATTGCGTTTCTTTTGCTTTCAACGACTTGCCAACTTCCTTGTCGGTAAACCCAAAATTTTCCATCGGGTCCATCTTCGAGATATTCTTTCTCTTCGGATTCCATCGCCTGTTGAAATGATATACCTTTTCTCAGTTTTTCCAGAATAAAACCGGCCATTTGCTGCGCAACCCTCCTAGAACATTGTAGATTTTCGGCCTTGCTCCGGTTCTCGCACTGCGCAAGATTTGAGCAATGAACTCGTCCTTTTTTTCTTTGCGTCGGACACCGATTGTATAGTTTTGTCCGTATAGTCGGTGTCACAGGGAATCGCTTGTTCGATCAATTCTTTTTCTCTCATAGAGTCCTCCTTTTATTTTTAAGATTCACAAAGTGCAATTAGGTCAAGCATATGCTTGACCCTCCCATGTTCTAATATTACAACGGATCAAATATTAAGTCAAATGGTCTTTTTTTATTATTTCTTTTTAATTTCTATTCCCAATTCTTTTAATTGCTCTTTTTCAATTGAACTCGGTGCGTTCATCATTAAATCCCTGCCATCGCCTGTTTTGGGGAAAGCAATCACTTCGCGGATACTCGGCTCGTTTCTTAAAATCATCAAAAATCTGTCTATGCCCGCGGCGATTCCACCGTGCGGAGGAACCCCGTATTCAAATGCTTCAAGCAGATGCCCAAATTTCTCTTTAATATCTTCTTTTTTATTGCCCATTATTTCAAATGCAGCTTCAAGTATCCTGGGATTATGTTCCCTGATTGACCCGCCGCCGATTTCATAACCATTGCAGACAAAATCATATTGATGCGCTAAAAACTTATCGGGATTCTTGCTTAATTCTTTAATAAATTCCTTTTCCGGCAAATTTTTCTGATTCTGGGCTTTGGTAAACGGATGATGCACAGCATCCCAGCGCTTTTCGCTTTCTTTCCATTCAAAAGCCGGAAAATCAACAACAAACGCAAATGCCAGTTCGTTTTTGTCTTCTTTATCTTTTCTTAAATCCGGTTTATCGCTTTTATATTTTTCCATTACCTCTTTATAAGTCAGGCGCGGAAACGAAATTTTACTGATATGTTTTTCCGGAGCAAGTTTTTTAACTATTTCTGTATATAATTCTTCAATCAGCGCTAAGATATCTTCTTGTGTGGAAAAACTCATTTCTATATCCAATTGTGTGAATTCCGGCTGCCTGTCTCCCCTGCTGTCTTCGTCTCTGAAACATCTGGTAATCTGAAAATATTTTTCAATTCCTCCGACCATCAATAATTGTTTGTATTGCTGGGGCGACTGAGGCAAAGCATAAAAATTCCCCTGCGCAATCCGTGAAGGCACGACATAATCTCTTGCTCCTTCTGGAGTTGATTTGGTTAAAATTGGGGTTTCAATTTCAATGAATCCTTTTTCTGATAAAAAGTTGCTCATAAATTGATTAACCTTGTGGCGCAGAATTAAATTCTCTTTCATTCTTTGCCTGCGTATATCCAAATACCTGTATTTAAGACGGTTGTCTTCTCCGACTTCGTATCCGTCAGTATCTAATGCGAATGGCGGGGTCTGGGCTTTATTTAAAATTTCTAATTTTTCCGCCTGCATTTCTACTGTTCCTGTTTCCAAATTTTTATTAATCATTTTTTCGGGCCTCTCACTTACTTTGCCTTCAATTGAAATTACCCATTCCGAACGCAGTTCTCCTGCTTGTTCTGACATTTGCGGAGGAAAAACAACTTGCAATAATCCTGAGCGGTCGCGAAGGTCGATAAAAATAAGCTTGCCGTGGTCTCTGCGTGAATGCACCCATCCGCATACTTTTACCATCTCCCCTGTTTTTTTAATTGTGTCCAATATATTAATCCTCTCCATATGTCTAATTTTACCACAAACATTTTTTGGCGTAAACAAAAAGCGGCCGAAGCCGCTTTTGTTATTTAATCTCTAATATTTTGTAGTGGATTTTGCCACTGGGAGTGTAGACAATTACCTCATCACCTTTGCTTTTGCCTAAAAAAGCTCGCCCTAATGGCGATTCATTTGATATTTTCCCAGATAATGGGTCAGCTTCCTCTGACCCCACAAGTATAAACTCCTTTTTTGCCTCGCTGTTCTTTACAATTATCCTGCATCCAACTTCTGCTTTGTCGCATTTGCGGTCTTTGGCAATAATCACCGCTTCGCCTAACAATTGTTCCAGTTCTTTTATCCTGCCTTCGTTGAATGCCTGGGATTCTTTTGCTTCGGCATATTCTGCGCTTTCGCTGATATCCCCTCTTTCCTGGGCTTCCTGGATTTGTTTAGAAATTTCTTTTCTGTTTTCTTTCAATTCTTTCAGCGTCTCGCGGAGTTCTTTAAATTTTTCTGAACTTATATATTTCATTTTTATATTTAATGATAACTTAAATAAAAGCTATGTCAAGGTTTGAAATACCAATTTAGGACTTCTTTGGCTACTGCAACCGATATTCCTCCTTCTTCTGCGCCGTTTTCAATCAGCACAGTGATGACAATTTCCGGATTTTCGTATGGCGCAAAGGCAGTAAACCAAGCATGGGGAGACCTGCCAGATGTTTCAGCGGTTCCTGTTTTCCCAGCTGCCTTAACCGGCAAATCGCCTAATGATGTAGCTGTCCCAGAAACAACTGTTTCTCTCATTCCCTGCCTGACAATTTCAAGATTTTTTTCTTTAATAAAATTTTCCCTGATTAATTTCGGTTGAGCCGATTCTGTTAATTGCGGCTGGTATAATCTTCCATTGTTGGCAATTGCCGCGATAGCTGATGTAAGCTGCAAGGGATTCATTAAAACATCTCCCTGACCGATTGAAGTGTTATAGGTATCGCCGATAAACCATTGCTGGTTTTTGGTTTCTTTTTTCCATTCCGCATCAGGCAAGAAACCTGCAATCTCTCCAGGTAAATCAATCCCTGTTTTCTCTCCCCATCCGAATAATTCCAGATATTTTTTAATTCTGTCTATTCCCAATCCTTCTTGGTTTCCATAACCGCCGCCGATTGTATAAAAATAAACATCACAAGATTCAGCAATAGCTTTTATTATATTCACTATACCATGCGTATTCCAATCTTTAAAAGTCCAATAAACATTCCCTCGGCTGTTGTATAAATTTATCAAGCCAGGACAGCTGATTGTTTTATCCGGGCTTATTATATTTTCTTCCAGAGCCGCAGAAGCGATCATCGGCTTTATGGTCGAGCCGGACGGATATCTGCCGGAAATCACTCGATTAATTAAAGGATAATTCTTATCCTGGAGTATTTTTTCAATATACTCCGAATCGCCTTTGATAAAATTGTTGTTATTGAAACTCGGGAAGCTAACCAAGGCCAGAATTTTTCCGTTTTGCGGATTTATAGCAACTGCCGCTGCTTTTGACGTAGACATTCTGCTTAATTTTGATTTTAAGGACTGGTAAAGAACTTTCTGCAATTCTGCATCTATGGATAAAACCAAATCATTTCCGGGAATCGGTTCCTTAACTGCCAATATTTTCTGAGTTTTTCCTTTATTGTCTATTTCTGTAAGTTCCTCTCCATACGTCCCGCGAAGCAGGTCTTCGTAATATTCCTCGAGCCCGGTTCTTCCGATATAATCATTGAGAAAATAGTTTTTTTCTTTAACTTCCTCAGGTGCAACTTTTCCAATATAACCCAAAACATGGGAAAATACAGCATCGTCTTCATAATATCTCCTGCTGTTCTTCTGAATCTTTATTTCCGGAATAGCGTTGAATTCCGCTTCTAAGAAAATTGCTTTTTCTTTTTCTAAATCCTCGGCAATGACAATAGGATATGAAATCCCTTTATTTTCTTCTATTTTACTTAAAATTGCATCTTCCGATATGCCTATTGCTTCCGATATTTTTTTTACTATTTCTTTATAAGCGGTTTCTTTTATCAAGTCTGCCGGAATAATTGCCAAATCAAGCTTAGGAATATTTGTCGTCAGCGGAATTTTATTTTTATCGTAAATTATCCCCCTCAATGGTTCTATGGGATAAGAACGCATCCTATTTCCTTCAGCCAAATTGCGCCAGTAAGTTCCGTTGAGAATCTGCAAATAAAAACTCTTGGCAAAAAGCAAAACCAATACAACGGCAATAAAAACTAAAAAAATTCTTAAAACATTTTCTCCAATCGGCTTCTCTAATCTTTCTCTTTCGCTGTCAGGAGACTCCTTTAATCTTTTTGAATCCATGAGAATTTCTTCGGTTTCAATATCCTCGCTGAATTTGCGTTTTACTTTAAATTTCTCTGAATTTACCCACATAATATTTTGTTATATAGAAAATCGGCAACGCTAAAATTGAATTATAAATAATTTTAGCAATTAATCCCGATAACGATAAATTTGAACCAATTATAAATAATAATAATTCGTAAAATAAAGAAGAAATTAAAAAAATTAGGATAAGCGATAATTTATTTTCTTCTTTTAGAAATTTCTTGTTTAGAAATCGAGACAAAAGGCACGATAAAAGCAAAATAAGAACGGTAATCCCTAAAATATTCTGCAGAGAATAAAAATCCAGAAACATTCCGCATATAATTATCCAACCGAGATTTTCTCGCCAGCCATTTATAATAGTCAAACTTACAACAGCCAAAAAAATTAAATTAGGATAAACGCCGGCAATCTTTAAATGCGGAAAAATTCCGATCTGTAAAAACAATAAAACCAATATAAATAAAAATGCAGAAATATATTTCATTTAATGATAAAAACTTCTTCTAATTTTGAAAAATCAACAGCCGGAGCAATGGTTATTTTTTGAAAAATTTGATTATCCGAAGTATCGATAATTTCAATCTTACCGATTAAAATTCCCTTAGGATAAAGATTGTCCATGCCAGAAGTAATTATTCTTTCGTTAATTTCTAGATTTTCTGTTTTTGGTATGAAATCTATAAATAGTCCGCCTTTGTCATCTCTTTTTACCAATCCTTCAATGCGATTATTTCCAACAATCCCAGCAACAACAGAATCTTTATTAATAATCAATGTCACTTTGGAAAAACTCGAATTAACCTCGCTAATTTTGCCTACCAGTGCGCTTTCCGGAGAAATTACAACCATGTCTTTGATTATGCCGTGTTTCGAACCCTTGTTTATTAAAATCCAGTCCTGGATTCCCTGAATATCCTTGCCCACAACCGAAGCCACTTCTTTAATTTGCTGTCCTGATTTGGAAATGCTTAACGCTTCTTTTAAAATATCATTTTCTCTTTTAACTTCTATCAACGTAGAATTTTCTGCCTCTAAAACTAAATTTCCCTGTTTTAGCGCAAGATTTTCCTCGTTCAAATCGCTGATTGAAATTATGACTTGGAAAAACCCGCTTATACTGCTTCCAACTTTTGAAAAAAATGTCCCTATTGGCGAAAATATTTTATAAACAAAATTCCCAAGTCCTTTATTAAGACCAGGGATGATGTTTAAAAGAATTAAAATTATAACCAAGACTAAAATTGTCAGAAAAACTTTTTTCATTTTATTTAGGCACTTCGCCGTAATCACTCTCAACTAAAACTTCTCTTAATTTATCTAAATCCTCTAAAATGATTCCTGCGCCGCGCGCAACCGCGGTCAATGGATCATCTATGATTTTTACCGGCATTTTTGTTTCATCATGGATTAATTTATCCAAACCCCTAAGCAAGCTTCCCCCTCCAACCAGAACGATTCCTCTATTCATAATATCAGCAACCAACTCTGGCGGTGTCTGTTCAATTGTGTCTTTTATAGCGTTTACAATCGCTTCATTAGAAGCATAAAGCGCCTCTCTAATTTGGTCGCTGCTTACCATGATTTCTTTCGGTAAACCAGTAATTAAATCCCTGCCTCTTATTGGCGCTTCCAGAACTTCTTCTAATTCATAAGCCGAGCCAATAGCAATTTTGATATCTTCGGCAGTTTTTTCTCCTAAAACTAACTTTAACTCATCGTGAGCGTAATTTATTATATCTTGATTCAGTTTATCTCCTGCTATTTTTAAAGTTTGGCTGGACACAATGCCGCCCAAAGAAATCACGGCTATGTCGGTCGTTCCTCCGCCAATATCAACTACCATATTGCCAAAAGCTTCCTGAACCGGCAAACGTGCGCCAATTGCCGCAGCCATGGCTTGTTCCACCAAATAAACTTCCCTTCCGCCAGCGCCTAAAGCAGCATCTCTTACTGCCTTTTTCTCTACTTCGGTGATGCCCAATGGAATCCCAATAATAATTCTTGGCCTGGGCAAAATTGTAAAAGAATCTTTATGGACTTTATGGATAAAATAACGCAGCATCTGTTCAGTCACCTCAAAATCAGAAATTGCTCCTTCTCTTAATGGCCGGGTAGCAGAAATATGAGCTGGCGTACGGCCAACCATTTTTTTTGCTTCATCGCCAATTGCCAATATCTGCCCGGTTTTCTGGTTAACTGCCACTACTGACGGTTCATTAATTACAATCCCCCGCCCTTTTACGTAAACGAGGGTGGTTGCTGTGCCTAAATCGACACCAATATCTTTAGAAAGTTTTCCAAGAATTTTATCAAACATCTTAATACGCCTTAGCAAATAATACTTCTTTACCTTCCTTCCCGCACTTTATACATTTTCCGACTTTATTTTTTTCAAAGGGAATGCACCTGATTGTGGCTTTTGTCTCATCCTGTATTTTCTTTTCGCATTTTGCGTCTCCGCACCAATGCGCTTTAATAAATCCGCCTTTTTCTTTCAGTATTTTTTTAAATTCATCATATGATTTTGCTTCGCGGGTATTGTCTTCAGTAAATTTTTTGGATTTTACGAATAATCTTTTCTGCATTTCGTCCAGTAATTTTTCCGGATTAAATTGCTTCAGGGAAATGCTGTTTTTCTTTAATTCGTCCCTTAAAACATAAGTTATCATGTTTTCTTTCGCTTCTTTCGGCCCGATTTCCAATCTTAATGGCGCGCCTTTCAATTCCCATTCATTAAATTTCCAACCAGGGCTTTGTTCTTTATTATCCACTAAAAATCTGATTTTTTTGTCTTTGAGAATTTTTTCTATTTTGGAAACAAAACTTTTAACTTTCGTATCAGAAATAATAGGAATAATTACAACCTGGTATTGGGCAATCTTCGGCGGCAAAACCAGTCCTTTGTCATCACCATGGGCCATAATTATTGCGCCAATCATTCTTGTGCTTACACCCCAGCTGGTTTGCCAGACATTATTTTTTTTGCCCTTTTCGTCCAGAAATTCAATACCGAATGATTTGGAAAAATTCTGTCCTAGTTGATGCGAAGTTCCCATTTGTAATGCCTTGCCATCTTTCATCAACGCTTCAAACGTAAGAGTATAATTTGCCCCGGCAAATTTCTCCGCATCGGTTTTTTTGCCTGATATAGAATAAATCGCCAAATACTCTTCGGCAAAATCTCTGTACATTTTTAAGGCAGCCTGTGCCATTTCATCTGCTTCTTTTTCTGTTGCGTGCGCTGTATGGCCTTCTTGCCATAAAAATTCCATTGTCCTTAAAAATAACCTTGTTCTCATTTCCCATCTGACTATATTTGCCCATTGATTTATTTTTAAAGGCAAATCTCTGTATGATTGAATCCAATTTTTAAACGCATCATACATTACAGTTTCCGATGTTGGCCTGATTGCTAATTTCTCTTCAAGTTTTTTCCCTCCTCCGTGGGTTACCCAGGCAACCTGCGGATTAAATCCTTCTACATGTTCTGCTTCTTTTTTGAAAAATCTTTCAGGGACAAATAAGGGAAAATAAGCGTTTTCCGCGCCTAATTCTTTGATTTTTATGTCCATGGCTTTCTGGATGTTTTCCCATACTGCATAGCCGTATGGTTTGATAATCATACAGCCCTTTACTGGCGAATAATCAGCCATTCCAGCTTTTAAAACCACATCATTATACCATTTTGAAAAATCTTCCGATTGTTTTGTAAGCATATTTTTAAAAAAGTTTTATTACGTCTCTTAAAGTTACAATCAGCATCAAACCGATAAGAATTGCAAAGCCGAGAGTATTGGCAATTGTTTCGGTTCTGACTTTCATCGGCCTGCCTTTTATTTTTTCAATCAATAAAAATAACAATCTGCCGCCATCCAGCGCCGGAAATGGAAGAATATTCAAAAGCGCCAAGTTGATTGAAAGAATTGCTGCAAATTGCAGAACATAAACCCAACCCAATTGCACCATCTGGAAAGTAAGAGTTGCAATTCCTATCGGGCCGGCAACTTCGCCAATCATTGTGCCTTTGAGAACCAATGTTTTTAACAACAACCAAAACATTTCAAGCATAGTTATAAACATTCTGCCAGTTGTTTCAAACCCTTTTAAAATTGCTTTATACCAGGGATAAGAAACCAATCCGGTTTTTGACATGGCAATTCCCAATGCGCCTTCTTCCTTTGGCGGATTAATTCTGGGCACTATATTTTTCTGCAGGATTTCGTTTCCCCTTTTAATTTCGACGATAATTTCTTGACCCGCATGAAAAGCCACAAAATTCTGCACGTCTTCGATTTCCTTAATTTCTATTTTTTCATTGCCATATGCTATAGATAAGAAAGCGTCTCCTATCTTAATCCCAGATTCCTGAGCCGGAGAATTCTTGGCAATATCAACTATCTGAATTTGGATATTCCTGTAATTCGCTTCATTACCTTCAACAAAACTCGGAACTCCTATGAAATGGACAATTGAGAGTAAAATTGCAGCAACTAATAAATTCATTAATACGCCCATTACCAGAATTATTGCCCTTTGCCAGATTGGCTTATTATAAAAAGCGAATTTGCTGCGACTGCGTTTTTCCTCGCTGGTCTCACCAAGAATTTTAACAAACCCTCCGAGCGGAATTAAATTCAGGGAGTAAATTGTTTCTTTTCTTTTAAAACTAAAAATCCGGGGCGGAAAACCAAAGCCGAATTCTTCAACTTTTACCCCGATTTTTTTTGCACTGACAAAATGACCCA
>Ga0172380_10007031_pt1 | contig 12835 bp, 8 predicted proteins | sample Leawe162metaG_FD_119747 | JGI IMG/M metagenome (GOLD analysis project Ga0172380, IMG submission 119747) | Leachate microbial communities from a municipal landfill in Southern Ontario, Canada - Leachate well 162 metaG | ecosystem: Engineered > Solid waste > Landfill > Unclassified | place...
ATGATGCGCTGCCGACGGTGCAGATCGATGGCGTCGTCTGGGCGCAGGTTGTGGTGGGCAACACCGTTTACGTAGGCGGCAAGTTCACTACCGCGCGTCCGGCCGGATCAGCCCCCGGCACCAACACCACACCTCGCAACAACCTCTTGGCATACAACATCTCGACCGGACAGCTGAGCACCAGTTTCGCCCCGACCCTCAACGGTCAGGTTCTCGGTGTAGCTGCGTCGCCTGATGGTTCGCGGGTGTACGCGGTGGGCGACTTCACCACGGTGAATGGTGAGCGCCGCTACCGGGCGGTGGCCTTGAATTCAACCAACGGATCGGTGGTCAGTTCATTCACACCGGGGATCAACGCGCGCACCCGATCGGTCGTAGCGACCAACGACACCGTGTACCTCGGCGGAATCTTCACGAACGTTAGTGGCGTCACCCGCACACGCCTCGCCGCAGTCCGGGCTTCAACCGGTGCGGTTCTCGATTGGGCGCCATCCGCGGCCGGTGGTGGCAACCAGGTAATGGCTCTCGCGTTGACCCCAGATAGGTCGAAACTGATCGTCGGCGGCAGTTTCACCTCGCTCAATGGCAACACCGCACTGGGGCTTGGCGCGGTCGACCCCGCTACTGGTGCGACCCTCCCGTGGAACGCCGCGAACACGGTGAAGAACTCCGGCTCCGCATCCGCAATCACGAGTTTGGTTGCTGGGAACGATTCGATCTATGGCACCGGATACGTCTATGGCACCGATCCAGGTCTGCCGAAGGGGAATCTTGAAGGCTCATTCTCGGCGTCGGCGAACTCTGGTGATATCCGTTGGGTGAACAGCTGCCGCGGCGATAGCTACGGAACCTTCCCCTTCAATGGTGTGAGCTATTCGGTCGGGCATGCTCATGACTGCCGCGATACCCGTGGATTCGCCCAGACGGTTCCCTGGATCCATCAGCGTGGGATCGCGATGACGGACTATGCGACCCAGACGAGTCGCAGAACCATCGACCCCGAGTATTTCAACTGGGAAGGGACCCCATCCCCAAGTGAACTTCCCTGGTATCCGGACCTAGCGGCCGGGACGTTCACAGGTCAGCAGCAAGCGGCCTGGAGTATCGCCGGAAACTCTGACTACCTCGTGCTGGGCGGAGAGTTCGAACGGGTCAACGGAGTACCCCAGCAGGGTCTGGTGCGGTTCGCTCGCAAGGGCCTGGCGCCGAACAAATCGGGCCCACAGTTGAGTGGCTCAGACTTTCAACCCGCATTGACTTCTCCCGCTAGCGGTTTGGTTCGCGGTTCAATTCCAGCGAACTATGATGGTGACAACGAGCGACTCTCCTACAAGGTGTACAGGCAGGGTGTCGCTGAGCCGGTCCACACCGAAAACCGTCGGTCCCGCTTCTGGAAGCGACCGATGATCACTTTCAGTGATTCGTCACTCACCCCTGGGCAGACCTACCGCTACCGCGTCGAAGCGGTTGATCCCTTTGGCAATAGGGGGGCAGGTGACTGGACAGACGTCACAGTTGCTTCTACCGGCACCCTGAGTGATTACGCCAAGGCGGTTATGGATGACGGACCGACGTTTTACTGGCAATTCAACGAAACCAGCGGGATCGACGTAGAAGATTCGGTGGGACGCATCGATGGCACCCGGGCGGGGTCAGTCACCCGCGGTGTAGCGGGCGCGATTCCAGGTGATCCGAATGCCGCATACGAATTCGCTGGGGAGAACTCAGGGTCACGGGCTTACACGGCAACGCAACTGCGTGATCAACAAGAGTTCGCGATTGACCTTTGGATCAAGACCGCTACGAACTCCGGCGGCCGCATCATTGGCTTCAGCGACGGCACCACGGGCACCAGTGAAAAGTCTGATCGTCATCTCTACATGCGCGACGATGGCAAGTTGTCATTCGGCGCGATGGCCGACTCGATGCAGACGATCACGAGTTCGGCGAGTTACAACGACAACGAGTTCCACCATGTCGTTGTCCAAATGAGCGTCAATGGAATGCAGCTCTATGTCGATGGGGAGGAGGTTGCAAGCGACCCGTCTGCCTACGGATCGACTGAATACAACGGCTACTGGCGCATCGGGGGCGATGGGCTCACTGGTTGGCCGGGGCAGCCAACATCGGACTACTTTGCGGGGATCATCGATGAGGTCGCGCTCTACCCTCAAGCGCTCACCCGAGCACAGGTGGCAAACCACTGGTTGAGTGCATTAGGGGTGCCGAACCAACCACCAACCGCGCTGCTTAGTGCCACTGTTGACCACCTGACGGTGGCGTTCGATTCGTCGGGCTCGACGGATCCTGACGGTTCGATCACTTCCTATGCCTGGGACTTCGGCGACGGCCGCACGGGCTCAGGTGCGACTGTGAACCACACGTACGAAGCGCCTGGCAGCTACAACGTGACCGTGTCCGTCACTGACAGTCGAAGCGCTACCGCTCAAGTCTCGACCCAGGTGACGGTGCTCGCGGCACCAACTGCGGGAGCACCGCCGCGAGACTCCACGATCAAGAAGCAAAGAGTCACGAAGAAGCCAGCGACCGTTGGTCGAGGGCGTTCCAAAGCGCTGCCCCAGCGTTCAAGCGCGGGCGTCAAAGTCCAGTGGAAGTCGCTCACCCCGCGCAAATGTGTGGTTCGCAACGGCAAGGTGTACGGCCGCAACGTCGGCAAGTGCAAGCTAAAGGCCATCGCCGAAGCGCAAGGCCCCTGGCTTCGCTACAAGGCCATCACGACGGTGAGGGTTCGCTGACTCGGATGCCGACCCTTGTGGACGGTTGCTGTCCCCAAACGGAGGTCAGGCCGTCGGCAGGCCGCAGGACACCTGCTGCTCGAGACCACAAAATCCCGTTCTAAACCTCACGTCACCCTTCCGTGTGAAGCTTCGCACGCATGATCAACAATCTGTCAATTCTTTGCTAGCTTGGGTAGACGCGAGCGTGGCTGGAGTCAGGGGACGACTCGAGCATCTGGTGAAACCGGGCGCCACCTCGCATCCGAGTGTTGGGGGATTTTCGTGTTTCAGAGGTGTGCTCGAATTGTCGCGGCAGCGTTGGCTGTTGGCCTCGCGGCGTTGATGCTCAGTGCCCCTGCGGCTAGCGCGATCCCGGCCGGTGCGATCAGCGGAACTGTCACCGGCCCCGACGCCCAACCCCTAGCCTCAGGCGCGAACCTCTGGATTGTGATCTACAGCGACGCGGGCCAAGACGTCAATGAGGTGTCAGTTGCCAGCGACGGAACCTACGAAGTTTCGGGGCTCACACCTGGGCAATACCGCGTCGGAATCTCCGACAGTGCAGAGATCTATGGCAATGAGTTTTACGAAAATCAAACGACATTGGCCAATGCCACTCCTATCGAGGTCGTGAGCGGACCTTCAGCGCAAGAAGTCAACATTGAACTGAATCTAGGTGGGCAAATTACCGGCAAGGTGGCAGCTTCGTTGGATGGGTCGCTGGACCACGAGGCGAACGTTGGTGTCCTGGTATACGACGAATCGGGACGCGCGATCCGGTCGGCAGCGGTCGGGTCAGATGGCAGCTACTCCGTGGGTGGACTGGGCGCGGGCGACTACCGATTGAAGTTCACGGACTCCGCGGATGACCCGATCTACGCGACCCAGTTCTACTCGAACAAGCTCACTTTGGGCGGTGCTACCCCGGTGCATGTGGCTGCCGGCAACCAGACCATGGTCGTCGACACGCATCTGACCACCGCAAGCGGAATCCGTGGCCGTGTCTCCGGTGAAGACGGTGTTCCGCTAGATCCGTCCGCCCAGGTATACGCAGACCTGTGGACGTCCGACGCAGTTGGTACACCTGAGGTGGTCGCCACAACCCCAATTGAGGAAGACGGCACATACGAGTTCACCGGAGTTGCTGCAGCCTCCTACCAAATTGGATTCCGCGACGACGCGGACCTCTACGGATCCGCCTTCTATGGCGGCGGGAGCTCCGCATCCCAGGCCGCTGGTGTCGATGTCGCCGACGGGCTGGAAATCCAGAACATCGACGCGAACCTGGTGCGTGGCGGGGCGATCTCGGGGACTGTCTCTGGCCCTGAGGGTGTGGCGCTGATCCAGCCGTCTGCTGTCGAGGTCACGGCCTACGACTCACGTGGCAGTGCGGTTGGAAGTGCGAGTGTGTCCGAGGGCGGCGAATACCGCCTTGCGGGGCTTCCCACGGGGGAGTACCGCCTCGAGTTCCGCGACGGGTTCTCGACCTACCAATCTGAGTTCTACTCAGGAAAGCACTCGCTAGACACAGCGACGCCGATCAGCGTTGCCACGGGCAGCACCACTGCGGAGATCGATGAATCTCTGTCCGCCCTGGGGTCGATTGTGGGTACCGTGAAAGCGGTGGGCGGCAACGTGTTGAACACCACCGGCACCGTCGCTGTTCGTGCTTACGATCAGACCGCGACGATGGTCGCAGCGGTTGACGTTCAACCTGATGGTGGCTTCTACTTCACCGAACTGCCCGTGGGTCAATACCGCCTGCAGTTTGTCGACGATTCAGGGACCTACCAGCCAGAGTTCTACGCGAACCAGCAAACCCTCGCTGCAGCAACTCCAGTCACGGTTTCTGCGGGAGAACCCCTGACTGGACTCGCCGTCGAACTCAATGAGCCCACCACGCCGATCCCAGCGCCGCCGGGGCCTGAAGGTCCGCCGGCCCCACCCTCCTCTGGGCCGATACCAACTCCGGCCCGGAGCCAAGCACTCCTCAAAGCACCCACTTCACTCAAGCGCAAGAAGAGCAGGGCACTTGCGCGAACGACCGGCGCCGGACTAGCGGCAACGTGGTCTAGCGCAACACCGAAGGTCTGCAAGATCAAGGCAGGCAAGGTCGTTGCGGGGACGAAGAAGGGCACCTGCAGGCTCACCGTCACCGCGGCTGGCGACGCAAGATGGCTCCCACTGCGTCAGACGTTCAAGCTGAAGGTCAAGTAGTAGCGCCGCGCTGTCGACGGCGCCTTGACAGGGGGGCTTTGCGCTCCTACTCGGCATTGACCCCGCACAAGGGGCCACAATGTCCCAATGCGCATTTCTGCCAGGTCGGACTATGCCGTTCGCGCCGTGATCGAGATCGCGGCCGCGGCACCCAAGTTGGTGAAGGCAGACCAGATCGCTGAAGCCCAGAACATTCCGATCAAGTTCCTGGAGAACATCCTTGCTGATCTGCGCCGTGCCGGAATCGTGCGAAGCAAGCGGGGCGCTGAGGGTGGCTACGTCCTTGGCTATGACCCGAAGGATCTGAGCGTCGCGCACGTCATGCGATCAGTCGAGGGCCCGCTCGCTTGGGTGCGAGATGAGCGTCCGGGAGCTGTCCATTACGAGGGCAACTCCGATGGCCTCGAGCATGTGTGGGTGGCGATTCGGGCAAGCCTGCGGTCAGTCATAGATCACGTTTCGATCGCGCAGATCATCAACCACGACCTTCCCGAGGCGGTCACCACCTATACGCGTGATCCCCAAAACTGGGTTGATTAGGCGGCGTGAACACCCGACTCCATGCCGCAAGACCGAGATCGGTCTGCGCCCCGCTAGGCGGGCTTGCGAACCCGCCTGACAACGACAACCCCGAGGGCGGCCGCTGAAATTACGAGGATCCCAATAAACGCGGGGCTCGTTGACGGAACAGGCGGCGGGGGATCCAAGGTGTAGACAAATGCGACGCGGCTCGTCGCGCCTTCAGGCGCAGGAAATGGCGCCGAGGAATCGGCCCGCGCGCTCGCTGCGGTCAAGTAGGCGCTGGCTAGGGCCGGATCAGCTGACGACGAGATGACGCCGTCGAGCAATTTGGTGGTGCCTTGGGTCTGAAGTTCGTTAGCACCCTCGGCGATACCTTGGTTGCCTTCCAAGATTTTCTCGTTGCCCGCGGTGAGTTGCCCGAGCCCTTCGGCGAGTTCACTGGTGTAGCCCGACAGTTCTTCTGACCCCTCGCTCGCTCCTTGGGCACCGGTAGCTAGCTGCTGGGTCGCCTTGGCTGCCTGATCGAGGCTGCCTTGGAGTTCAAGTAGGCCCTCGTACACGCCAGGTTTGGCCGCATTCAGGCTCTTCAACGCGGTACTAACTTTGATCAATCCAGCAGTGATCTGCGTGAGCACAGCAGAGTTCAACAGGCTAAGTCCACCCGCAACTGCCACCGATTTTGTTGCTGCGGCCGTGGCACGGGCTCGAGCCGTCGCCAAGTCGGCGCAGCCAGCAACGGGCGTTGGATCGCAGAACGCGGCAATCGCATCGTCGATCGCGGCGACGGCTGCGTTAGCGTCAGCGGCGGCAGACAGCGATCCTTGCCGCAGCAGCGCGGCGCTCGCCTGCGCGGCACGTGCAGCTTGGACCAGCGTTACCTTGGGCGGCATTGGCGGGGGAGTTGGGATGAGTGGATCGTTTGCCGCTCCCACCCCCTTTGCGATCGCGTCAACCGCGTCAGCTAGCGTGCCTGTTGCCGCGACCGCCGCCGGGAGCCCACCCTGGCCAGCGAGTTGGTTCAGGCCGCCGGAGAGGTCCACGAGTCCCTCGGTCAGTGCGGCGGTGCCACTGGCAATTCCTTTCGAACCGTCGTAGGCGTCTTTGGTTGCCTTGGTTGCTTCAGCTTGGGCTTTGGTGAGTTCGGCAGCACCGTTGGCTAGTTTCGCAGTTGATTCATCGAGGGTGGTCAAACCATCGGCGAGCTTTGTGTTGCCCTCGACCGATTGCGTGAGGAGGTTCGCCGAAAACCCCACCGCGGGATCTTGGGTGTTGGTCACAGGCGCAACCTGCATCGCGACAGCTGGGACTTCGAGCGCGGTCGAGTTCACTGCGAACGAGACATCTTGTTGGTAGTTGCCCAGTGGTGGGTAGAGCACGAGGTTCCACAGCAACGTGGTGTTGCCTTCGGTGTTGGTGCTGACAACCGCAGTGCCCGCATCCTTCAACGCCACACCCGGTGCCAGCGTGGCAATCATCGTCCCGACGAACGGTGAGAACACCGGCTGTTCGACTGTCGTTTCGTTGCCCCCGGCGTCGGTGTAGCTGATCTGCTGGTTCTCTACGGACGTGTTGGTGACGGTGTAACGAATCCGCATGTCGCCGCTGGAACCGTCAACCGTGGCGGGATCGATGCCCTTCGCCCCTTCACCGCCCGTGGCATATTCGGCATGAAGCGCGACGGGAAGTGGCTTGGTGAACGTCGCTTGTGTCGCAATATCGGTCTGGCCCGGACCGCCGACTGGGTACTCAACGGTGTTCCCGTCGACAACCGGGCGCCCTGATCGATCAAGGTATCGAAGGTCAGTGGTGGACGTCGTGGCGATGACCGTCTCGGGAGCGATGTTGGTCGCCACCATTCGGTTGATTAGCTCGGCGCTCTGGGGGAGGCCGTTTGGCGCCAGCGTTGCGGTGACGAGTTGTTCGTTGACCAACGGTGGCTGTGGACTTAGCTTCTCGCCCTCGGTTCCAGTGGTTGTGGCCGCACTGGCCTCGGTCGTACTTGCTAACGCGGGCGCGCCACTGGCGAATACGAGGGACGCTGCTAGCGCAACGCTGAGTAGCTTCATTGGGAATCTCGTACCTGTGGGGATTGTTGATCAGCGTCACGCGCTGGCCCGTGCAGCATCGGAACCAGTTCCTGAGGCGCAGTATTCGTGGGGAAACCGCTCGTTGGGGCAAGGGTGCCGTCTGCGCCGACATCGGGGATTTCCGCCGCCGGTCGCCAGATTCCGATGATCACGCTGGCGACCATCATCGTCACCATGGCAGGCAGCAACGTGATGAGCATCAAGGTGAGGCTGTCAGGTTCGTAGCTTGACATCAGCGCCATCGAAATCGCGGTCGCGATTGCGCCGAGGAGCATCGGCAGGGCAAGGGAACGACCGATCACCAGGACCGCCAACAAGGCTGCGATAACGATCGCCCACGCCGTGACCGCGCCGTTGTCGGCGGGCACTGGCGGCACAACGATCGCGAGTACACCGATCACCAGCATCGCCAAGATGACGCCAAGGAAGTAGCCGAATGCGCGGAATGGTCGGCTGCTGGTGCCACCGCTTAGTGCCGGAGGGAGAAGCACAGTCACCCCACCGAGGACCGCGGCCATCGCGATTGGAGTGCGCGCATCAAATGGCAACGCAGGTAGCCGGGACACGAGGAACCATGCGAGGGCGACACCGATCGCGGTACCAATGACAACGACGGGCCTTTGAAGTGCCACCGGCCGCCGCGCAAATGAACGATCGCGATCGTCGTTGGCTACGGACTCGAGCGCGTTGGGATCACCTTCGACATGTAGTTGCGGTAGTAGTCGATCAAGCCAACCTGGCAGCCACCACGTCCCCTTCGCTGCGAGAACCATGATCGCGGGAACCAACAAGCACCGAACGATGGTTGCATCAACGGCAACAGCGGTCGCCAGGCCAACGCCGAACATTTTGACGGTCGCGTTGTCACTAAGGATGAAGCTGGCGAAGACGACGACCATGATCAGGGCAGCGGCCGTGACAAGTCGTCCGGAGTCAGCGAGTCCACGACGCACCGCAACCTTCATGTCCCCGGTCAACGCCCAATGCTCGCGGAACGCGGTCAACAGGAACACTTCGTAGTCCATCGATAGCCCAAAGAGGACCGCGAACATCATCATCGGGATGTACGAGTCGATCGGAACAGGCCCGTCAAGGCCTATGAGGGAGCCGCCCCAGCCCCATTGGAAGATGACCGTCACCACACCGTACGCCGCGGCGATCGACAGCAGATTCATAATCGCGGCTTTGAACGGGATGAGTAACGACCGGTACGCGAGCATCAGCAGGATGAAGGACAGAACCACGACGCCCAAGATGAAGCCGGGTGTTCTCTTAGCGATCAACTCGTTGAGATCTGAAGAGAGTGCGGTGATGCCGCCAACGTAGGACGCCATCCCCTCACCTTCCGTCGCGGGAGGAATGACCTTCGTACGAAGGTCATCGACGAGTTCGGCTGTTCGGGGATCTGCCGCGTTCCATTCAGGCGTGATCTTGATGATCGCGACACCGCCATCGGTCGACACGATCGGTTCGTTCGCCTCCACGACTCCCGGAGTCGCGGCTAGATCGTCGCGAAGGTTCTGCAGTCGCGGGTCTTGCACTCGCGGGTCGCCAGGTCCGGTGACTCCTGGCGGGGCAGTTGCGGCGGTGTACATCTGCGACACAACGACTAGTGGCGCTGTGCTGCCTGGCCCGAACCCTTCAGCCATGGCGTCGTACGCCTGGCGTGACACGGTCTCCGGTGGCAGGTTGCTTGCATCCGTCTCGCCGAGGCTCAGCGTCAGCATCGGCGCAGCGAGGATCAACAGAATGAGCGTGGACGCGATCGCGAATGGCCACGGCCGATTCGTGACGGAATTGGCCAGCCTCGCCCACATCGTCTTGTCGAGTTCTTCGTGACTCGGGTCGTCTTCGGGCCGGTCTTTCTTTGGTAGGACCCGGAGGCCCATCACCCCGAGGATCGCGGGCACCAGCGTGAGCGATGCGGCGACGGCGAGGAGAACCACGATGCCAGCGGCGTAGCCAAGCCAAGCCAGGAATGAGATCCCGGTGAGCGTCAACCCACACACCGCGGCAATCAGTGTCCCGCCGGCAAAGACCATTCCGGCCCCTGCGGTACCCATCGTTCGTCCGATTGCGTCGGGCACGTCGTAGCCCTGACGCAGGAGTTTTCGGTGCCGCGTGACGAGGAAGAGTGCGTAGTCGATCCCAACCCCGAGGCCAAGCATTGTCCCGAGGGTTGGCGCAACGTCGGGGATAAAGGTGACACGCCCGAGGATTCCGACGATTGCAAGTCCAATGCCCACCGCGAATAGGGCGTTGATCAACGGAATGACCATGGCCCACACTCGGCGCAGAGTGAAGAACAAGACGACGAGTGCCGCGAGCAGGCCAAGACGTTCACTTTGGTGGGTGTCAGGGCGAGAGAGTTGCTGGCCTAGATACCCACCGAGGTTGACGGTGACCTCAGGCCCGGCGGCTTCCTTGGCGGTATCGAGGACCTCGACCGAAACCGCCTCGTCGCCGAGTTGTTGACCATCGATAGTTACCCCGATGATCGCGGTGTGGCCATCTTTTGAGAGCTGGCTCGGAATATCGGAGGGGGTCTGCACTTGGACCACGGCTGGGATCGCTGCCAGGTCGGCAGCGACGCGATCGACCGTCGCCTTGCCCTGACCTTCGCCGAAATCCAACGTGGGGCTCGACAGCACGACTGGATTCGAATCGGTATTGGTCTGCGGGAACGCCTGATTTAGGAACGTTTGTGCAGTTGTGCTGTCAGTGCCGGACAGTGAAAAGGTCGAGATGCTCGACTTTGGGAGGAGAGCGTTTGCGCCCATCAACACGATCGCGGCCAGTAGCCACAGGCCGATGACAAGGCGTCCGTGAATGGCGCATCTACGCCCAAGCGCGTACAGCCACCTCGTCACTGACGAAGAATCCCACAGCAGTTGAGCTTTTGGTGCCCACTCAGGATCAAAATCGGTGTATCTATGAGCACATGGAGAAACCCGAGATTGAATTTCCGGGCGGCGAACCGCCCACAGAACTGGTGATCACCGACGTCATTGTTGGAGATGGTGCAGAAGCGCAGCCAGGTGGACAGGTCGAGGTGCACTACCTGGGCGTTGACTTCGAGACTGGCGAACAGTTCGATGCGTCGTGGGATCGCGGCGAATCGATTTCGTTCCCGCTTAACGGGCTCATTGCCGGTTGGCAAGAAGGAATCCCCGGGATGAAGGTCGGCGGACGTCGTCAACTCGTGATTCCGCCGCGACTGGCATACGGCGAGACCGGCGGACATCGACTGTCCGGCAAGACGCTCATTTTCGTGATCGACTTGATTGACGCCTAACTGAACACCAGCAAGACGCAACAAGACAAAAAGTCGCAAGGCCCCCCGGCCTTGCGACTTTTTCATTCGTATCACTGCCCCCGCAGTGGTGGGGAGGCTCGCCCCGGGCGGCTAAACCACCCGGGGCGTCCTGCTCTACCCACTTGCTGTTCGTGCACCGCTGATGCTCGGTCAAGCGGTCTACACGAGCGCACGACCGACGCGGCGTCGATCCCCCCGAAACGACAGCAGCGCTGCCGGTCGTGCGAGCTATCTCCGAATTCCCCCGAATTCAGCGACACCTAAGTTCTGCCCACTTGCGGCCAGAGTTATCTGTGGATAGCCACCTTTTGTTTGTGAAGCACCTCACCAGATGGACAAAAGTCCTTTATTTGCAGGGGTTTTGGCGACTCTCGGTAGTTGAGTCACCACAGTTGGTCACGCGCGGTAGGCGGCTGCAATAAGCGTCCGCGGCTACGACTTCACGATCCAGTTCCTGCGGTGTGATACCAACCGTTGGTGGAGAACTTTCGCGACCTCATCGGCCAAGCAGCCGATCCGCAGCGTTGGTCAACAAGTTGGGGACCTGTCATCTGGTCCGCCATCGCGCTGGCGTTGATGACTGGGTTGATCCTGTGGGTGTATCGATCGATGCAGAAGCCCCGCCTGTATCTGACCTACACGGCCCCGGGCAGCGAGCCGACGGCAACGTGGCAGTCGTTGATCCGATATCTCGTCCTGATTCCGATCATGTTGGGGATTTGGATGATGTCGCTGATGCTCATCCTGACGGTGGCAGCCGAGGATCGTTCAGCAGAAGAGATCGCCCTGGCATCCGCTGCGGTCATTGGCGCGGTCCGAATCCTTGCGCACATCACACCTGAGGGCTCCCACGAACTAGGCAAGACCGTGCCGCTCGCCGTGCTCTCGATCATCCTCCTTGGGGCGTATGCCGACCCGAGTTCGTGGGATGAGCGACTTACCGACCTTGACCGCAACGCTGACGCCATCGACTACCAGTACGTAACGCTGTTGGTCCTCGACCTAGTAGTCACAGCACTTTGGTACTGGCGTGTCCGGGCAACCTGGCGCGAGGAACGCCCTAACAGTTCCTACAAAAGGCTGACTCGTTGGATGCGACCAGGCCTTGACGTATTCCGCGCAGTTCGTGATTTCGGCAAGACAAAGGAAAGTAAGGCAAAGCCGCACGGGGAGATGACTGCACATGGCGGATGATGCGAGATCCTCCACTGAAGGACCTGCACCGTCGAATCGCAAACGTGATCTACGCAACCTTTCGTTGGATCCCACCGATTCAACCGAGGCCGACCCTGAATCATGGGACGAACGCCCGGCGTCGGGGGATGACGCGGCCAAGTATCTGATCGACAAACCACCACACCACGGCGACTAAGCGTCGCTGACTAGCAAGGGGGACTCAGTGCTCAAGGGATTTAGAGACTTCATTACACGCGGGAACGTCATTGACTTGGCCGTTGCGGTTGTCATTGGTGGCGCATTCACCGCGCTCGTCGCGGTATTCACCAAGAGCATCATCCAGCCAATGATCAACTTGGCGATGGGCGGCGGCGTTGACGGCGGCAAGGTCGTCATCAACGGTCAAGTCTTCGACTTTGGTGCGATTGTGAACGGTGCGATCACGTTCCTCATCACCGCTGCGGTGGTGTACTTCGTCTTCGTTTTGCCGATGAACAAGTACAAGGAACGCTTCGGTAAGACCGAGAAGGAAGAAATCGCTGAGGAAGTAGCACTACTCCGCGAGATTCGCGACTCGCTTGTAGCCAAAAACTCCGACTAGGAGGCAACCCCTGCGTTAGGGGGTTGCCTCGTTGCCTTCGGCGTCGCTGAACGGCGTTGAGGCCGCCTTCAAGACGACGCTGAGCTTGGAGCGGGTGGAGGCAGCCGCGAGATCCGTCGCAGTGACGGGGGTGACGGCGAGGACGATAAGACTGCCGGGCTCGGTGGCTGCCGTCGAA
>Ga0172380_10007032_pt1 | contig 12834 bp, 14 predicted proteins | sample Leawe162metaG_FD_119747 | JGI IMG/M metagenome (GOLD analysis project Ga0172380, IMG submission 119747) | Leachate microbial communities from a municipal landfill in Southern Ontario, Canada - Leachate well 162 metaG | ecosystem: Engineered > Solid waste > Landfill > Unclassified | place...
ACTTTAATCACCAAATCCTCAACGTAGCCCTGCTACGTCTGCGGTTTGTCTCAATCAGTTCGGCTAAATCTGACCTAAATCTGAGCGCAATTTTGACCAAGTTATCCATTTACAGCTCCTAAACCTTCCCGAACGGATACCTATTTTTTGACCGTGCAGTCGATGATGGCGTTGATCCTGCGGTTTTTCTTCCGACCTTCCGGTGTGTTGTTGTAGGCAATCCTGTGGGTGTAGCCATATCCCTTGGCAGTAAAGCGGGACCGCTCAATTCCGAATTTCTCCACCAAATAATTGATCACACTCTCGGCCCGAAGCCGGGACAATTTCATGTTGTACTCATAGCCGCCGATGTTGTCGGTGTGCCCCTCGATAATGGCGGTTGTTGTCGGGTACTGTTTCATGTATTCACCAACCTGTGCGATTTGCTCGTCATATTTGGGTTTGATATCGGCCTTGCCCGGGTCAAATTCCATCTTCAGCGTCATGCAGAGCATATCGGGCGGCGTGATCTTCCTTACGTCAAAGGCACAGTCTATTATCGCATCTATCCGACGATTCTTCTGCCTGCCTTCATCGGTGGCATTGTCGGCTATCGGCCTGCTGGAGCCATACCCTTTGGCGGTGAGACGTGAACGGTCAATACCGAAATGGTCAACCAGGTAATTCACCACACTCTCCGCACGCCGCTTCGAGAGTTCCATGTTGTGTTCGTAGGTCCCTACATTATCGGTATCGCCTTCGATCACTGCAGTGGTAGTATCGTATTTCTTCATAAAATCACCGACCTTGGCAACCTCGGGCTTGTATTCCGGACGAATCTCCGCCTTGTCTATGTCAAAATCGATGTGAAGTGAAATACAGTATTTGTATTTGCCAGGCTGCGGCTCAGTGGCCGGAATCTCTTCAAGCGGGGCTTCGGGCTGCTGTTGCACGGCTTCCGGAGCCGGTTCCGGGGCTTGCGGCCCTGTCGATTTTTCCGACGATTGTTCCACTGGCTTGGCTGCGGGTTTTGTACCCCCAAAAGGGATGAAGAAACCAAGGGAGTACTCTACAGCTTGCCGGGTCTCGCCCTGGTAATACACCAGATGGCGCACATCACCCCGCAATGCAATGTTATCGTTCAAAAAGTATTTCAGACCAGCGCCGTAGTCGAACGCCCCCCGCTCCTTGCCGGACACAACCGCACTAGGCCCATCGAATTTTACGCCGGCATAGCCTGCTGCCACATAGGGAACAAATTTGGATTCGGGCATGAAATTATAAAGCATCTCCGCTCCATACCTGTAGAAATCCACATCCCCGTCCCCCCTGGTGGACTCCGTGCGGGCATAATCGAAAAGCGCCTCAACGCCGAAGTGATCGGTGAAATTGTACCCGCCCCTGATGCCATAAAAAGGGCTGGTATCCAGATGCTGTGTTCCGTCGAATGTTATACCACCGATTACGGGAGACAGGGAGAACTGCCCCTCTCTGTTTGCAGCCTCCGCCACGCCAGGTAATGTTGAGGGAACGATTACGCAGAGACACAGGAAAGAAATCAGAAAAAGCCATATGTTTTTCATACAACACCTCCGGATATGTATTCTCCTGCGAACAGCAAGACCTGGTTGACGACTTGAACTATCGTTATCCAGGTCTTGCACTGTTTCAAACGATGAAATTGACCTGCGACCTCAGCACAAAATCACTTGAAGGTCTTCAGGATATACTCGGCAATAGCCTTGGCTTCCTTGTCGGGAATATCCTTTTTTTCAAATTTGGTCATACCAGGGCCGGGGTTGCGCATCTTCGATACGATATCTTTCCAGCTCTTGACGCCGTTTTTCTCAAGGGCCGCCTTTTTCAAAGGTTTGGCCTGGTTAATGATGTTGCCGCCATCCGGATGGCAACTGGCGCAATGTTTCCCAAATTCAACCTTGGCATCCAGCTTTCCGGACATGTCGGCCTGGACGCTGAAAGTGGCCGCTCCGACTGCAAACATGGTTACTGCTGCGATCAGTCCTTTTTTCATTAGTTTTTCCTCCTTGGTATTTGCCTATGGTCAGGCATTCTTTGATCCTCTTTGCTGGCAAGTTTACGGAGCCTTGATATCTTCACTCTTGGCCTGAAGTTTCTTCAACAGTTCCCCGTAACCGTGTTCCGATATGATTCTGTTGAACTGGCTGCGATAGTTGGCGACTAGACTGACGCCCTCGATAACCACATCATAGACCATCCATTTACCGTTCTCGTTCATGAGCCGGTAGTCCAGAGAGAACTCGTCATGGGAGGGAGTAATGATCTTGGACCTAACTTCGGAGTTGTTACCTTCCGTTGTCTCGTTGATGTAGACAATCTTTTCATTGTGGTAGGATTCGATCTTGTTGGCATAAGAATTTTCAAGCAGGGTTTCAAACAGGCTTACAAACTGTTTTTTCTCGGCAGGTGTTCGCGTATTCCAATGCCTGCCGAGAGACCGTTTGGCCATTTCCGTATAATCGAAGATATCGCTGATCGCCTTTTTCAGGGCCTGACGACGCTTTTGTTCATTTTTCTTCATTTCCTTGTTGGAAACAATCCTGACCACCTCATCAACAGTCTTTTTTACATCGTCGGTAACGGTTGCATAGGCCTGGGCAGCAGCAAAGATACAGATTATTATAATCAGTGTGATACGTTTCAACATAATTTCTCCTGTCGATTTTGAGTTTTGGATAAGCGAAGCAGCGCTAAATGGTGCCTGGAAACTTGCGCGCCAGTCCGGGATTCACGCTTTGATTTAAAAGTGATTTCACCATGTTTCGGTGTTTTCAAAAAAAATTATACCACACCGATGGTGAATGCAAACTGGCATGCAAATTAAAAACAGGGAACGGGTTGCTTTTGTGGTGGGTAATCTGCGAGGGTATTGGACCAGGCGGGGTGTTACGGCTTAATGCAGATCAGAAGGCACTCTTTCAAGGAGATCGGCAGCCTTATTCCACAGGCAATTCACCGCATCAAGCACGTATATCTGGTCTCTTTCCTTGTAATGAAAGCGAGATATTGTTGGGCACTCCTTGAGAATGGCGGCCCCATTTGGTTCATCGGTGCGCAGGCTGTCAACAGGGAAGTCACTGACAGCCCTAAGCCCCCAGATATACAGGGCCTGGTCATAATAACCCATAGCTTTCCGGAGCAATCCAAAAGTCTCGGATGATCCATCCGTCAACAATCCGACATATTCACGAGGCCGCACCAGCGCATCTCGATATTCGCGATAGGTAATTCCCGGCTTGCTCAGGGAGCGGATTCGCGTCAGTTCATAATATGCAAGACGTTCCTGCCCTTTACTTTCGTAGGACCATGCCGCCTGTGGCGACCCGGCCAAGGTCCCAATTACCAATACCAGCCACAGCAAAATACCCTGAAATCCATTCATTGACAGCCTCTCAATCTCTGATCGGTTTATCAATAGCATACCACTGAATTTGGCGGTTTCACTCCAGCGCGGCGGACTTGCGCAAATCTTCGGGCTATTCGCTTTTTTCCAGATAAACACTAACCATGAAATGATCCCCGCCAAGCTCGAACAAAAGGGTCAATGTATCCGGCAGGGTACCAATAGTCATGACGTATTCGTTACCCGAAATCACGGATGGGGTCGATAAACGGACTTCGTGACCATCTTTGACAAAATGGTGCTTGAATGACCCACCCATCATATTGGCGATTTCCCCCAAGGCATCGTGGACATCGTCGCCACATTCGGAGATGTCCATTCCAAGCATTTGGGAAGCAAAAGCCATCGCCAGTTTTTGCGGGGTATTGATACTAATCATACCGTTATACCCCCCGGCAAACCCAACCATGGCGGTTACGCAGTCCTTGAATGTTGTTACCGTCTCCGCCCTTCTGGATTTGGATACGTCAATTCCAACCATGGTGGAAAAAATCTCGCGGATGTCATTGTCGAGGTGATCTATTAGCTGTTCTTCCGTTGTATTCAGCTGCGATAAAACTTCGGCGTTAATCATACCTGCCCCCTATGCGATAATTCTGTCTCTTTCCTTGTTCTTATCACTTTTTAAAACGGTAAACAGACTGCATTCCATATCCTGGTTCAAAAATTTGTATTTCACGCCAATGCCTGCAGGACTGCGTTGGCCCCAACATTGAGTCCTTGCGACAACAACCTCAATATTATTTTCAAATTCAGGCAACGTTACGGTCAATTCTTCCCCAACGGAGTACTTTTCCGGGTACATATCGGCAACGAACATCCCACTCCACGATAAATTCATTGTAAATCCGCGTTCCGTGTTTATGGTGGTTGATAAACAGACATCCTTCCGTTTAAAGGACCTCAGCCTTCTCGGTGTGAACCCGGCACAGGTCTTGGTAAGAAAATCATTCAAGCTCTTGTCCTGTTTTGCTTCACCGACCATTGACATCGGGATCAGCATCGTTCCCATGGTCTTGACCCTCAGGGCCGGATAGAAGCTGGTAAGGGTATAGGCTACTATCTTCTCCTCTGTCTTGGCTTTTATAATAGTTGCCAGATCAACGAGGATACCGCGATAAAGTCCTTGCAAGGCAAGAACTTCGGCCTCACAAAAGGTGGAACACACAACTGCCGGCACCTTATAAGGCAAAAGACTGTCCATAAGAGATTTTCGAGCGTTTTCGTTGTAGGCAACAACCAAAATCGGGCATTCGGTATGGTTTATTTCAGAGTTGTGCATGAAACAATATTTTCCTTTTGACCAGTCAGTGCAAGCATAATCTCATTATTTTATTCAATTTTCAATCAGTTCAAATTATTATTATAGTTATTTAAATTTAAGATAAGCTTGCCTAACCAAATAAATACAAGACTGAAGGTGAAGCTGAAAACTATCCAATAATAATTAGATATTTACAACCTAAATAGAAGTCCTGAGAAAGATTATGTATCAATCAAGCATTGGAATTGTTTGAATATCTTGTAATAACTACAAAATGTAAAATATGTACCAGGCAATAAATACATACTTATGAATGTAATTTAATATTTTAACCGGGACGCGCTTTATCTGTTGTTAATGTATCGGATTGACTACTGCTTATCTGGAATGATATCCTTGGAAAAATATAAATCAAATTCATACCCGATATGCAACAGCTGAACCTTACGCACTATTAACAAAATAAGCGGCTGAAACATATCCGACCTTTGCAGATGATCGCAGCAGATAATTACGGGATAAAGGAGTCACTACCATAGTGAATATTTCCGACCACCTGATTGGACGCCAACCGATATTGAATCGACTTGAGGAAATTGTTGCCTACGAGCTGCTGTTCCGTTCACCCAGCTCCCTTTCGTCAGCAACCATAAACGACTCAACGCAAGCCAGCGCCAGTGTGATCATCAACACCCTGTCCAGATTCGGAATTCGGGACATCCTCGGAAAACATCGCGGGTTTATCAATGTAGAAGCAGATCTGCTGATGAGCGACAACATCGAACTGCTTCCGACCGAGTCAATCGGCCTGGAACTGCTGGAAAACATCGTCATCACACCGGATGTGATTGAGAGGTGTCGCGCCCTGAAAAAATCAGGGTGCCTGCTGGCCCTTGATGACCACGAGTACAGCCCGGAATATGAACCGCTATACAATGGACTGATCGACATCATCAAGGTTGATCTGTTCAAGACTCCCCTAGATCGTCTTTATGAAATGGTCGAAAAATTTAAATGTTTTCCCGTCAAACTCCTGGCCGAAAAGGTGGATACGAGGGCAGTATTCCTTCGTTGCCGGAGCCTTGGCTTTGAAATGTTTCAGGGGTATTTCTTTGCCCGCCCCTCACTGCTGCAAAAAAAGAGACTTGAGGATTCAGCCGGTATCCTGTTCGAACTCATGCAACAGCTTTCCGATGATTCAGATCTGGAGCAGATCGAGCAGACCTTCAAGAAAAGCCCGGCAATGACCTACAAATTATTGCTGTTGGTCAACTCGGTCTCCACCGGACTGCGGGAAAAGATCCGCACCGTGCGCCACGCGATCTCCATCATTGGTCTGAATCAGCTCAAACGCTGGGTTCAGCTATCCATATTTGCGGCAGACGACAGTCGTGGCTTTGACAATCCACTGGTTGATCTGGCAGCCGTGCGTGCGGCGTTCATGGAAGAACTTGCTCGCCTTCACCCTAAATGCAAACAGTTCAAATGCTATCCCGACCAGGCGTTCATGGTGGGAATCCTGTCATTATTAAAAGACATCTACGAGATTTCCATGGACGACATAACAAACGGCTTAAATCTTTCGAGTGAAATCAAGGATGCATTGATTGATAGAAAGGGGCCGTTGGGCGATCTGCTCAGTCTGGCGGAGAAGCTCGATGAGCTGGATTTTGATGGCGCATCCATGTACCTCGCCAAAATGGAAATCCCTCTCATGACAGTCCTGGAATGCCAGAAAAACGCCTTTAACTGGCGCGAAGGCCTTGAGTAAAGCCGGAGTAATTATATCTGTTTGGCAATAAAATTCACCACACCCGTCATTGAATCTCCTTCAAACAAACCAGGATCACAGCTCACCGGCATAAATAATCAATGGTCCTGGAAAATCGGCTTACGCTTTTCCAGAAAGGCGGCCATCCCCTCCTTTTGATCCTGAGTGGCAAAACAATGCCCGAAAAGTTCCGTTTCATAGGCGCAGCCTTGGTTGAGCGACATCTCCAGGCCGTTGTTCACGGCCACCTTGCATAGCCTGACCGCATAGCGCCCCTTGCTGGCGATCCTGGCGGCAATCAGGCGCACCTCCTCCAGCAGGTTTTCCTGGGCCACAACCCGGTTTACCAGGCCAAGGCGCAACGCCTCCTGTGCATCGATCATCTCGCCGGTCAGCATCATCTCCAGCGCCATGCCCCTGCCAACCAGACGCGAGAGCCGCTGGGTCCCACCAAAACCGGGGATCACGCCGATATTGGTTTCAGGTTGGCCGAACTTCGCGTTGGCACTTGCAATGCGAAAATCGCAGCTCATGGCCAGTTCGCAGCCGCCACCCAGGGCATACCCGTTCACAGCGGCAATCACCGGTTTTTCGCATTGTTCGATGGATCGATAGATCCGGTGGGCGTTCGTTGCCAGCTCCCGTGCCTGAATAGCGCTCATGTCGCGCATCATCGCAATGTCGGCCCCGGCTGAAAACGCCTTGTTTCCCGCCCCGGTCAGGATCAGCACGCGGGCCTTGTCATCTGCGGACAGGTCCCGCACGGCACGGGAAAGGGCCTCCAGCACCTCCTGATTCAGGGAATTCAAACTCTCGGGCCGATTTAAAGCAATGGTTGCAATATTGTCTGCAACATCCACCAAAACAACACTATTTATCATTCGCCCACCTCCACAGAACCTTTATGACGTTACAATCGTTTCCGGTTTTGCATCCACCCCTGTTTTTGATTTTGCCGTTATCCGCTTTTATCCCCTTCATCCCTGTTACATTAAATGATTGTGCCGTAAGCTTCCGACATGGATGAACTTTACCAGAATAGCAGACCCGCACAACCTGGTATCGTAAACAAGGTGATTTTGCCCGCTCGTTTGCGCTTTCCCGGCCCTGCTGTATCATTTTCCCAGAAAGCAGCTATGCAAATTCTCGCAAAATGACGGGAATAGGGCCACGAAACGGAGGCTGATGTGAACGGGATATATGTTGTCGAGGCATTACGGACGCCATTTGGCTCTTTTGGCGGGGCACTTGCCGGGATAGCTGCACCGCACCTGGCTTCGACGGTTATCAAGGAGCTTCTGGCAAAGAGCTGTCTTGAGCCTGGCGCAGTGGACGAGGTGATCATCGGCCAGGTTCTTTCGGGCGGCTGCGGCCAGGCCCCGGCCCGGCAGGCGTTGCGCCTGGCTGGGATTCCCGACAGCACTCACGCCATGACCATTAACAAGGTCTGCGGCAGCGGCCTGAAAGCGATCATGCTTGGGGCGGACAGCATCAGGCTCGGCGATTCCCGAATCGTAATTGCCGGCGGCATGGAAAGCATGTCGCAAGCCCCCTATTTTCTGAAAAAAGCACGCTCCGGCTATCGATTGGGGCATGGCGAGATCCATGACCTGATGATCTATGACGGCCTCCAGGACCCTTACAGCGGCAGACTGATGGGGGAGATCGGCGATGCCAGTGCCGCCCGCAACGGGATTACCAGAGCCGAGCAGGATGGGTATGCCCTCCGTTCCTATCGTCTGGCCAGGAAAGCGGTGCAGGAAGGTATTTTCAGGCCGGAAATCGTACCTCTGCTGAATCCGGGCAGCACGAATGGCGATCTGCCGGAGTCCGACGAAGAGCCGTTCAGGGTTGATCCGGACAAGTTGGCCCAACTCCGGCCTGCATTCGGCAAAGATGGCACCATTACCGCCGGCAATGCCTCAACCATCAGCGACGGTGCGGCCCTGTCGCTGCTTGCCGATGAGGGCGGCCTCGCCACATTCAACCTGAAACCCAGAGCCCGCATCGTTGCCTGCGCCAGCGAAAGCCGCCATCCGGAGCAGTTTCCCGAGGCGCCCGAGGGAGCGATCCGCAAGGTCTGCCAGAAGGCGGGTCTGCCCATCGAAGCCATTGACCTGTTCGAAATCAACGAGGCGTTTGCCTCTGTGGCGCTCTTTGCCATCAAGGCCCTGCACCTGGACCTCACCAAGGTCAACGTCAACGGCGGAGCCATTGCCCTCGGCCACCCGATCGGCGCCAGCGGCGCCAGGCTCGCGGCAACCATCATCCGGGAGCTTCATCGCAGGCAAGCCCGCTATGGCCTGACAACCCTCTGCATTGGCGGGGGCGAGGCGGTAGCGGTCATTTTTGAAAGGGTTTAACCCACAGATACGATTCAAAGCAGAGGTTGCTATGATACGAACAATCGGAGTCGTCGGCGCAGGGGTGATGGGTAACGGGATCGCCCATGTCTTTGCCTGGCATGGCTATGATGTAATTCTCTATGACAGTGATGATTCCCAGCTCGCCAAAGCCATGGTCACTATCAGGGAGAACCTGGGCAGACAGGCAAAGAAGGGGCTGGTCGATAGCAGCCGCATCGATGAAATCACGGGCCGCATCAAGACAAGCCTGTATCTGTCGGATTTGGCGCCAGTCGATTTCGTGGTGGAGGCGGTCACCGAAAACAAACCGCTGAAGGTGGAATTATTCAGAAAACTGGACGAAATCGTGCAGGAAGATGTGATCATGGCCTCCAATACCTCGTCCATCCCCATAACCACGATTGCCGCGGCAACCAGGCGGCCGGGCCAAGTGATCGGCATGCATTTCATGAATCCGGCGCCGGTGATGCCGCTGGTGGAGGTGATCCGCGGCCAGGCCACCAGCGACGCAACCTTTGCCGCGACGGCCAAACTGGTGGCCAGCCTGGAAAAGGAGATTGCACTTGCCCAGGATTATCCCGGCTTTATTGTCAACCGCATCCTGATCCCCATGATCAACGAGGCGATCTTTGCCCTGTTCGAAGGGGTTGCCACGGCCGAAGACATCGACAAGGGGATGAAACTCGGCACCAATCAACCTATTGGGCCACTTGCCCTAGCCGATCTGATCGGGCTCGATACGGTGCTTGCCATCGCAAATGTGCTTTATGAGGGATTCAAGGACCAGAAATACCGCCCCTGCCCCTTGCTCGTCAAGATGGTCGCTGCAGGTATCCTGGGAAGAAAAACCGGCCAGGGTTTCTACGCCTATCAGGAATAATCGACCCATGGCCGCTGTTTTGACAGCCACGGAATCCCTTTTATACTTTCTGAATAATAATCGTTGGAGGCACGGCAATGGATTTTGAACTCACCGCTGGACAACTGGAGCTCCGGCAGATGGTAAAGGAATTTGCCGCCATGGAGCTCAAGCCAGGGGCTGGAAGGCGCGATGAAACCGGAGATTTCCCCTGGTCTGCGGTCAAGCAGTTGCAGCAGATGGGGCTGTTCGGGCTTACCCTGCCGGTCGAGTATGGCGGGCAGGGCCGTGATTTCCTCAGTTATGTGCTTGCTGTTGAGGAATTGGCTCGGATCGACGCCTCGGTAACCATTACCCTCCTGGCGCACACCCTCTCCGCCGTCCACATCAACGCCTTTGGATCAGCGGAGCAGAAACGGGAATATCTCCTGCCGCTGGCCAGCGGCGAGAAGCTTGGCGCCTGGGCCTTGACCGAGCCCGGGGTCGGGAGTGATGCCGGCGGCATACAAACCCAGGCAGTTGCCGAAGGCAACGTATGGCGGCTTAACGGGAACAAGTTTTTCATCACCAACGGCTCCCAGGCCGACACTCTTGTGATTATGGCTTCCAGCGACCCGGCTCGCGGCGCAAAGGGCATCTCGGCCTTTATCGTAGCAGGAGACAGCGCCGGCCTGAACAAGGGGAAGAATCTTGATAAGCTCGGCTTCCGTTCCAGCGATACGGTGGGGCTCATGCTGAAGGATGTCCGGGTGCCCCAGGATTGCCTCCTGGGCGAGTTGCATTTCGGTTTCATCCAGGCCATGGAGATACTGGCTGCAGGCAGGATCGGCGTGGCTGCCATGGCGGTCGGGATCGGCCGGGCTTGCCTGGAGGACAGCCTTGCCTATGCCCGGAAACGACAGGCCTTTGGCCGGCAGATCGGAGATTTTGAGGCCATCCAGTGGATGCTTGCCGACATGGCTACCGAACTCGATGCTGCCAGGCTTCTGGTTCACCGGGCAGCCAGCCTCAAGGATAGCGGGATGAAATTTGGCAAGGAAGCCTCCATGGCCAAGCTCTATGCTTCCGAGGCAGCCACCAGGGCCGCCCTGAAGGCGGTCCAGATCCACGGCGGCTACGGCTACACGCGGGCCTTCCCTGTGGAGCGCTATCTGAGGGAAGCCAAACTATGCGAGATCGGCGAAGGCACTTCCGAGATGCAGCGCTTGATTATCGCGCGGGAACTCCTGAAATAACCTGCTGCAAAGAAAGGGCTGCACCATGCGACCTGTCTACATGATTACCGGCGGCATCACCAAATTCGCCAAGGCCCATCCGGACAAGGACTTCCGCCTGATGGTCAAGCAGGCCTTCGACTATGCCCTGGCCGATGCCCCTGCCCTCACCAGGAATGACATAGACGGCAGTGTCTGTTCCTATTTTTCCGATCACTTTACCCGCCAGCTGAAGGCCGGGGCCATGGTGCAGGACTACCTCGGGCTCTGCCCGAAACCGTCGCGCCGCATCGAGGGAGGAGGAGCCACCGGCGGGCTCTGCTTCCAGTCGGCCTGGGAGGCGGTTGCCTCGGGTCGGATGAATGTCTGCCTGGCCATGGGATTCGAGACCATGAGCCGGGTCAATACCTGGAAAGGGAACGAATTCATCGCCCTGGCCTCGGACACCAATTTCGACTACCCGGTGGGAGGTTTCTACACCGGCTACTACGCCATGATGGTGCAGCGCCACATGCACGAGTTCGGCACCACCGTGGAACAGATGGCCAAGGTTGCCGTGAAGAATCATGCCAATGCCCTGCATAACCCCTACTCCCAGAGCCCTGCGCTGCTCACCATCGCGGATGTCCGCTCCTCGCCCATGGTTGCCACCCCGCTCACCATCCTTGACTGCTGCCAGATGTCCGACGGCGCTGCCGTGGCGATCCTGGCTTCCGAGGAGATGGCTGCCAGATTCGGGGGCACTCCGGTGCGGGTCTCCGGCATCGGCTGCGGCACGGACGCCATGCGCATGGCCGACCGTCCCCACGGAAAGGTAATCCTCCTCCCCCATGAGTCAGCTGAGGAATACAAGGACCTGCGCTACCCGGGGGTCCACTCCTTCAGGGGGGGCAGGATGGCGGCCAAGCTGGCCTACGGAATGGCAGGGATCAACAACCCGGCTGAAGATCTGGACTTCATCGAACTGCACGACGCCTACACATCATCGGAGATCCAGACCTACGAGGACCTGGGACTCTGCCGCTATGGGCAGGGCGGTGCCTTCGTGGACAGCGGCGCCCCATTCCTGGCCAATATCGATTACGGCCTGCGGTTTTCGGATGGGGAAAAATGGCCGCGGGTTCCGGTCAATCCCTCCGGAGGTCTTCTGGCCTGCGGTCACCCGGTGGGAGCAACCGGACTGATGCAGGCGGTCTTCGCCTTCTGGCAACTCCAGGGGACAATCGGAAAACATCTGGGGGACGGGACGCTGCAGATCCCCGATGCCAGGCGGGGACTGATTCACAGCCACGCCGGGACCGGGACGTATATTACGGCGAGTGTTCTGGAGAAGGCATAATAGTTGATTTTCATAAGTCCCATAGGACCAATGACCCATACGGCAAGCGAGGTCTGTATGAACCCAAAAGCAAAACTTCCGGAAACCGAAGATGGAACCATTCTCTTCAACACTGATCCGATCATCGTCAAATACCATTACGAGATCGATTATCTCCACTCCTATGCCCAGGATTCTCCCTTTTTCGCAGGCTTGGCCAGGAAAAAACTGTTGGGAAGCCGCTGTGCCGCCTGCGGTTTCACCTATGCCACCCCCCGGGGTCATTGCATGGAGTGCGGCGCTGCCACAGAATGGATCGAACTGCCCAACAAGGGTCGAATCCACACCTATACCACTTGTTACTACGGCGGCGAGGCCTTTCTCAAGGAAACCCCCTATACCCTTATCATGGTCGAATTCAATCTGGTCAACACCCTTTTCCTCTCCCGCCTTGTCGGGGCCGAACCGGAGGAGGTGTCCATCGGCATGGAGGTCAAGGCACGTTTCCTGCGCAATGCCAAGTTCAAACCGACCGACGTTTATTTTGTTCCGCTGTAGGTCAGCGTTCCCAGGAATTATTCCGATTCCGGATCAAGGATGGAATTACCCTTCCTCTTTTGC
>Ga0172380_10007033_pt1 | contig 12831 bp, 15 predicted proteins | sample Leawe162metaG_FD_119747 | JGI IMG/M metagenome (GOLD analysis project Ga0172380, IMG submission 119747) | Leachate microbial communities from a municipal landfill in Southern Ontario, Canada - Leachate well 162 metaG | ecosystem: Engineered > Solid waste > Landfill > Unclassified | place...
ACCGTAAGTTATCTGGGTTTTGCAACGCAGTCGATACAAGTTACCCTCGACAAAAACATCAGCTATAATTTCAAACTCAAACCGGCCTCCATCACCCGGCAAGAGATAGTCGTAGAAAGTACCCGGCCCGATGAAAACACCAAAGATGTGGGTATGGGCAGGGTAGACCTGGAAGTAACTAAAATCAAAGCTTTGCCTGCCCTGATGGGTGAGGTGGATATTATCAAAGCCATTCAACTTTTGCCGGGAATACAAACTGCCGGTGAGGGCAATACCGGTTTTTATGTTAGAGGGGGCGGTCCGGATCAGAACCTCATTCTATTGGACGAAGCTGTGGTGTATAATGCCGCCCATTTGCTTGGCTTCTTTTCGGTTTTTAATGCAGATGCCATTAACAATGCGACCATCATCAAAGGGGGTGTTCCGGCGAATTATGGCGGTCGTATTTCATCGGTTCTGAATATAACCATGAAGGATGGGAGTGACCAGGAATACATCACCCAGGGGGGAATTGGACTGATTGCATCACGACTGACCACGGAAGGCCCGCTCGTTAAAGGCAAAAGTTCGTTTATACTCTCTGGCAGGCGTACGTATATTGATGTACTCACCGAACCTTTTATACCGGATGATGCCCGAGCCAAAGGCAGCAGTTATTATTTCTATGATTTAAACGCCAAAGCCAATTATCGCATCAGCGATAAGGACCGGATTTATTGGTCGGCTTATTTCGGGAGAGATGTATTTGTATTTAACAACCAGGAAAGTGGCTTCCGTTTTGGGGTGCCCTGGGGCAACGCGACCACCACTTTGCGCTGGAATCACCTCTTTAACAGCAAATTGTTTCTCAACACCAGCGTGATTTACAGCGATTTCGATTTTGGAACCAATGTAGAGCAGTCGCAATTCCAGTTTTCGCTTAATTCAGGTGTCAAAAACCTGACTACCAAGATGGATTTCGACTATTATCCATCGTTGCGTCACCAGGTGAAATTTGGGGGGCAATATATCTACCACATCTTTCAACCCAGTGTGGTAAATGCCCGTTCCGGTGATAATAATTTTGAACTGCCGGGTGTAAAAAACCTTTTTGCGCACGAATTTGCACTTTATGTGAACGATCAGTGGGATATCAATGATGTATTTCAGGCCAATATCGGCCTACGCGCTTCTGCATTCCGGCAGGTGGGCCCCTACATTTTTGAGCGTTATGCCGACCCCAATCTTTTCGACCTGGTAGAACGCAAAGAATACAATAAAGGAGACAAAGTTGCCGATTATGGCGGTCTGGAACCTCGTTTAGGACTGCGGTATACGCTCGATAGGCAATCGTCCATTAAAGCCGGGGTGACACGTAATCTGCAGTACATTCACCTTGCCTCTTCGTCAGGTAATGCATTGCCAACCGATTTGTGGATACCCAGTACCGAAAAGGTAAAACCCCAAATCGGCTGGCAATATAGCCTCGGCTACTTCCGAAATTTTTACGACAATGTTTGGGAGAGTTCGGTGGAAGTCTATTATAAAACCCTCGAAAACCAAATCGATTTCCGCGACGGTTCGGTGAATGGACTGAATAGTAATATCGAAAACGACCTCGTCTTCGGCAGTGGTGAAGCTTATGGCGCCGAATTTTTTCTGAAAAAACGCACCGGCAAATTGACCGGCTGGGTAGGTTATACCCTGGCCTGGGCCTGGCGTCAATTCCCCGACATCATGCAGGGGAGACGTTATCCCTATAAATTCGACCGTCGGCATGATATGTCGGTTGTGGCTTCCTATGAAATGGATAAACGCTGGACCTTCTCATCGACCTTTGTTTTTGCAACCGGAAATGCCTTTACCGTACCCGAATCGCGATATTTCATAGAAGGACGTGTTATTGATCAAATCGGCGACCGCAACCAATACCGTTTAGCCAACTACCATCGTATGGATGTGGCGGCCGTTTATACCCCTAAAAAGAAGAATAAGAAGGTCGAAAGCACCTGGACATTTGCCATTTATAATGTCTACAGTCGCTTAAACCCCTATTTTATATATATCGAGAATGTAGGTTCATTGCAGCAGCAAAGTCTGAAAGTACAGGCCAAACAGGTCTCGTTATTCCCCATCATCCCATCGGTAACCTGGAACTTTAAATTCTAACAATGCGCCAGTCTATCCTTTATATCTTTTTAGCCTTCACCTTGGCATTTCAGGCTTGCGAACGCGATATCACCCTCGATTTACCTGATCCAAAGTCGTTTGTAGTGGTTCATGGGCAGATTGAGCCTGATTCATTCGCAATCGTCAGCTTATCACGCAATTCCCCATATTTTGATCCGGTAGATCTGGCAACCATAGCCGGCTTAGTCATCAACGGTGCATTAGTTATTGTGAGCGATGGCATCGAGCAAGACACCTTACAACCTACCTTTTATTTCCAGCATTTTACGCTGTTCAACTACCGGGGCACCAAAATCAAAGGACAGTATGGCCGCAGCTATACGCTGAAAATCGTCACGCCCAATGAAGAGCTCGAAGCCGTTACCACCATTCCGCTGCCTGTACCACTCGACAGTTTATGGGTCCGCACCCGTGCTGATTTGATACGTGAAGCCGGAAATATTACGCCAAGTCCCAGAGATGAAGATTTGATCGCCTTGTATTTTAAATATTCAGACCCACCCCAAATGGGTAATTATGTGCGTGCCTTTTCGCGGCGTAATCAGGAAACACTTTGGAGCAGTAGTTTTGGGTCTATTTACTCTGATGAGCTGATCAACGGACAATCCGTAGAATTTATCCTCCAGCGCGGTAAAGAAGCCTACCTCTTTAACGACTCCCTGACCTTTGAAGAGTATGGTTATTTCGAAAAGGGAGATACTATTTATACCAAATGGTGCACCATCGACCGGCCACATTATACCTTTTGGAATACCTTATCGGCCGTAACAGGCGGTAGTGGCAACCCTTTTGCCACGCCAACCATAGTTGCTACCAATATCCGAGGCATACGCGGATATGGTCTTGGTATTTGGGGTGGATATGGAACTTCGCTCGACACCTTTATTGTTGCTCCATAGTCCTTACTTTCGCAAAAGATTTTTTTAGCAGATGAATTCAAACGCAGAACACATCAAATGCCTGATCATTGGATCGGGTCCTGCTGGTTATACAGCGGCCATATATGCAGCCCGTGCCGGTTTAAAGCCGGTAATGTACCAGGGTTTACAACCTGGCGGTCAGCTTACCATCACCACCGAAGTTGAAAACTACCCCGGTTATCCCGACGGTACCCAAGGCCCCGAAATGATGGAAGATTTCCGCAAACAGGCCGAAAGAATGGGTACAGACATCCGTTACGGATTAGCTACCTCGGTTGATTTCAGTGCACATCCACACAAAGTGGTGATCGACATGGAAAAAGAACTCACCGCCGACGCAGTGATTATTGCTACCGGTGCTTCTGCCAAATGGCTGGGTTTACCGTCTGAAGAGCGGTTGAACGGCTTTGGAGTATCTGCCTGCGCTGTATGTGATGGCTTTTTCTTCCGCGGCCTCGATGTAGCCATCGTAGGTGGGGGAGATACCGCTGCTGAAGAAGCTACCTATCTCGCCAAATTGTGTAATAAGGTGTATATGATTGTACGTCGCGACGAACTCCGCGCCAGCAAAGCCATGCAAGACCGGGTTTTCCGCACCGAAAACATCGAAATCCTTTGGGATACCGAAACCGAAGAGATTTTAGGCAACAATACCGTTGAAGCAGTACGCGTGAGCAACGTAAAAACCGGTGAAAAGCGCGAACTGACCGTAAAGGGCTTTTTTGTCGCCATTGGCCACTCACCCAATACCGAAATATTCAAACCTTATCTCACCATGGACGAGGTGGGTTATATCATCACCACACCGGGTACCTCCAGGACTAATGTCGAAGGCGTATTTGCGAGTGGAGATGCACAGGATAAAATTTACCGCCAAGCCGTAACCGCTGCCGGTTCGGGTTGTATGGCTGCACTCGATGCTGAACGCTGGCTAGGTGAAGTAGGATTATAGTAACTCACTTCTACATACATTTGGTCCCTGCTTAAAAAACAGGGACTTTTTTTTGTAAGATTCAGAGCATCAGCGTTAAAAGATTTGGTGAATATGTTTTCAAATGCTACCTTCGTTTGTCCTGAAATAAAGTAACTATTCTTTAGTAACTTATTGAATATACCTATGAAAAACGCTGAAAACAACACCTACGTTCAAAATGGCGTAGACGCCACGCTCGAATTAATCGGAGGGAAATGGAAAATTCAAATCCTTTGGAGCATCCGCAGCCGAGCGAAACGTTTCAGCGAAATCAAGGAAGATGTGGATGGTATTACTCAAAAAATGCTCACCCAGCAACTTAAAGAGTTTTTAAAAGACGGCATCGCCAGTCGTAAATCCTATCCGGAAATTCCACCACGAGTAGAGTACAAACTCACCGATTACGGCAAAACATTGGTACCTGTACTCGAAACCCTGAATAAATGGGGCGACCTACATCTGGAACGCCAGGGGCAGAAAGCAGTTTCTAAAAAAGTACAGCAACAGAGTCTGTTTTAGCGTTTTTTACGCTTTTTGCGTCTTTCTGGTGCTAAAGTATCCAGCATCTTTTCCGCAATTTCGGTACCCAGGGCAGCGCCCATAGCTACACCCATGCCGTTCATACCGGCTGCGGCATATAATCCAGGTTTAATTTCTTTACAAACAGGCTTTTTATCGGCCGTAAAGCCCATTATACCACTCCATTGGTGTTTGATGGTAAATGGCTGACCAGCTAATAGGCGATTGGTTGCAAAATCCAATAAATGGGCTTGTAGTTTATCGTTTAATACAGCCTGATCGGTGTTTTCAGTATCAAAATCGTGATTTCGGGCGCCACCTAATAAAAGTCGCTTGCCTACATTCCTGAAATAATAATAACCGCTATCGTAATGGTAGTTACCATGAAGGCGAAGGTGGGGGAGTTCATTGGTCACCATTACCTGGCCGCGTTTAGGGCTGATTTCAATTTCAGGGACCAGCTTACTCAGAAATGCATTGTTGGCCAAAAGTAGGGTTTTGGTATAAAAAGTGCCAAATTCGGTTGTAAACGACCATTTATCTGCCGATTCAGCCTGAATTGCGCTGACTGCAACCCCTGAAACCACTTTTACGCCCAGATTTTGCGCGTATAAACGTAAGGAATAGTCGAGCCCGGCACTTTGTAGCTGACCTTCATACGCCATCTGAATGGCAGCATTAAAGCCCGTAAAACCCCAACGATTGAGCACTGAATCAGTTGCAGTTTTATAGTAGTGTTCCAATCCTGTGGCTGCTTCAATTATTATGTTTAATTCATTTATACGATCGGAAACAGCAGCAATGGGCTTTTCTGTATCAAAAAGCTCATATCCATAGGTTGAAGTGTAGCCAATATCCTTTTTACGACTCAGTTCAAGTAAGCGGTTGATCCCCGCATTTTTCTGTCGGAGGAGATCATATACATGATCTGGTCCATGAGTTTCCAGGTCGCCCAGCAATTCTGAAGGACTGCCATAGCAGAGGAAGCCGGCGTTACGTGTGGTAGCCATGGTGCCCAGCTTTGCCGACTCCAACACAAGTACATTTAATTTTGGCGCTTGTTGTTTTAGGGTGATGGCTGCAGCCAATCCTGTGAGTCCGGCGCCAACCACAACTACATCCGTTTGTGAAAAGAGGAGGTCGTATTCCCAAAAGGATGGTTGTAGCATAGTGATTCTGTTTATCGCTTGAAACGCGAAGATAAGGGACTATTCCTTTTGCATATTAAACATAATATAAATTATGACCTGAAAGAGTATTTTGTAAATAGGGCTGTAATAGCATTTAAACAAGATTACTGTAAATAGTAAAAACAGATAGCAGTTTTAGCATACCACTTCTAAGTAAAGCTTCCAAAGTTTTAACGCAGCGTTGCCGAGGTATAAAAGAGTTGCACAGAGAACCGTTTTTAAAATTCGTGGAGAATTAAACGGTAGCTCTATAAACTGTCTACGACGATTAGATTAATCTGTGATTTATATAAACAATCCAATTCATGGTGTAACGCTCGCCTCCCTACTAAGATGGACTTTTGCAGTACTTGGAATATTATGTCCAATAAACAAACTAAACTATCTTATGAAATTTATCAAATCCACGCTTTTCCTGGCTGTTCTTGTCACATTCGCAGCTTGCAAAAAAGAAGAGCCTACTAATCCAACAAATTCACAAATCATACCGCTCCAAACTACGGTACATGCTTCTGTAAATGTTGCCGGTACTGTTGATCTGGCCATTTTGGCAGGATCGGCCATTACAAGCACGGGTGCAACTAACATCACTGGTAATATCGGATTGAGTCCGGGTACATCCATTGGTGGCTTTCCCCCGGGCATTTTAAATGGCACCATTCATATCAATGATGCGATTTCTGATCAGGCCAAATTGGATCTGACTGCCGCCTATAACGATGCAGCGGGCCGATCTGCCACTGATATGGTTACCATTTCAGGTAATATTGGCGGACTTACACTTACACCGGGTTTGTACAAGTCAACATCTTCACTTGAAATCTCTTCCGGAGATGTAACCTTTGATGCACGTGGCAATGCGGATGCGGTATTTATCATTCAGGTGGCCACTACACTTACAACAACATCTGGTCGTCAGGTATTTTTGAGTGGTGGCGCCAAAGCCTCCAATATTTTCTGGCAGGTAGGCAGTTCAGCTACTTTAGGCACCACTTCGGTATTTAAAGGCACCATCATGGCCATGCAGTCGATCACCTTTAATACCGGTGCTTCTTTAGAAGGCAGAGCTTTGGCACGTACGGGTGCAGTGACTATGGCAGGTAATACCATCGTCAAACCTTAAGGCTTACAATTATTAGATCAGGCGCAGTTTCTAACGAGACTGCGCCTTTTTTATGTTTCAGCTTAGTTTAAAGCTGATGTTAACAGCGCATAATTTTCTTAAAATTATTTGCGTAGCCAAACAACTACACTTATACTTGTAGTCAAATAGCTACGCATGAATTTACGACGTGATGTCTTCCAGGCCATAGCCGACCCTACACGGCGGACCATATTGTTGTTACTGGCTACGCAAAGTATGTCGGCAGGCGCCATTGCGGCTAATTTTGATACAGCCCGGCCCACCGTTTCCAAACACCTGAGCATACTTACCGAATGTGAGCTGCTTACCCAAACCCAAACCGGTCGTACGGTTTATTATCAACTGAATCCGATGAAGTTGAAGTCGATTGCTGAGTTTTTAGAGCCTTTCCGCCAAATGTGGGACGAGCGTTTTAATACGCTGGAAACTCTCATGAAAAATTATAAACCCGAGAAATAAGCCGATATGAGTCGTAAAACCCAACTCCATGCCGAGGAAGGCAAACAGGAAATTTTGATTACCCGAGAATTCGATCTGCCACTACAATTGCTTTTTAAAGCCTATGCCGAAGCCGAATTGGTGGAGCAATGGATGGGAACCAAAGTGTTGAAACTAGAGAACCATAAACACGGTGCTTACCATTTCCAAACTACCGACCCTATGGGCAATAAGCACAATTTCAGTGGGGTAATACATGAGTATACACCCGGCCAGGGTTTTGTCCGGACCTTTGAAATGGAAAATACCGGCTTTGGCATTCAGCTCGAATATTTCGATTTTGAACCTTTAAGTCCACTAACAAGTAAATTAACGATGCATTTGGTCTTCAGATCGGTTGACTTACGTGATCAAATGTTGGCTATACCTTTTGCGCAAGGTTTAAATATGGCGCACAACCGACTCCAGGAAATTTTAAACCCGATTAAATAAATCCCCATGAGCAAACGTAACAAAATCATTTATTGGGTAGCCACCATCTGGTTATCGCTGGGTATGGTATCGAGCGGCATTGTACAACTCCTGAATGTACCCGAAGAAGTAAAATTTATCACCGATATGGGCTACCCACTCTATTTTCTCACCCTGCTTGGGTTTTGGAAACTGTTGGGTGTAATCGCCATATTAATCCCTAAAAGACCTCTTTTAAAAGAATGGGCTTATGCCGGCTTTTTCTTCTCCATGTCGGGTGCGGCTTATTCGCATATTGCGCTGAAAGCCGGTATTGCCGAGCTTGCTCCCCCACTCTTCCTGTTGGTTTTGATGGCCCTTTCCTGGTATTTCCGCCCTGCCGACCGTAAAACAGTAGTACAAGCAGCCTAAACACCCGATTTCAACTCCTATCTTACCGAAAAACGACTATGGCTACGATTAAAAATATATTACCAGCCGGTGTGCAAAATGAGCTCCTTCAAGTGCTCAAAACCCGTTTCGATAAAAACAAAAACCGCCATGCGGATATCCAATGGTCGGCTGTGGAAGCGCGTTTAACAGCTAATCCCGATAGACTCTGGTCGTTGCAGGAAATGGAACTCAGCGGTGGTGAACCGGATGTAGTAGGTAAAGATGAAAAAACAGGCGAATTCCTCTTTTTCGACTGTGTTCCGGAAAGTCCGAAAGGTCGCCGCAGCACGAGTTACGACCCCGATGCCATCGAATCGCGCAAAGAGTTTAAACCGGCCCACAGTGCCATTGGTATGGCTGCAGAAATGGGTGTAGAAGTACTCGAAGAAGCCCAATACCGCTATTTACAGCAATTCGGCAAATTCGATACCAAAACTTCCAGCTGGATACGCACCCCAACCGACATACGCGAACGCGGCGGTGCTTTATTCTGTGACTGGCGTTATGGTCATGTGTTTGTATACCACAATGGCGCGGAATCTTATTATGCGGCCAGGGGTTTTCGGGCTTGTTTGCGGGTGTGAGTAGCATGCCTTGTAACTGGATACTCAGCTAATACTGCAATTGGCTGCAATTGAAAACTGAGCCAATATGCTGATAATGAGTTATCTTTGCATTTATAAAGTATGAAAAATCAGAACCACCACAAGGACATTTATAAAAAGGCACTGACTAGCGTCATTGCACCCCATGCTTTTTGGTCATTTGAAGTTGTTGATTTTTCGAAGGTTTCTGATGAAATACTTATTGAGGCAGTACTCATTTATGGAAATGCCCCCTTAAGAAGTCGGTTACTAAAATTATACACTGAAAACAAAATACAAGCTGTTTGGGAGCAAAAACTGGTTATTCAAGGTGAACGATTTGCTCAATTGAATCAAAAGCTTGCAACAGATTTTTTTCATTTTAAAAACCCTTCGGCAAGCATACAGAAAGCATACAAAAAATACAATTTGTATGATAGGTTTAGCATCTAAAACTGAAGGTGTAATTGAAGCTGTTTCCAAACTTGAATGTATAAAAGAGTATGTTTTAGTTGGTGGTACTGCCATATCTCTCCAAATAAATCACAGACTCAGCGAAGACTTGGATTTCTGCAAATGGGTTAATACCGATAAGGTAAATGATGGTATTAAGGTAAAAACCATTGAAGCTGAGCTCAAAGCCAATTTCACAACTGTATTTACCAATTATTTAAACTTCAGCCAGGTAGACTTTATAATCAATGATGTAAAGCTGACATTTTTTCATGAGGTAGGTTATAAAGTGCCGGAATTCGAGAGAAAGACACTTCTTGGGAACATTGTATTGGCCCCTCTTTCATTGTTGGGTTGTATGAAAGTGAAGACAATGTTTCAAAGGAATACGCTTCGAGACTACTACGATATATTTGTGCTATTGAATAATGGCTATTTGACTATTGAAGAATTAATTATTACATCACTGGCATATGATAAAAAATTAAGGCGACAGATGATTATTAATAGATTAATCAGGTGGCAGGAAATTCCAGTTGAAGCTGGTTTTCAACTGTTATCACCGAAATATTCCATTTCGAATAAGGAAATGGGTGAAAAAATCATGACATTGTTCTAGCTACAACAACACCCCACCCACCGCCTTCACCGGCTCCGGAAGTTCGATTTCGCCCAACATCTCTTTCAAGTCTATTTCGATACCCCTGCTGATAGAAAACATGGGTACATCGCTGCTGAGGCCTTCGAAGGGGTTTTCGCTGTAGTCGCCTACGAGCTCCATAAATACGTATACCCAGCCTACAATCACACAAAACGGGATAGATACCCATATCCCCCACTCGCCCAGTTTGTCGAATTCATTGACCATGCCCAGGGGCAGGAAAAGGATGAATATCACCACAAAAAATGAAGCTGGCACTGGCATATTGGCGGGGCAAGGGGAACTTTTTGACACGTTCGGCCATACCTTGCTGGGTGACCAGCTCATTGAGCAGTTGCTGGAGATGAACATGATGAAAAGCACTTAAATGGCCTTTTTCATGCAGTTCTGTTATGCTTTCAGCTTGTTTATGCATCAGCTGCATGGCTTTGTTGCCGCGAACTGACTGTAATTCGGCCAATTCAGTGCTGCTGAGATGGTGCAAAAGTGCTTTTGAAGTCAAATCCGGATCAAGTGTACCAATGCCGGTGGTTTTCATACGTTTCCGGTTAACTACACCTATCGGATCGGTTTGGCTGGCATGTTCCCAGGGCATGGGTTCGAGCAATTGGGCACGTAACTGATATAACCAGGCGATATGCCGGTAGACGATCACTTTTGAGGTTTGTGGTATCGCTTTTTCTTTCAAAAACGCCAAAAGCGCACTGCTGAAGGAACGACTGCTGTTTACGATACCACCCCAGATTTTACGTCCTTCCCACAAACGGTCGTAGGCCTGGTTGTTTTTGAAGCCGACATAAAAGGCTACCGCAGTACCTATTAAACTTACCGGCACCCATGGTATAATCATAAACCGCCAGCGGGTATAATGAAAAACCAAAGCCACCACACTGGCCCAAACGGTAAGCCAGATCAGGTGAAAACCCATGATTTTCAGTATACTTTTGAACCGGATGGTTTTGTGGGTATACATAGGTGGATGCGTTGATTCAGCCTATTTTTTACGGCTTTCGCGGTATTCGCGGTTTAGGTCATTCAACACTTTAGAAGTGATATCAAGGCTGTCGTTGGCCCATATCACATTCGAACCCGGGAAATAGGACACGATATAATCGAAATCGTTTTCGCTGGCGATGCGGTTGAAGTAGTCCTGCACCTTGGTGCGCAGTTGTCGGTTCAACTTCTCTTCCTCACCGGCCAATTCTTCGGCGAGGCGATCACGCAATTGGGATAATCCCTGTTGGCGCTGACCAAAACGCTGTTCGAGCTCCATTATCTGCTCTTTGCTCATGCTCTGCGCACGGCGTTGGGCATCTTCATAGTCCTTTTCCAGCCTTTTCATCTCCCCTTCCAGCTCAGCTTCTGAACGACGGGTTTTGGCTTCAATGCCTTTTTTGAGATTGGTGAAATATTCGTACTTCACATAAATGCTGTCGGCACGGATAAACACCACTTTTAAGGGGCGGTTAGAAGTCAGCGCCTTTTGAGCGAGGGTAGTGTCTTCTATCCAAACATCTTCTGTAGCAGCAGCGTCGCTGCTTGGTTTGGATGCACCACCGTTAAAGTGGAGGATGTATAATACAATAACTGCAATGCTCAGCACTACATTTAAAATCAACGAATTACGTGAGTTCACTTGAATAAAATTTATAAGGGGATATTGCCATGCTTTTTGCGTGGCAGTTTAACAGCTTTGGTCTCAATCATCTTAAAGGCGCGTATGAGTTTGCGGCGGGTGTCTTCGGGAAGTATTACTTCATCCACAAATCCGCGGGCAGCGGCACGGTAAGGATTGGCAAATTTTTCGGTGTACTCATCTACTTTCTCCTGGAATTTCGCCGGACCATCACTGGCGGCAGCTATTTCAGCTTTGAAGATGATCTCCGTAGCGCCTTTAGAGCCCATTACGGCGATTTCGGCACTTGGCCAGGCGAAGTTCATGTCGGCACCGATGTGTTTGCTGTTCATTACATCATAAGCACCACCATAAGCTTTGCGAGTAATTACAGTAATACGCGGCACGGTGGCCTCACTGAAGGCATACAGCAGCTTCGCACCATTGGTGATGATGGCATTCCATTCCTGATCGGTGCCCGGCAAAAAGCCCGGCACATCTTCCAAAACCAATAAAGGCACATTAAATGAATCACAGCAACGCACAAAACGGGCTGCTTTTTTGGAAGAATTGATGTCCAACACACCAGCTAAAGAAGCGGGTTGATTGGCGACTATACCGATGCTGCGGCCTGCCAGACGGGCAAATCCAACGACGATATTGTCGGCATACTCCTTATGTACCTCGAGAAAACTGCCACCATCGATGATTTCTTCGATGACTTCACGTATGTCGTAAGGTTGGTTGGGGTTATCCGGGATGATATTGGCGAGTTTGGGGCGATGCTCCTCTCCTTGGGGCTCGTAAACGTTGGCAGGGGCTTCTTCTTCGCAGTTTTGGGGCAAATACGACAACAAAGCTTTGATATCGTTCAGACAAGCAATCTCATTGGCACAGGCAAAGTGAGTAACACCAGATTTGCTGGCGTGTGTCATGGCACCACCGAGTTCTTCGCTGGTTACATCTTCATGGGTAACGGTTTTTACTACATTGGGACCGGTAACGAACATATAGCTCGTTTTTTCGACCATCAAAATGAAGTCGGTCATGGCCGGCGAATACACCGCACCACCGGCACAGGGGCCCATGATGGCGCTGATTTGCGGTACCACACCCGAAGCCTGCACATTGCGATAGAATATATCAGCATAACCGGCGAGCGATACGACACCTTCCTGTATGCGGGCACCACCCGAATCATTCAAACCAACGATAGGAACGCCGTTTTTCATCGACAAATCCATCACCTTGCAGATTTTTTC
>Ga0172380_10007034_pt1 | contig 12830 bp, 15 predicted proteins | sample Leawe162metaG_FD_119747 | JGI IMG/M metagenome (GOLD analysis project Ga0172380, IMG submission 119747) | Leachate microbial communities from a municipal landfill in Southern Ontario, Canada - Leachate well 162 metaG | ecosystem: Engineered > Solid waste > Landfill > Unclassified | place...
ATGAATAATGAAAGCAGCTGAACGGTTCAATAAACTGTTGGAGCAATCGAAACAGTCCCCTGAATTCCGGACTGAAAAAGCGATCCTCGGACTTACCGAGGAAATTCTTGCCCAAATGAAGCGGCAGGATGTTTCCCGTACCGAACTGGCCCGCCGTCTCGGGAAAAATCCGGCCTTTGTAACCAAGCTTCTCCGGGGGAATAACAACTTCACCTTCGATACGGTTGTTCGCATCGCCCGTGCTTTGGAAATGGAGTTTGTTCCTCACATGATGCCGGAAGGCTGGCAAAGCCGGATTTTCGATTTTTCATCTGCCCGTGCGGAGGAGGAATCCAAACCGTTGGCCGAGGTCAAGCGGGAGTACACTGCTTCTGTCAATACAAGTACCGGAGGGGACTATGCAGAAATCGCCCTTGTCGCTTGAGCGCTACGCATTCAGCCGCATTCATGTGGATGCTTGTGAATCTCCAGATTGTCAGACCGTAAAAACAGACGGCCATTTCCGGGTTCAAACCCGCTGTCAGCAGCATGGTGACGATCTGTTGCGCTGGATGGTCACGCTGAATGTGTCCGTCGTAAAAAAAGAAGCTGAGTCTTGTCCGCCCTATACGTTTGACGTGGAGGTGGTTGGCTTTTTCAAGGTCGCAGAAGATTGCCCCGCAGACAAACAGGCTGCGCTGGTCAGAGCGAACGGCCCGGCGGTGCTTTTCGGTTCTGTTCGTGAAATGATTGCCAGCCTGACCGCCCGCGGACCCTATCCGCGTGTGGATCTTCCGACCGTCACCTTTATTGACGAGGCACATAAAAAACCGACTGCCGCGACAGCGAAGGCTTGAGACACTTAGTCATTTTCGCCAATAAAATTTGACGACGACACCCAGTCGATCCGTCAGGTCAAAGGCTTATGGCTGGTAAAATCCGCCGACTTTTAGGGGTAGGCATTCTTTCCAACCATTGGAATGATTTCTTCCAAGGTTTGGACCTGAGCCCTTGCCTGGGGCAAAAGTGCTTTTCGCCCCCTCGAAAAGAAGCGCAGCGGCAAAAAAGTCCATCCGCTAAGTCGTTGATTTTCCAAGGTTTGGAATAAAAAAACCCATTTTTTCAAACCCTTGGAAAACTCCGGTCTTTTCCTTTTAAAAGGCTTGTTTTATTTTCACTCCCTATCAAATCGTCAACAGGGAGGTGCAGATGATCAGGAAGAGAATCAAGGGTTGTTTTGATACGGCAGAGAAACTCAAAGGGCACCATCCCGGTGTTTTCTGTGATTTTCTGGAAGAATTTGACGACTTCCTTATTGAAAATAACATCAAACTCCCCAAGAACCGAGATCCAGAAAAAATTCCTCATGACGCTTTGCTGAAGGCTTTAATGTCCCCGGATTCGCCCGAGGAACTGGTCGTTCTTTTGATTCTTGTCAATAAGCTCGGCTCCGAAAAAGGATGGGATGAAGTCGTTTACGAGGCTAAATCGCGCGGGGTGACATTGCCGGACGGTCTTGAGCAATTGCAGTATGCAGACCGGGCGATGAAGGTTTGGACGGCCTCCCACAAGAAGCACCCTGATCTTTTGGAAGAAAGCTTCGCCCGGGCGCGCATCTACAGCAAATCGTCATACACCTATTATCCGATGCAGCGGGAGCTTCGCCCTCATTTCAAAGTGCCATCGGAGGAACTTGTTCAGGAGTTGACTCAGGAGCTGGATTCCCACTTTAACGTCGAACAGGGAACAAAGGTTCTCCCGTATGATTTTGATGCTGAAATCTGGTTTCTGATTCGTCACCCCGGTATCGCCCAATGGCAGGGGGTTTATGAAAAAGGCCAGGCGAAAAGCAAGGCGATTACGCCCGAGCTTTACGATGCGGTGGTCTACCATAAAAAATATGGCGACCTGCGAATGAATACTAACCGCAAATCGGATCACAAGACATACCGAAAGGCATTCGGCCATCTGCTGTTTAATGCTTCCAATGTATTTGATCCGACAAAGAAAATTGTCCGGCTCGATCCGTTGAAGGGGTGCGCTGCCAAATTGTGTGAAACAGATGATGTTTCAGGGCTGCACAAAATTCATGTGTCGGAGGTTTCGTTTTTTACGCTGAAAAGTCATGGTACTCGGCGCGTTACCTGGCGGGCTGAAAAACAAAATGAAAGCTTGCCCTTGGATGAAGACAATTGGGTCATTCCGCAAGATACGGATTCGATTTTGTACGCAAAACTCCGATATCAGCTTAAATCCGGTGGAAAATGGCAGACAATGACCGTCCACACCGGGAAAAACCTCAGCTATGAGCGTGACGGTGATTCCTGTGTGCTGGAAGATTTTCTTCGATTGAGAACGTTTATCAATGGCTCTATTACTTAACACGAACATTTGGCCAGTGCTGGGGGCATCCAGCCGCGCCCGGCAGACAAAGCTTGAGTGGTTCGCCACTCTGGGGCCTGTTGCATTCCAGTCGGTGCCGTTGCTGAAGGTGGGCGGTGAGCGGGCCGCCTTTATCCGCTGCCCGGAAACGGGCGTACGACTGGAGATTCATGAAAACTGGGACATCTCCTTCTCTGCTCTTCCTCCTGCCGATACAGAGATCGACAGCCGCATTGACGGACTTACCCTCGATGATTTGCTTTTGTACGAGTTGGACTGGCCTAAAATTATCAAAGCTCTTCAGACTCAGTTTCAGCTTACAGGAACTGTTCGCGACCTTTCATTCAAGAGCCTGCTTTGGGTTCTCGGCCACGGTGATGGTGTTCCGTATTATTTTGCCGTGCTCAACAGTCTTGCCGGTCTTGACGAGCATACACTCAAATTCTTTCAATCTGCCCCTAAGCCCCGCCTGTTTTTGCCATCAATTTCTGATCAGCTTTTTGCGGCTCTTCTGAAAAACGGCATTCAGTTCCATGCGCTTGATTCCGGCATAGATCCGGGGTTTTCAACTGTGGAGAAAAAAGTTGCGTCCCGTTACCGCATCATCCAGCAACCCAAGGGATGGAAAATTGTATTCAATGGCTCAGATGCATTTCTCGGCCCGCAAAAAGGGATGTTTATTGCTGAATATCTCTTGAAAAATCCGCCAAGGATTCCGCTTCATGCACTCAAGTTGGAGGCGGTAGCTTTTCCGACTGAAGGCGATGTCGGTGACATCGATCTTGTTATTGACTCGGAAGATGACGAAAAATCAGAAGTAAATATCTCTAATGAATATTCAGGATTCAACTTAAATAAGGACAACGCGATTCTTCGTTCTGACATAGTCGATTCCATAGAGAAGATGAGGGCAGAGGCAATAACACCGGGCCTTTCAGAAAAAATAAAAAAAGACATCCTTCAGCAGATTCGAGATGCTCAGGCCTACCTGCAAGAGAGCGATCCGAAACAGAAGGACCATGCCTCCGCTGCTCAGGCGCGTATTAATAAGCAGCTCACGCGCCTTTTAACAGCTCTTCGCAAGCCGGATGTTCGCACAGGCAAGCCTTCGAAGGTGCTCTCTGACTTCGCAGATCATATTGAGAAGCATCTCCTTATTCCATCCCGTCAATTTTCTGGGACCAGCACTTCGCGAGTGCGTGCAGGTGTTGCTCAAACATTCACCTATGAGCCACAGCCTGGAGTGATTTGGACCAATTAAGCACATTCCTTCTCTTTTAAAAATGCCCGTGAAGTGATTCTTCGCGGGTTTTTTTGTGTCTGGACACCTCGTGTCAGCTTACGGACACCCCGCGTCAGCCCTTCTCCTGATGAAGCAATTCTAGACGGGTTGCATGCAGGAGAGTGAGTGTGAAAACGGCAACTGACGAACAGGTGATTAAGGCGCTTTTTGGCGCAACGCCCGAAAGAAAATCCAGGGCACTTTTAATTCTGCAGGGAAAAGAAATTCCTTTGCGCATTGATGAACCCTTACTCCTCACGATGGGCGAGGCGTGCGAACTGATCCCGTGCTCGCGGGCCACACTTTTTCGAATCATCCGGGCTGGCCGTCTTCAAAAGATAGAATTGTACCCTAATGCGTTCAGACTGAAACGTGCCGACGTTATCGCATTGGCCAATGGAAAGGCGGGGCAAAATGATTGACCCCCGTTTTTCCCAACTGCTCGACCTTGCCCGTTCTGGTGATGATTGTGCTATCGCCGACTTGTGGCACGAATTCAATTTCGATTTCCAGGCCGAATGCCCTTGCCCCGTGGAACCCTGTTCCAGCAGGGCCGACACCTGCCACCTGTCCCCTGCCACCTGTCACCCGGAAGGCGGTGCCACATGCTGATTCGCATCGACACACGCGAGCAAACTCCGTTGGAGTTCGAGAATTGCGCGACCGTGCGCGGCACGATTGCGGCGTTCGATTACAGCATCGAAGGCGATCAGGATTTTTTTGCCATCGAGCGAAAGTCACTGCCCGACCTGATCCAGTCGCTGGCCATCCAAAAAAACTACATTCGCGAGTTGAATAAAATCCGCAGGGCTCTGGCTGCCGGGTTCCCGCGTCTGTTCTACGTAGTGGAAGCGAACCGTGAGGACATCGACCATTTCAACTATTCGGTCTTCGCTTCCGGCCGTATCGGTTCGGCTTTCATCTTTCACCAGCTCTCAGAGCTCGAATACCACTACGCCGTTCACGTCGTCTTTTCCGGCGATGCCATCGGCGCAGCCCGCGACATTTTCCGCCTGCTCAAACGCCGCGCCGAAGATCTTAAAGCGCAGGAGGAGGCATGATCCTTTTTTGTGACTTCTCGTGTTTTTCGTGGCCATCCGTGGTCGAACGCCGCACCCGTGGCCCACCATCGCCGCCCGGTTTCAACGCTTTTAACGAATTCAACGAACAACGTGTTTTAACGCCTATCTGGAGAAAATAACTATGGATCACTTCGAAAAATTAGAACTGAAAAAAGAAATTACCACCGAAGTCCGCGAGGACATCGCCCGGGCAACCGGGAAACTTATCACCCGCCGCATTCTGCTGGCGTTAGCAATCATCGGCTTAGAGACGCTCATCTGGCTGCTGATTACCACGTCAGTTATGAGTGGAGGCAAAGGGTTCAACGGAATTTCTGCCAGTTACTTTGTGATGTGCCTGCGCATTGGTCAGGTCGGCGCGTACCAGTGGTTTAAAGCTGAATAAGGAGACCACCATGACTGACAAACTCCACGCGAAGCACGGCCCGTCATCCTTGAAAAACAAGGAAACCTGTCCGCACTGGCAGAACCGCCCCGGATCATCCGAGGCGGCTGATGAAGGCACCATGATGCACGAGGCGGCTGAAACCGGCCGTCTCGATGGCCTCAATCCCGAACAGATCGCTCAGGTGCGGGAATGTCTGGATGCGGTCGATCAGCTTCAGGAAGAAATTCCCGGCTGCATCCGTTACACCGAGCTGCAGGTCGATGTTTGCGGTCTCACCTTTGGCACGGCGGATGTCGTGCTAATCGGTGCACACACAGCGACCGTCATTGACTACAAAATGGGACGTGTCCCCGTTGATGATGCCGAAATCAATCTGCAAGGCTGGGCGTACGCGCTGGGTGCGTTCGATCTGTTCGGTATTGATGAGGTGACGGTGGTTTTCCTGCAACCGCGATGCGATTTGCGGACGGAACACACCTTTACCCGCGCTACCGATTACGACCGGATGCGCGACCGTGTTGCCGCCGTCATCGAAAAGGCGGAAGACCCGGAGAGCCCGTACTGTCCGCATCCTGAAAACTGCCAGTACTGCGGTGCGAAAGCCCGTTGTCCTGCATTGGCATCCAAAGCGTTGTCGGTTGTAGAAAAACTGCCCGATTCGCTGGAGCTGCCTGCCGTGCTGGATCCTCAGGCGATTACTCAGCCCGACCAGATGGCGCTGGCATTACGTCTTGCGCCGGTACTGATCGACTGGGCAGAGGCCGTCAAAGCCCATGCACTGGAGATGGTGCGCGGCGGCGAAGAAATCCCCGGCTACGAACTCAAACACCGCAGCGGACGGCGAGTCATCAAAGAACTCTCTGCCGTCTGGGAAATTGTTCATGCGGAGTTTGCCGTGCCGCTGGAGCAATTCCTTCCCGCCTGTTCGATCTCAGTGTCCGCTTTAGAAAAAGCGGTCAAAGACAACCAACCCAGAGGAAAGGGTGCCGCAGCGATCCGCAGTCTCAATCAGCAGCTCACTGCTGAAGGACTTTGTATCACTGATCCCGACATCACCTACCTCGCAAAAGAAAGATAACCGTACGGGCGATCCCGGTGGTCGCCCCTTTTAAAACAACAAGGAGAAATACAATGGCTACATCGACATTCAAAAAAAACAAAGACAAACCCGCCGAGGAATCGGCCATTCCCGCAGTTGTTCCCCAAACCGAGAACCATGAACTGGCAACGATGAACTCTGAAATCCCGCCCGTTGGCGGAGTTTCCGGTGATTATCAGGAGTCGGACTTCCGTCTCCCGAGGATCAACATCGTGCAATCGGTCGGCCCGCTGTCCGAGGACTTCGATCCCGGCGCTATCGTGCTCAACAAAGATATCATTGTTCTGCCGGCATCGACCGATCCGAAAGCATGGGGCGATCCGCTCAATGTAACGATACTGAACGCGAAAAAGCAGTTTTCCGAAAATCTGCCTTACGAGTCAGACGAGACCCCGGAAACGGTGGATACGCTGGACGAGGTGACCGCTCGCGGAGGTTGGATCGACTGGAGGAACGACGAGAAACCGCCGTGGAGACCTATGCTGACTGCGCTGGTGCTGATCGAAGCTCCGACCGAAGAACTGGCCGAAGAATTCTCGATTCAGGGCCCGGACGGCAAAGCCTACGAGCTGGCCCTCTGGACGATGAAGGGTTCCGCTTACAGCCGCGCGGGCAAGGCGATTAACACCGCCGCCCGTTTCGCTCTGCGCAACAAGGAAACCGGACTGCCGGAACTGCATAAAGGCAAGTGGACGCTTCAGGTGCGCCGGGAAAAATTGGGAACCAATCTGGTTTATGTCCCGCGTCTGCGTCAGCACGGCAAGCATGATGATGACTTTATCGAGTTCATCACCACGCTGCTGTAGTTCCACTGGGTGGGGCGTGACCTCCGGGCGCGCCTCTCCCTTTTTTTTCAATCTTCCAACCTCTGGAAATTTTATGCCTGTTTTCGCAATAGATTTTGAGACGTATTACGACAGCGACTATTCCCTGAAAAAAATGGATGCGTGGAGCTACGTACACCATCCAAAATTTGATGCCTACCTCATGTCCGTCTATGGCGATGACTTCCAATGGGTAGGACATCCCAAAGATTTCCAATGCTGGGAATTTTTCAATGGTGCTTTGCTGCTGGCGCACAACGCAGCCTTTGACTCTCTGGTTTTCAAACGGCTTCAGGAACAGAAAATCATTCCGCCGGTTCAACCTGCCGCATGGCGCTGCTCAGCATCTCTCGCGGTTTATCTCTCAGCACCCCGAAATTTGAAAGGAGCCTGTAAGCAGCTTCTAGGAATTGAGGTGGATAAAACAACCCGATCCAAAGCGTGCGGACAAACAACAGGAGAGCTATTTGAAAACCAAGCCATGACGGACTACGCGCTTGAAGATGCGCGGCTGTGCTACGTGCTTTGGGAAAAGTTCAATCACCAGTGGCCGGACGATGAAAAGGAATTGGCGACCTTAACCTTTGAGTGGGGTCAGGCAGGAATCGGGGTTGATTTCCAGACTTTGGAAAAATGTATCCAGACCTTGGAAAAACAGAGGTTCGATGCGGTGCAGCATTTGCCGTGGGTGGATGATTTTAATGAAGATACCCCGTTGTCTCACCGTCAACTGGCGTTGGCCTGCCGTGAAGCGGGTATTCCCTGTCCGGCATCATTGGCAATGGATTCACCGCTTTGTGAAGAGTGGGAAAACAAATACGGCGACGAATATCCCTGGGTAAATGCAATGCGGGTATTCCGCAGAACCAACATGCTGCTCTCCCGTTTTTACGCGGTTCGTTCCAGAGTTCGGAAAAGTGATAATCGATTCCCGTACGGGATGAAATATTTTGGCGCAGTGCCGGGACGCTGGTCCGGTGATGCCGGGTTCAATGTTCAAAATATGCCGAGAGGTGAACTGTTCGGTGTGAATCTGCGCAGTTGTTTCCAGCCTTCGGATGGATGCGTTTTTGTTATCGCCGACCTGTCTCAGATTGAACCCCGCATTCTGGCGTGGCTGATTGATGACCATGAATTTCTGTCTCTCGTTCGGGACGGCGTTGATATTTACGAAGCTCATGCCCGGGCGACGATGGGATACAACGATCCGGCTCCGTTGGAAGAAACGAATTCAACATTGAGAGGATTGGCGAAAGCCCGTGTGCTGGGTTTGGGATATGGATGCGGCCCGAAAAAATTTGTGTCGGTGGCTAAAAATCTGGGCGGGATTGAAATCTCGTTCGCCGAAGCAAAACAAACAGTGGCCGACTTCCGGTCAAAGAATCCGAAAATTTCCAGACTCTGGAATCAATTGGATCGGGACTTTAAACGCAGTGCGGGCGGTGATTATTCCATCGAGCTGCCGTCCGGAAGAACATTGAATTATTTTGATGTGAAAAAAACATCACGCGGCTACTACACCGCGAAAACAGTGCGGGGTGGACGGGAGCGCAGTCTATACGGCGGGTTACTTTGTGAAAATCTCGTTCAGGCCACAGCCCGGGATCTTTTTGCGGAACACCTTTTACAAATACACCGTTCAGACATTGGAAGAATTGTCTTTCACGTCCACGACGAAGTGATCGTTGAAGTGCCCAAAGAACAGGCAGAGGAAGCGGAAAAACAAATCCTCGAAATCATGCGTACGACACCGGACTGGCTCTCCGGGTGTCCCGTCAATGCCAAGGCCGGAATTTTTACCCATTACACCAAATAAGGAGACACCATGCTTTTAGCCCTTAAAAACCTTTCTTCCTCTCATGCAACAGAGTGCGATCCGTGGAATGTAACTTCTTCTGCACCGCCGAAAATGGAATGGAATAAACCTGATGTGGAGCACTGTTTTTATTCCGGCTTGGAAGGGTTAATTCAGTCCGTACGGATTGACACCAAAAATAATCCGGCGGTGTTTCTACACTGGTTGGTTGCTGATTATGACGGCCAGATCGATCAGCACATGAGAGATACAGTTCTTGAACGCTGTGGAGATTTTAAACCGCAATATCTTTGCCGCACCTTTTCAGGCGGTGCGCGTTTGCTTTGGAAACTGGAAGAACCTTTTCCGCTGCACAAAAATGATCTGACGGCGAAGCTGTTAAAGCATGTTCAGAACAAACTGAAACTCTCGAAACTATTGGTGGGTCTGGACACGGCGGCCTTTGAAGATCCGGCAAAATACTACGAAGTCGGTACCGACTGGGTTCATTTGTCCAATGATGTGATTTCTGCGCCCTTCATGATGCAGTGGGCGATTGAGTCCACTCACAATTATGCATGGAAAAAATTGGGCCCGTCTATCCCGATGGCGTTGATCGCGGATGAAGTTGAAAAACAGTATCCGGGTCAGTGGCAGGGTGATTTTGAAGTCGGTGTGCGGGGTGTTCGATTCTGGGATGCTTCTGCCGATAATGAGACGGCGGCGGTGATTCGTGAGTCAGGGATGCAATGTTTCACTGGAGGTCAGGCGTTCGTGCCGTGGTCGGCAATTCTCGGCGGGAAATTTGTACGACAGTTCCAGGCGGATCAGATCGGGGGTGCGGTTTCTGAAGTATTTTTTGACGGTCGGGAATATTGGACGCAGCTTGCAAACGGTCAGTGGCAGGCGAGCAATAAATCGGATCTCGCGTTACACCTTAAAGTTGAGCGCGGTCTCAGTGCGGCAGTACCCCGAGGTTCAACATCCAGCGAGGTAGATCAGGCGTTACATCGCATTCAGAAGCAGCAGTGTATTGTCTGTGCTGCCCCGTTAATCCATCGCCCGAAGGGGATTGTTTATCTGGACGGTTTCCGGGTTTTGAACACATCCAACGTAACTGTTTTGCAGCCCGCAGAGCCTGATTCTCAAGGTGGGGCGACACCTCCGGGGGAGCCGTCTTCTGATCTCTGTCATCTGTCCTCCGACCTCTGTAATCCGGCTAGCCGGTTCCCGTGGTTGAATTCCTATTTTACTTCCCTGTTCGATCCTGCCGAGCAGCTCGATTACTTCCTTGCCTGGTTGCGTCGGTGGTACGCTTCTGCGCTGGATGGGAAAATGCTTCCCGGTCAGGCGTCGTTTTTTGCCGGCGTTCCGAACACTGGAAAAACTCTACTCTCGACCCTGATTCTCTCCCGTACGTTTGGCGGTCATATTGATGCTTCGTCGTTTCTTTCCGGCGAGGATGGTTTCAATTCGCACCTATTTAATTCCGCTGTCTGGGCCGTGGATGATGTCGTTCCGTTGACCGATAATAAGTCCCATCTCAAATTTTCTGCGCTCATCAAGAAGATGGCTGCTAATCGTACTTTCTCCGTCCGGGAAAAATACCGGGTGGACAAGTTGATTGAGTGGAATGGCAGGGTGGTGGTGACCTGTAACACCGACCCGGAGTCGATTCGTATTTTACCGGACGTGGACTTGTCGAACCGGGACAAGATCAATCTGTTTCGTGTGGCGGATCGCGATACGTTTTCTTTCCCGCGGAATGTCGCGGAGATTATTCAGGCGGAGTTGCCGTTTTTCTTACGTTGGCTTCTCGACTGGTCACCGCCCGATCACGTCCTGGGTGATTCCCGGTACGGTGTTCAAACCTATTGTGAAGCGTCCCTTTTCGAGGCGGCGCGTCATTCGTCGAGTGCCTATTCATTCCTTGAGATTTTACTGAAGTTTTTCGAGGGACAGGTTTCCGATGTTTGGACGGGTTCGGCGACCGAGCTGCTGTCGGCCATGCTCAACGATCAGGACGGCCTTGCCGGTATTGCGGCGAAATACACCACCCGGCAGGTCGGACGTGAATTATCCAAGTTGGCATCCCAAGGCTATCCACTGGTACTGGAACGCCTGAAGGCAAAACGGGTTTGGCGCATCAACATCAAGCAACTTTCTGAAGGAGATACCAATGAACCGACACCGTTTTGATGACGTGGTGACGAATGACATCATGTTTAAAAAAGTCTCTCAGAGCCCTGTATTCAGCACGGCGGGGTGCGCGCTGGGCACTCTCTCTATATTATATATTATATTTATAAATAGTAATAATAACGTCATCATGTCATCAGCCCCTGTTTACGGGGGTTTCGTGGGTGACGTTAGGGTGACATTATCCCCTTTCGTGCTTTTTTGTGTTTCTCGTGGCCATTCCCGCTCCGTCCATTACTCCCATACATCTTCCACCCTCTACGCCGGAGTCCAATTATGAATTGTCATTCCTGTTCCCATTCTGAAGCCATCCTGCGCGGCGAGTTCGATTCCACACCTTGGAATGATCTGCCGTGTGCCCGTTGTAAATTGCGTGAGAATACGTTCTACACCATTGAACTGGACGAAGAGCATCCTCCTGCGGAGACTATCGGCATTCCCGACGAAGAGCCTGTCGGTCCTTACCTGCTGCCGTCCGATGTCCTGTCCCAGTTTGTGCAGGGGTTTCTTACTCTTCCTCCCGAGCAGCGCGATGTCGTGGCGTGGCGGTATCAAGGCGTACCGTACAAAGAGATTGCCGAGCGTCAGGGGATTACCATTCAGCTGGCGGAGATGCGGCATAAGTGCGCTATGAAAAACTGGCCTGTTTTGAAATCCCTTTTCCCCTACAAAGTTGCGCGTCGTCTGTATCGTCGTCCTCACCGGTAGAATTGATTTTCCCAACCTTGGAACTTTTGCTTTCGTGGTTGATGTACCTACGTCTCGTTCGAGCCGGTTTTTCCTGTTTGTCTTTCCTCTACGGACTCGCGCAATCAAGCGTCTTTTGTCACCGGGCTTCAATCGTACCTCATTCAGCCCGTCGCCAAAATCCGCTTCATTGCACTCAAACCCCCAAGCCCCCTTAGAAAGGGGGATGTAACCGCGCAAAAGGAATTGTTCAGGCCGCGTGTCAAAGGAATCACGGTCGAGGCTTCAAAATCTTTTCACTTACCGTTCATCCTTTTCCACACTGGCCTTCACAAATCCTTTTTGTGCGCGGGTGGTATTTATCCCCCAAGCCCCCGGAGGGGGATGTGATTACGCGGCCATCAGCATGTCCCGGTTGCGGTCTTTCCTCCGGCCTGCCGATGTTTGACCCTACGGTCCAAACACCGTCAGCCTGCGGACGACCTTCACCGTGTCACGCTCATGGCCTTGATACTTCGGAAGCCCGCTAATCCCTCGCATCATGAGCTTGTCCGTACGGATCACTTCGCCCTTCGGTCTCGTGACCGTCCGGCCTTCACTCATCATGCTTCGGGGCGGACTTCCTCAGGCTCTCCGCCTGTTGGCGGAGTACCCTCCGGGGGGTGGATTGCCGGTTCAGTTCCGGTCAATAGCCGGAATTCACCGGCTTCCCGGATTCGCTACTGCGCGGCGGCCACGCTCAGGGTTTCGCAACCGCTGAATACAGCGGACCGGCCAACATCGCATAATGAATTCATTATGCAACGTGGGTCTTTGCTTCAACCCCTCGCTCAACAGAACGCGTTCTGTCAGGGCCGCCTTGCCGCTCGAACCGGCCGGCTGTGTTCAGCCGTCGCGGCTCTCGCAGGGCTCAGCCCGTCACCGGCTCGCGCACTCACACGGCACCGGGCTTCGTCGGCCTCATTCTTTCTCCCTTGTCCCGACACGCAGAAGAGGCAAACCCATCCTCTGGACGGGTTTTCCTCTCGGCGTTTTCTCCGAAAAAGCCTCACTCCTTTCTCAGGGGAAAGCCCCGCTTCGCCCCGCTTTCCCCTCGGCCGGTCGCTTCGCTCG
>Ga0172380_10007035_pt1 | contig 12822 bp, 8 predicted proteins | sample Leawe162metaG_FD_119747 | JGI IMG/M metagenome (GOLD analysis project Ga0172380, IMG submission 119747) | Leachate microbial communities from a municipal landfill in Southern Ontario, Canada - Leachate well 162 metaG | ecosystem: Engineered > Solid waste > Landfill > Unclassified | place...
CAGCCGAAGGCGAGGATCGGCCGCCGAGCGGCGGTGGGCGGATATAATGGGCGAAGCCCATCCGCCCACGATTTCGGAGCCTGCGACGGCGAGCGGGTGCCGCCGCAGGCGGCAGCAGGCCCCGGGCGGGGCCTGCGTGCCCGCGCAGCGCGAGCGCTGCCCCGCAGGCGGAGCCGAGGAGCAAGCGAGCCGGGAATCGAGCCGCGACAAAGGCCGGGGGACAGGCCCGCAAGGGCCGCAGGGGCGAAGCCCCTGAGCATCAGGGTAGACGGTTGATGTCCGCCCCCGGCCCTGGCGGCAGCGGGCCGGTCGGGCCTTCAGGCGCGCTGTCGAGGGAGAATCGTTGCCAGTTCCAGCTGCTCTGACGGGGTCCGCTCCAGAGGATTGAGGGGCCGGGTCCGTTCACGGTCAGTCCAAAGAGGACGCCGATCTCGCTATCGGTCGCCATCAGGCCTACTCCCGGAGAGGCGATCTGCACATCCCGCGCGGTGCAGCGCGATTGGCCTAGTCGGACGGCCGGTGAGCTCGCCGAGTTGACCCGCACGCCGTCGGCCACCAACGAGCCTGATCGGACCTCAAGGTCGCCGGCGATGTCGCAGCGATTCAGGCGCAGCTCGCCGTCCGTGACCATGATCCGGCCGGAGATGCGGCCGGTCGTGATGTCGAGCAGTCCGCGATCGCTCACGCCGACCGGGCCATCGATGCGTACATCGCCCATGGCGACGACGCCGCCGGCGACAGCGACGCCCCCGGTGATTGAGGCCCGGCGGAGCTGGATGGCGCAGACGCCGGTCGTCCTCAGGGCCGGGCCATCCAGGGATTCGAGGGCGATGCCCTCGATCTCGGCGTCGATCAGTCCGGATTCGCAGAGCACGGCCGGTGAGCCGGTCAGGGTCACTTCGGCACCGGCGGCATGCAGGCGGAGGCCGCGGTGCGCACTGCCGAGGCGGATCGGGCCCTGGTAACGGCCAGGGGCGAGGAGGAATACGCGCGGTTCCGGGCCATGCGGCCTGGCCAGCAGTTCGCTCAGATTCGCGGGATCGGCAGCGACGTACGCGCTGCTCGACGTGCTGGTGAAGGACACGCCGAAGGCGGTGGCCAGCGCGCCAGCCGTGATGAGGGCGGCCATCCACCCCAACCACCGCCGCCGTCGCGGTGTCTGGATCGGAGCCGTGAGCGCAGGCGACGCTGCCGCGGGTCCGCGCGGCAGCGGCTGGGAGGGGATGCCGCTCCTGGCGGGTCCTGCCGGCGGCGCGGCGATCGGGCCTTGGACGCGGCCTTCGGCGCGGGCCAGCACCGCATCCCAATCGGCGATGCGGTCGGCGCGCCGCCGCTCGAGCATGCTGCCGAGGAGGCTGATCAGCGCCGGGTCCGTCCCCGCGGATGGCAGGCGCGTCAGATCGACGTGTTCAGTCACCTGCTTGTACATGATCGCCGCGGAATCATCGCCGTTGTGCAGGGTGCGGCCGAGGAGGGCGTGGTAGATGGTGGCGCCGAGGCCGTAGATGTCCGCGCGCTGGTCGATGTCGCGTTCGCTGCAGGCCTGCTCCGGGCTCATGTAGTGCGGGGTCCCCAGGGCCAGGCCGGTCCCGGTGAGATTGTCGCGCATGAGGTCCGTGCCGCCGGCGTCGGACACCAGACGGGCGAGGCCGAAATCGCACAGCTTGGCGCAGAACGGCTCCTGGTGGCCGGGCCGTGGCGGTCCAAGCAGGATGTTCGCCGGCTTGACGTCGCGATGCAGCACGCCCTGCCGCCAGGCATGACCGAGGGCCGCGGCCATCTGCCGCAGGAGCGTCAGCGCATCGGCGGGAGCGAGGCGGCCGTAGTCCTGCATCCAGGACTTCAGGCTGGGGCCCTCGACCAGTTCCATGACGATGTAGTGCGCGCCCATGCACTCGCCGGCGCTCCACACGCCGACGATGTGCACATGGCTGAGGCGCTGCATCGCCCGCGCCTCGCGGACGAAGCGGACCACGTACTCCTCGCTGTGGGTCGTCCGGCTGGACAGCAGCTTGATCGCGGCCTTGCGGCCGTCCGGGTGGTTGGCGCGGAACACATCGCCCATGCCGCCGCAGCCGAGGCGCCCCTGGATGACGAATCCGTCGACCTCGAGCGCTTTGATCGCCGTCGAGCTGATCGACTGGCGCAGTTCCCGGGCATCATTCTCGCGCAGGAAGCCGAGATCCTGGAGCAGGAAGTAGACCCCATGGTCGATGCCGCGGTCAGCCAGCGCCTTCTGCTCCTTGCGCGCCCGCTCGACCTGTTCGGTGGTGACGAAACCACGCGACAGGGCCAGCTGGACGAAGCGGTCATCCTCCATCGCCTAAGTGTACAGCCTGACGGTCGCGGTGCCAAGGAGGAACGTAACAACTCAGGCCCCGGGGACCCCGTCGCGCAGCGATGGGGCTGCCGCCGAGCCGCGGTGGGCGGATGGGCGAAGCCCATCCGCCCACGGTATCGGAGCGGCAGCGACGAAACCGAGCTGCGACAAAGGCAGCGGGGACAGGCCCGAAGGGCCGCAGGGGCGGAGCCCCTGAGCAGTTCAGAGGAACGGGCAGCACCGCAACGGATATTGCGCTGCGCCTACTTCACCAGCCCCGCCGTCTTCGCATCCCGCCCTTCCTTGACGAACTCGGCGATCCCGTCCTTGAGCCGGATGCTGAGGACGTCACCGGCTTTCACCTGGTTGCTGGCGATCAGCCGCGCCAGTGGCGCGACCAGCAGATGCTCGATGGCGCGGCGCATCGGGCGGGCGCCGAACTGCGGGTCGGTGCCCTCCTTCAGCAGCTTGGAGAGGAACGGCCGGCTGTAGTGCACGATGATCGGCACCTGCGCGCCGAGCAGCCGCTTGTAGACATCCTGCAGCATCAGGTCGAGGATCTTGCGCAGGTCGTCGCGCGAGAGGACCTTGAAGCAGATGATGTCGTCGAAGCGGTTGAGGAATTCGTAGGGGAAGACCTCCTTCGCCGCCTCGACCGCCTTGGACTTGATGTCCTTGTTCAGCGACACTTCGTCGGTCTCGACGGCGAAGCCGATCGACTTGTGGCGCAGCGTCTCGCTCATCTCCGAGGCGCCGACGTTGGAGGTGAAGATGATGATCGAGCGGGTGAAGTCGACGGTCTTGTTGTTGCCCAGGGTGAGGTGCCCGTCCTCCATCAGGCCGAGCATGGCGTTCCACAGCTTGGGGTGGGCCTTCTCGATCTCGTCGAACAGCACGATCGAGAGGTAGTGGCTCTTCACCTGCGGGAACAGCCGGGCGATCTTGCCCTCGCCTTCGGCGAAGACGCCGCGGCCCTCGGCCTGCGCCTCCTTGTGGTGGCGGTCGAGGTTGTCCTGCGAGAGCATCGGCTCGACGTCGTTGCCGACATAGCCGGGCGGGCTGCCGAACAGCTTGGAGACGGTGAATTCGCTGGAGAATTCCTGGCAATTGACGCGCACGAAGGCGTTGCGCTTGCCGAACACCGCCTCGGCCAGGGCCTTGATCGTCTCGGTCTTGCCCACCCCGGTCGGGCCGAGGAACAGCAGGGTCAGCAGCGGCCGCTCCATGTTGCGGATGCCGGCGAGGATCTTGCTGAACGAGTCGAGCACGCTCTCGATCGCGGCCTGCTGCCCGACCACCCGCTCGCGCAGCATCGTCTCGAAGCGCGCGACCTGCTGCGAGCGGCGCTCGGGATCGAGGACGATGTGCTTGGCGGCGGCGGCGGACTCGCTCATCGGGTGACCTCGCCTGCGATTGTCGGCGGACGGCAGGCCTGCTCAAGGGAACTTGGTTCGAGGTTGGATCCTGGGAACGTCCCTCGTCCGTCCTACGTTGGCTCGACGAACCTGTTGTCCACTCGCCGACCCTCCTATCCTGCGCGGGACGGCGGCATGCAGCTCAATCTCCACCATCTCGACTGCGGGCAGTCGTTCGCACACTACCACACTGATCGCTCGAACTTCCAGCGCTTCTTCGCCGAACGCCTGCTCGCTGAGCCGGGGCTGCACGGCAGCGTGCTCGACATTGGGTGCGGCCATGGCATCAATCCCTGTCTCGACCGCATCCTGATGCCAGGTTTGGTTATCGATGGCGTGGACCCGTTCCCCGTCGTGGATCCATCCAACCACCTGCGAAACCGCTGGACGAGCAGGCTAGAGGATTTGGCTGTACCGGACAGCAGCTACGATCTCGCTTTCTCCTACAACGTGATCGAGCATGTGGAGGATGGGCCGAGTTTCATGCGCAAGGCCATCGCTCTGCTGAAACCCGGAGGCGTCTACTGGGCGGTCGCTCCGCATGGCCGCCACCCCTTCACCCTGGCCGTCCGCCTAGTGCAGGCCGTTGGACTGAAGCGGCTCTACCGTGCCTGCGTCAATCGGCGGTCGAACGACTACCCAGCCTGGTACAGGCTGTGCAGCGTGGCGGGTCTGCGGCGGGCCCTGCGCGATTGCGTGGACGAAGTCGCGTCTGTCGATGTGTTCCTGCTGCACAATGTGCAGTGGGATGTCTACTTCCCGCCTTGCCTGCGCTTTGTACCGCATCTTGTCGATCGTGTCGCCATCCTTCCCCGCAGTTCACGGGAATTCATCTTCGCCTGCCGGATTATCAAACGACGTGGCGAGGGATGAGGCCTGTCCGTTGACAGGAAGCCGTGCAACAACTTATGCGTCGATTTGGATGAGAATGCCCCTGTGCTGCAGGAACTGGCCTCATTGCCGTAGCCGCTGATCCCCCGGTTGTCGACCGCCATCCCGACGATAGAGGTTCAACATGCCCGCCTTGCGCTACCTATTGTCGTGCATCGGCAAGCACCTCGCGGGGGGCCATGCGCGATGCCCGTCCTGCGGTGTGGGCAAGGGGGTAATACTCAGCCGCAAATACCTGGTCACCGCCCTCGTCCGCTGCCAGGGCTGCGCGCTGCTCTATCGCGTCCCCACCACCAGCGAGGCAGAGAATCGGCGGTTCTACCAGGTGGAGTATCAGCAGGGATTCACCACCGACCTGCCCGACAACGAGGCGCTGGTGCGTCTCACGGACACTGCTTTCAAAGACTCGGGCAAGGATTTTTCGCCGTTCATCGCAGTGCTGCGTGCGGCTGGTGCCACCGGTGGTCGGCTCTTCGACTATGGTTGCTCATGGGGATACGGCAGCTGGCAGTTCGCTCGTGCTGGCTATGCGGTGTCCGCATTGGAGATATCGCGGCCGAGGCGCGACTTCGCCCGGGATCGACTCAACGTGCAGTGTTGCGATCGGATCCCCATCGAGTCATCGCAGGACGTGTTTTTCTCCTCGCACGTCCTCGAGCACGTCCCGTCGGTTGCTGCCACGGTGGAGGCCGCCCTCGGTTGCCTGAAGCCCGGCGGTTTGTTTGTGGCTGAGACGCCGAACGGTTCCGAGGCACTGCGGGTTCGTGATCCTGGTCAGTGGGACCGCTATTGGGGCGCCGTGCACCCCAATTTCCTTGACGATGTCTACTGGCGGCGTCGCTTTGCCGGCTGTCCGCTCTACCTCGGGTCTCCGCCTTATGACCTAGACTCCATAGCCCGTTGGCGGCGGGAGGGGGGGTGCACAATCGGCGATCTCTCTGGCCTCTCGTTGCTGGCGATCAGTCGGAAGCCGTCTTAGCCGGCCAGCCTGGTCACCAGTTCGACGAAGCGCCGGCCGTAATCGTCCCAGCCGCCCAAGGCCCGCACGCGTTGCAGGGCACGTCGACGCATCTCCCAGCAGGTGCCGTCGTACCAGGCTGCAGCGATGCGATCGGCGATGAGGTCCGGTCGGTGGATTGGCACGATGCAGCCCTCGGCGCCGTCCTCGAACAAGTCGGCGGCACCGGCGTTGGGCGTACTGACCACCGGGCATCCGCAGGCCAGCGCCTGTCCTTGCACCATCGCCAGACCCTCCTCGACGCTGGGCAGGACGAGGAAGTGTGCCCGACTGTACAGGCTCTTTAATGCGGTTTGCGGCAGCGGACCGTGCAGGGTCACGTGGGACAAGTCGTGGCGCGCCAGCACACGGTCAAAGCCCGCTTCGATTGGGCCGGCTATGTCGAGCCCACGCGGTGCGACTGGCAGCTGGGCGAACGCAGTCAGCAGATCGTGTACACCCTTGCGTACGCCGACTCCGCCGACGAAGAGTAGGCGAAGTTCGTCGCGGGGCGGTTCGTCGACAGGGTGGAACCGCGAAAGATCGACACCATAGGGCACGACGGCGATCCGTTCCGCGGCGACGCCCTGGGCGAGGAATGTGTTCCGGGCGAAGTGGGTGGGTACGGTGATCAGGTCGCAGGCGGCGTATTCGCGCAGTTCGCGCCAAACGTGCGCGAACAGGCGTTGTGGCACCTCCAGTCCAACGCGGCGGTACTCCGCGGCCAATATCCCGGCTTGGTGGCTGGCGTGGCTCGATCCCCGATCACAGATCCATCGGCCGCCAAGTGCCTGCATACGGCGTCCGGCATGGAAGTTGTGCCCGGACAGGCCGACCAGCACTCCGGGTGAGTGCAGGCTGGCGGCGACAGTGCGGTCATGCAGTTCGACGGCGAGGCGGCGCAAGCCACGCTTCGCGGCTTGGCAGCGATCAGCAAGCGGCAGGCGGTCGAACAGCATGAAGGGCGTATAGAGCCAAGGAATGCTCACCACCAGGGCGGGATCGATGCGTTCGCGAGCCAAACGTGGTCTTGGGAAACTGGAGAAGATCCGGCGTAGCAGGCCGCGAGCGGCCAATTGCCGGGCGAGGTCGAAATGGTGGAAGGCGCCTAGGCAACTGAGGTAGATCGGGGGGGCATTCATGCCGGGGCTCCTGCGCCTTCGTTGCGGAAGCGCGCCAGCCAGCGCAGGACGGCGGTTAGCATCAGCGCATCGGCCGCGGCGGGAACGAGGACAGCGGCCCAGACTCCGGTTACGCTCCCGAGGGTGTAGGCCGCGAAAGGGGTGGCGACCGATAGTCCAGCGAAGGCCATGGCGAGCCCGATATGGCGGTTGATCACCACGGGCAAGGTGATGGCGAGGTTCCACAGCGAGAAGCAGGCGGCCGAGAGCAATAGCGCGGGCCACATCGCCCAGGTGAACGCCAGGCCGCCGCCGGTCCACAGGTTGAAGAGGCGCTCTCCGGCCGGGAGCAGGATCGCGACCAGCGCTGCATCGATGGCCAGGGCGAGGTACAGTGCCCGGCGGATCAGCGCCTTGGCCTGGTCGTGCAACCCGGCGCCGACCGAGTGGGTGAGTTCCGAAACCAGGCCATGGCCAATAGCCGAGGGGATCTGCGCGATCGTGCGGCTTAGCACCCGCATGGCGTTGAAGGCGGCAGCCCCTTCCGCCCCGAGCAGGTGAGAGAGGGCAATGACCATGCCGTTGAGGGACAGGGCGAAGGACAGCGGAAGGCTGAGTTGGGCCAGGGCGGCGGACAGCAGGGGTCGGAGGTCGGACCAGCGGCCGAGCCGCGCCTCGGGCAGCCAGCCGAGCCAGCGGCGGCAGACCAAGACCAGGGCCGTGGCCGACACCAGCCGAATCCCGAGCATGGCCAGCGCAGCGTCGAGGAGTCCGGAGCCGAGGGCTGCGGCCATGCAGCAGGCGATCCCCTCTGCCAGGCGTTCGCTATGCCGCCAGAACAGGCTGGTGGCATAGCGGTCTTCGGCGCGCAGTAGGGCGCCGAAAACGCCGGCCCACATGCCGACCAAGGTGGCTGCTCCGAGGGCAAGGATGCAGCGGCCTGCCGAGGCATCATCGAGGGTCTGCAGGTTGAGCAGGTCGCGCCAGGGTAGCAGCCAGGCTGTGACGATCAGCAGCGTCAGGACCAGACCGAGCAGCAGACTCTGGAAACGCAGCGTGGCGCAGGCGAGGCGGCGGTAGTCCTGATGTCGCCCGGCTGCCCAATCCAGCGCCATGCGGTTGCCGCTGACCGCCGCCAAGCCGGCGTCGGACATGGCGAGCAGGCCTGGCAGGGTGGCGACCAGCACCCAGTCGGCGTAGCCGCTGGTGCCCCAGACGGCCAGCAGAACAGGCACCATGGCCAACTGCAGGAGTAGGGAGATCGCCTGGGCGTATCCGCTGGCCGACAATCCGCGGAACAATCGGGAACGCCTGCCCGTGGCCATGCGTGCAGCTTGTGTGCGGGGGCAGCTCCACCAGCCCCGCCGCCGTTGCATCCTCGGCGTTGGGTTCCCGCACGTTGGCGGGGTTAGTTGGCTGGCACTGCCAGTCGGAAACCGACGGTGTTGAGCGCCTGATTCGCCGCCAGGTAGCTGCGTTCAGCAGTCCGGCAGTTCTGACCGATGGCGTTCCAGTTGCCGCTGCGGATCACCCGGCCTGGACCGGTGCCCGGTCCGAACGGATCGGTCACCGCGGCGGTGCCGAGATCCGCGGCGTACAGATCCAGCACCCACTCGCCGACATTTCCATGCACGCCGTACATGGCCCAGGGATTGACCGCCAGGCTGGCGACCTTCACGGTCTGGATACGATAGGTGCCGGAAGCCACATAGGGGTCGATGGCGATGGGGTAGCAGTTGATGTTAACTGTGTCGACGGGAGCCACGCTGAAGGGCGTGGTCGTCCCCGCCCGCGCAGCGGACTCCCATTCCGCCTCGCTGGGCAATCGCGCAAACAGGCCAGGCTTGGCCGCGTTCAGGGCGGTGACGAAGGTCTGCGTATCGTTCCAGGACACGCTTTCGACCGGCAGATCGAGGTCGGTGGTGGCGATGGCGGGCGCCTGATGGTAAGCCGGGTTGGTATTCATCACCGCCTTCCACAGCCGTTGCGAGCATTCGCTGTCGGCGATCCAGCAGGCGGTGGTCAGGGTCACCGCGTGCTGGACTTCATCCGTGTCCCGACCCACCTCGCCGGTGGGCGAGCCCATGAGGAAGGTGCCGGGGGCGACGCGACGGAATCGTTGCACCGCGATCAGGCTGTTGCCACTCACCGTCAGGTCGGCGTAGTAACCACTGGAGTCGCTGCCGAAGGCGCTGGACCAGGCGGGCTGGGTGACGGGCGGCGGTGGGGTGACCGGGGGAGAGGGAACAACCTCCGTCACCGGTCCCCCACCGCAGGCGGCGAGGAATCCCAGTACAATGAGGCCTACAGCGGCGAAGGCTTGGCGCATAGGCGCGCATACTAGGCATGTGGTGGGTCCGCGCCAGCGACGGCCGACCGTGTATCCAGCGCGGCAGCTACGGCTCCCGATTAAACCACCCGAACAGCATCGTCTTGCCGATGATCGTCACATCCAGCCACAGCGACCAGCGCCTGAGGTATTCGAGGTCGAGATTGACGCGACGGCGCATCTCCTCGACCGTCTTGGTCGCGCCGCGACTGCCGCTGATCTGGGCCAGGCCGGTGATCCCCGGCTTGACGTAGTGTCGGCGCATCAACTCGCCGATGTCGGCGACGAAGCGCTTGTTCAGGGCGTGCACATGCGGCCGCGGCCCGACCACCGACATGTCGCCGCGCAGGACGTTGAAGAACTGCGGCAATTCGTCGAGTGAGGTGTTGCGCAGGAAGCGCCCCAGCGGAGTGATGCGCAGGTCGTCCTTGCTCGCCTGCTTGAACGAGTTGGTGGTGATTGACTGCTCGCTGGCGAAGGCGCACATGGTGCGGAACTTGATCACCCGGATGGTGCGGCCGTAGCGGCCCTGGCGGGCCTGGACGAAGAACACCGGACCCGGGCTGCTCAGCTTGATCGCCACGGCGATGGCCAGCATGGGCAACGCGAGGAGGATCAGCGCGATCACCGAGACCACCTTGTCCTCGACGCACTTTACCACCTCGGCGGCGGGGCTGAGCGGGCCGGTCGACAGGTCGATGGCCGGCAGCCCGGCGATGTCGGCCGTGCGGGGGCAGAACAGCGGTACGGCCTCGGTGTCGGGCACGTAGCGCACGATCATCGGCCGGTCGAGCAGGTGGTCCATCGCCTCGGTGAGCAGCGTGCGGTCGTCGAAGCCGGTGGAGATCAGTGCCTCGTCGGGGTCGCACTCGGCCACGCCCGCGTCGAGCTCCTCGAGCGGCCGCGCCCCGCAGCCCGGCCCGAACTCGCCGACGATGATGCAGCCCAGCTCGGGGTGGCGTTCGAGGTGCTCGCGCAGGCGCAGGCGGCATTCCTGCGGGCCGATCAGCAGGAGGCGCCGCGGTGGCCGGCTGTGCTGCACCAGCCAGACGATCAGGCGCGTGGTGATGGCCGGCGGCATGGCCAGGGCGGTCGCTGCCGCGGCCGCCATCCACGACATCGCACCGATGCCGACGGTCAGGCTGGCGGCCACGGCGGTAGCGCTCGCCACCACCAGGGTGCCGTGCAGGGTCGGCGACCACGGTCGGCCCGGCCCCGGGTGGGTCGACGGGGCGATGATGAGGAACAGCGCGACGATGGCGAGGGCCAGGGGTGCGACGAGATGCGCGCTTCCGCCCAGCCAGACCTGGTCGACGAGATGGGCGCCGAGCAGCACCGCGCCGGGGGCCGCGCCGAGATCGACAATCCAGATGAACAGGCGCCAGGAGGGGGGCAGCGGCTTCGCGGACACGGGGTGGACATACTAGGGGCAACGTCCCGTGGCACCAGCCCACCGCGGACGAAGGTGGCGCGCCAGCTCAGCTGGTTGTATCGGACGACATGCTGGGCCGTTGCTCGTGCCAGCGAGACACCGGCGTTCCGGGAGTCGCCATCCCATACGCGAACAACGGAGTCTCGCCGCCAGGCCACCCACATGGCGGCGGCTGGCCTCACCCTACCCCACAGCGGACGAAGCTGTCTTGGACTACGAGCGCCTTGCGAGACACCGTGCTGAGGGTCACGGCAAAACGGTTGGAGACCTCTAATGGCGGCAGCTGGGGCAGAATAGACCCACCCCAGAAATGAAAGTAATGCATATGCAACTTCGGATACTTTTGCCCGTTTGCCGGGCCACTCCGCCCTGCTCGAAGCGGCCCTGGGCGGAAGTGCCCCGATTACGTGCAACGCTTTATAGTCCAAACACTAACGGAGCTTGTCGGTATCAAGAAAACTTCCCGGTCCGATATGATCTTTTACCGCATATCCCTTGGTTTCATCTTCCGGCTGACTAAGATGCTGGCGAGAGACCGCCATGCTGCAAGCCATCCTGTCTGCCCGTTGGTGGGAGCGCCTCTTCGCGCTCCTGCGTCCACCGGTTCCGGTTCCGGTTCCCTGCCGCGCCGCCCAGCGCCGCGCCCTGGCGTCGACCACGTGGGTCGCCGGCCTGCTGGTGTGCCTGTCGGTCTCGGGTTGGTCCGCCGTTGCCACCGGCCTCAGCCTGGAGGTCTATCCGCTCGACGCACCCACCCCGATCACCGAGTCGAACGACCAGACGATCAATGAGAACTGGGGAACCGGCGCGCCAACCGGCTTGCCGGCCGATCGCTTCGGGGCCATGTGGACGGGTGTCATCACGGTGTCCGGGAATCAGCAGAAGGGCAAATACACCTTCCATGTCACCGCCAACGCGGGGGATGCCGTCGATCTCACGATCGGCAATTCCACCACCAACTTGACGTTCGCGACGACCGGGACGCAGAGCACCGGCCAGATCCAGATGAACGCCAACGTCAACCTGACGCTGATCTACCGGCACAACGCCGGCAGTGCGGCGCTCCGCCTGGGTTGGACCCGTCCCGATGGCGTCACCGAGGCTGTCGTGCCAGCCTCGCGTCTGACCCCGGCCGACACGGTCAACGAGTTCCCGCCTGTGCTGACTGGCCCCCTGATTGCCAACGGCAGCATCCAGATCGGCGTGGCCACGCCCCTCGATGGCGGCGTCCTGAATTACGTGGTCGACGGCAGCCTCAATCCCGGCAACGGCAGCCCGACAGTCGTCGGTGGCATCGTCACCCTCACCGCCAGCGGCACGCTGTACGTCGAGGTGAATGCCAGCAATACCACCCGGGCCAGTCGCGCCGTCATTGTCGGCAATGCACCGGTCCCGGCCGCGCTATCCCTGTCCGGTGACGAGGACACCGTCCTCAGCGGCGACGCCAATGCCACGGATGCCAACGGCGACGCCTTGACCTGGACCCTGGGCACGCCCCTGCCTGTTCATGGCACGGTGGTGATCACCAATGCCGCCACTGGCACCTTCACCTATACGCCGACGGCCAACTGGTACGGCACCGACACCATCAACCTGCTGGTCAGCGACCGGGTCGCCAGCAACCCCTCCGATGCCCGCACGCCGGTTGCCCTGGCGGTGCCGGTGACGGTGCTGTCGGTGGATGACCCGCTGGTGGTGGTGGTGCCATCCGGGGTCAGCGCGATTGCGCGCGGCGACGTGCTGGTGCCCGGCATCACCGTGTCCGACGTCGACGCAGCGACGTTCACGGTGGCCTTCAGCACCGATGCCGGCAGCGTCGTGCTGCCGCTCGCGGGCGGCGGCTCGGGCATGAGCGGCGATGCCGCGGCCGTGGCGACGGCCTTGTCGCAGGTGGTGTACCGGGCTGGTCCGGACGCTGGCGCGGCGACGATCACGATGACGGTGAACGGGGTGGCGACGGCTATCCCGGCGACGGTGACCGCGGTGCCGGTGGTGCCGGTGGCATCCCTGGCGTTGACCGTATGGGACGGCAGCACCGGCTACGCGCCGCTGCTGCTGCCGGAACCGGGCCGGACCTGGAGCATCTCGGTGGCGCCGGCGCAGGCTGGCGACTACTTCGTGTGGTTCCGCGGGGCTTCGGGCGTCGGCCGCGAGCTGAGCGTACTGGTCGACGGTCTGACGCAGGGCGCTCATGGGGTTAATGCCACCATGGCATGGCACGTGATCGGCGGCATGACCGTGCCCCCGTTCGTCGCATTGACCGCCGGCACGCATCAGCTGACGATCAGCGGGACCACCCCCGATGTCACCCTGGAGC
>Ga0172380_10007036_pt1 | contig 12822 bp, 11 predicted proteins | sample Leawe162metaG_FD_119747 | JGI IMG/M metagenome (GOLD analysis project Ga0172380, IMG submission 119747) | Leachate microbial communities from a municipal landfill in Southern Ontario, Canada - Leachate well 162 metaG | ecosystem: Engineered > Solid waste > Landfill > Unclassified | place...
ATCTGGCACTGGATCGAACCGTTCGCCTCCTACTCGTTCAACCGGTCCCACGCCGCGGCTTACGCCCTTATCTCATACCAGACCGCTTATCTCAAAGCCCATTATCCTCTTGAATTTATGTCTTCCCTGCTCACCTCGGACAGGGCCGATATCGAAAGGATCGGATTTTTGATACAGGAGTGCAAAAATATGAATGTCGATGTGCTCCCTCCGGACGTTAATGAAAGCTTTCGCTATTTTTCGGTCAACGCCAAACTCGGAAAAATACGCTTTGGACTGGCCGCGATCAAAAACGTCGGAGAGAACGTCGTCGAGATGATAGTCGAAGAACGCAAAATTAACGGACCGTACGCTTCGATGGGGAATTTTATGTCCCGCGTGCCTCAAAAAGTGGTGAACAAAAAATCCTTGGAGAGCTTGATCAAAGCCGGAGCTTTTGATCAGTTCGATGAACGCAAAAAACTATTGGATAATTTGGACTTCCTGCTGGAATACAGCCGCGATATCCAAAAAAATAAAACCAACGGCCAAAAAAGCTTGTTCGATCTGGGGGGGAAATCCGCCAAAGCGGAACTTTCTTCCTTAAAGCTGAAAGACTCGACTCCCGCGAAGCAAAGAGACAAATTGAGTTGGGAAAAAGAGCTCCTCGGACTTTATATCTCCGGCCATCCTTTGGACGGGATAGACCTGACGATGCGTTTTTGGCAGAAGATAACGAGCATAAAAGAAATAAGCGACAGGCACAACGGCCGGAGCGTGAACATCTGCGGGACCGTTTCAACCATTAAAAAAATATTGACTAAAAGCGGAAAGCCGATGCTCTTCGTGAGTATGGAAGACAAGGCCGGACAGATCGAAGTTGTCACCTTCCCCGCTATTCTGGAAAAGAATTCCCAAGCCTTTGTGGAGAATAAAATACTGATGATCTCGGGACGCGTTGATTTTAAAGACGGCATGGCCAAGGTTATTTGCGATACCGCGGAAGAAGTGAACGAAACCTAGCTTAGCTCGTAGGTTGTAGCTGGTCGCTTGTAGGAGTCTCGCCTTCGGCGAGAAAGGAAATTATAAAATCCGCGGATATTATCCGCGGATTTTATTTGATTTTTGGAAAGCCCTACAAGCTACCAGCTACAACCTACAAGCTCGTTAGTTGGCTGTTGATAACCGGTATGGCGCTTTTGCATTAAAAAAAATAAAATGGAAGAAGATATATTCAAACGATCAATAACCATTAAAAACGATCAAGCCTAAAAATATGAGACAAAAAACGATACTGCTCTTAACCGCGATCATTTTCGCCTCCTTGCCTGCCGGCCCTAAAATTTTTGCCGCCGAAGATATCCTTCCGGCGGACGATGTCCAGAACAAAACCCTAACGGTTACGGTTGAAGATCTCCCCGGCGGAGAATCCGTGGCAGCTTCCGCCGAAGACGCTATCAGCCAATGGACAGCGTCACAGGCGTTGTCAATCGACGAATCCGCAGATCTCAAAGAGCTGGGAGTGGGCCAGCCAACTCTTTTGCCGGACAGCCCTTTCTATTTCTTGAAAAACTGGAATAGAAACATTCAGTCTTTCTTTACGTTCGACCAAACCAAAAAAGCCGAACTGCAGTTAAAGTTCTCCTCGGAGAAAATAGCCGAAGCTAAAGAACTCTTGAATCAAAAAAAAGAACAAAAAGCTTTGGAAACGATGCAGCAATCCGGCCTGAATTTTGAAAAAGCAAAGGACATATTGTCCCGGCAGCAAAACGGTCCGGGGACAGACCAGGCGCTGGAAAAAATGGCTCAAAAAGCGATAAGCCATCAAAAAATACTGGATGGCCTTCAAAAAGGATTGGCGCTGGACAAGCAAACCGAGGTCGAGATCCAGAAAGAGAATCTTGCTAAAAACTATCTGTCGGTCGAGGACCCCCAAAAGGTTCAGGAAAGGATCCAAACCGTCCTGGCAAACAGCCAAGGCAGCGACCTTAAAGAGATAAAAAACCTGCAGATATTAAAAAATTTCAAAGATGCTGCTCCGGAGAACATCAAAGAGAAGATATCCGCCATCAATGAAGGCCAGATCAAAAATTTAAACGCCAAGATGTCTTCGCTGGCTCCCGAAAAGGCCAAAGCTATCCAATCTTATCTCAACCAGATCGCCGGCAGCGAAGCTCAAACCCTGTCCGTGATATCAGACTTGAAAGATCAAAACCTTTCCTCCGCCATACTGGACAACGTCGACCAAGCCCAGGAAAAACTTGTCCAAAGATTGAACGGAAAGCTTGACCAAGCCCAGGAACAAAATCTTACCCAATCCTCCCAAAAGATACTGGAAAAACTTAATAACGGGGATATGGACAAAATGGAAATTTTAAAAAAGATGGAACAAACCGCTTCTTCCGGGGTCCTGCCCCAAGTGCTGGAAGCCGAAAACCAATCAAGGGACAAGCTTATCCAGAAAATGCAATCTATGACCGAAGATCAGCGCCAGCAATTTATTAAAGATCTGGCGGCGAATTCAAATATCACCACCCTCCAAATATTGAATGAAAACCTCGACGCCCTGACTCCCGAAAAAAAGCAGCAGCTGGAACAAGCTTCAAAAGAGGTGCAAAAAATGCTGAAAGGTTATTTGTCTCAAAGCACGACCACTGCCGAAGAACTTCAAAGCAAGCTCAATAAGGTCTTTGATGGAAGCGTTGAAGACCTCCAACTTTTACAAGAGATAACAAAAGGCTCTCCTTACGCCGCCCAGATAGACAAAGAAGCGATAAAAAGCATTGAAGGCAATATTGACCTGCAAGATCCCGCCGCGATCGAAGCCATTAAAAAACTGCTGGAGAACGGCGGCCTCGGGTCCAACGCTGCCCAGCTTCTCCAAAAGATCAATTCCGCCCAGCAAAACCTTGAGAGCCAGCAAGTTCAAGGCCAAACAGAATTAAAAATGGAAGATGTCGAAAAAATGCTGGATCAAATAAAAAAGGTTGAACCGCAAAAACCGGCTGCAACCCAGCCGATCCCCGTACCGACGACCGGCACGGCAGCAGGAATATCTGGGGGCGGTGCCGCTGGTCTTGCCAACCCTGCCTCGACCTACTGCGTCAAGTTGGGATACAAACTTGATATCCGCACCGGCGCGGAAGGCCAGACCGGTTATTGCGTCTTCGGCGGCGGCAACGAATGCGAAGAGTGGAAGTTCTACCGCGGAGAATGCGGCAAGGAATATAAAGAGAAAGCCAATACCCCAACGAATTCTACAATGGGCCGATAACAACTGGGAAAGACCTGAATCATTCACTTCCCGAACCGCCAGCTAAAACTGGCGGTTTCTATTGGCCTTGTTCCGCTATTGACAGGATAATACATTTATGTTATATATTAACCATGCTTCTTGACCTGGTCCAATGGACCGGGCAAAAAGCTCTAAGAAAGATCTACGATGATCTTTTAAAAAAATGAATAATAAATTATTTTATGTTTACGGCGTGCTCGTTGCATTTGTTTTCTCCTATTATATCCCATCATGGACAATTGTCCCTGAAACGGATGCCGCCACAGACGCTGCGGCGTTAACCGATTGCGCCAAAGACCTTGGTGCGGATTGCGACGAGAACGTCACAATCTACACCGTAGAGAACGGTAAGGTTGTCTCGAAAACTTCGGGACAACAGCAATCATCCGTGACAGTCAGCCAGCCGGTGGTCGAAGAGACATCTTTAAAGGTGTTTATCAACGACCACGTTGCCTGTTTCCAGGAGAATGGAAGCTGGGCGGATTGCGCCGACTAAGCGCAATCAAAAAAATCTTAGACAGGGCTTCGTGCTCTGTCTTTTGTATTTTATCTAACGAAAAATAAAAATGCCTTTCTAAACAGCCTCCTTTCTGCTAAGATTGGCCCTGTAACAAAGAATCTATGGAAAACAACCTCAAATATTTTATCATCACTCTCGGCTGCCAGATGAACAAGTCGGACTCCGAAAGGATCGCCGCCATGCTGGAGAAGAGAGGCTATCAGCCCGCCGCCAAAGAAGCGGACGCCGACCTGATCATTATGAATACCTGTTCGGTGCGCCAATCGGCAATGGACAGGGTTTTTGGTTTGGCTAAAAATCTGACCGAGATAAAGAAGAAAAATCCACGGCTCAAGACCGTGCTTACCGGCTGCGTACTGCCCGAGGATTTCAAAAAGACCCAAAAGATGTTCGATTACATCCTTTCCATCAAAAATTTGGCCCAATGGCCGGAGTATTTCGGACAGGAACAATTTTTTCAGGCTTTCGATATGACGCAAAAGGACTGTTCTTATTTCAACCAAAAACCCAAATATTCAAACAGCTATTCGGTCTTCATTCCCATTTCTAATGGTTGCAGCAATTTTTGTTCGTACTGCGCCGTCCCCTACACTCGCGGGCCTTTGGTATTGAGAAGCCACAAAGAAATAATGATCGAAGCGGAGAACGCCATAAACAACGGGGCGAAAGAAATCTGGCTGTTAGGACAAAACGTTAATGACTACAACGACAAAGGCATCAACTTCGCCAAACTTTTAAAAATGATAAACGAACTGCCTGGTAATTTTTGGATAAGGTTCACCAGCCCCCACCCGAAGGAATTTACGAGCGAAATGATCGAAGCCATCGCCCGCTCCAAAAAAATGACCCCTTATTTCAACCTGCCGATGCAATCCGGAGACGATGAAGTGCTTTCAAGGATGAGAAGATCATATAAGATCGGGGAATATAAGTCGCTGGTGAAAAGGATAAGAGCGGCTTTCTCCAGCCAGAGGCAAGGGCTGGAAAAAGAGCTGGCCCTTTCCACCGATATCATAACCGGCTATCCGGGCGAAACAAGGGACCAGTACATAAGCACTTTGAAAGCGATGGAAGAGGTCGGATACGATATGGCTTATATAGCCAAATATTCTCCGCGCCCCGGCACAGTCTCTTCCTGGCTGCCGGACAACGTGTCCCAGAAAGAAAAGGACACAAGATGGAAATATCTGACCCAATTGCTTGAAAAAACAGCTCTGGCAAAAAACAAAAAATTCGTCGACGAAACCATCGAAGTTTTGATAGACGAACAAAGAAAAGACGTCATCCTGGGAAAATCCAGACACTTCAAAACCGTTAAGATCAGGCTCCCTAAAGATAGCAACGAGAACTTCACCGGCCAATTCGTAAAAGCAAAAATAACAGCCGCCCTGCCTTGGGGCTTGGAAGGAGACCTGGCGTAATATAAAAAAGACCCCGCTGGGGTCTTTTTTCTTTGTGAAAATTTTACTTTTTCAATCCTTCCAGCTTGGAAGGCGGCATCCGCTCAAGCTCTTTAAGGCTGAATTTTGTTCTTATTTGAACATAATCCAGCTCAAAGTACTCCAAAAGCTTTCGGGCAGCTAGTTCATCTTCCATGGCCGGACCAGAATATCCTACTCTTTCGCCAGAGTGGCAGACCTCTCTTTGCCATCTTTTTTTCTTTCCGTTCCAGGAAAGAATATGGTCCATATCCGCTTCTTCATCATAATATTCTATACTGACATCCTTTTCTCCCTCCTCTCTCTCGACAGAACCAAAAAATGGAAAACGCATATATTTTATTTACTTTTAAAAAAACTTTCGACTTTCTGAAAGTTATAGTGTAAATAAGCGGCGAAGTCAACCGGGAATATGCAGACATAGCCTCTGGACAAAATACTCGAAGACCGATCTCAGCTTCAAAAAATTTTGACACCGGGCAGCGAAAATGTTATTTATTCTTGACCGCCTTAAAGGCGAACTAAGCCAGAAAGCTATAAGTTCGCCAAGCGCGAGCGCACATAGCTTCCTTTTAAAAATGAATAATTTAGATCTTAGGGTCCAAACCATAAGACAGCTTGATGCCATGGTTTTCCTTCATCCTGTTCCTATCGTCATCCAAAAAGAACCGGGCAAAAGAAGGATAGCCTGCTATGTCCGAGACGAAACCCCAAAAAAAATAGGGAAAGAAATCTATATGATGAAAAAAACGGCGGAAATGTATATCGTAGCTGATGAAGCGTACACGGAAGAATACTCTCCTATCGGAATAGCCGCTCACGAGGTCCGGCACAGGGTGCAACACGAAATGGAAATAGAACTGTTGCGGCCAAAAGACTGGATGAGAATGCCTCTGCCTTTGATGAGGAAGATAATGCTAAAAGATGTTGCCGTCTGTCACGATCCAAACCCGCTCGAAAGGGACGCCAGGCTGGCAATGACTTTCTGCCTGGCGGCCAAGCTGACCCTGCAGGAAATCGGCCAAATAATAAGCCAAAAAAATTTCCTTGTTGCAGCCAAGGATATTATTAAAGCTAGGAACAACCGTTCCTAGCTTTTAAATTTGAAAAAATTGGTATATTCTAAATTAGATATGAACGCTGGAAATAAAAAAATTATTGTTATTGTCGGGCCGACAGCTTCCGGAAAGACCGGCCTTTCGATCAAGCTTGCCAAAAAATTCAACGGCGAGATAATTTCGGCCGATTCCAGACAGGTCTATAAGCAAATGGATATCGGCACGGCTAAGATAACGAAAAAAGAAATGGAAGGCGTCCCCCATTATCTCCTCGACGTGGCTTCGCCGAAGAAAAAATTCACGGCCGCCCAATACAGAAAGCTGGGAATGAAAGCGCTGAATACCATATTCAAAAAAGAAAAACTCCCGATCGTTTGCGGCGGTACCGGATTTTACATCCAAGCTTTGATCGACGGCATCGTACTGCCGGAAGTAAAACCCGACTGGAAATTAAGAGAAAAACTTGGATCAAAAACCACGGAAGAACTATATAAAATACTAAAAAAACTCGACCCTAAAAGAGCAAAGACCATAGACGAGGATAATCCGCGGCGCTTAGTAAGAGCCATTGAAATAGTAACCTTAACTAAAAAACCAGTAGGAGAAATAAAAACGGATCCCCTGCCTTATTCGACCTTGATCATCGGCGTACAGCGGGAGCCGGAAAAATTGAAAAAACTGATCGAAAAAAGATTCAAAATTTGGCTGGAACAGGGATTCGTGAAAGAGATCAAAAAACTGCGGAAATCAGGAATTTCCTGGAAAAGAATAGAAGAGTTCGGGATGCATTACAGGGCTTTCGCCTTATGCCTGCAAGGAAAAATAACCGAGGAAGAAGCCGAAGAGCGATCGCTAAGAGAGCTCTGGCAATATACCAAACGCCAAGCAACCTGGTTCAAGCGCGACCAGCGCATAATATGGGTGAAAAATTACAAAGAAGCGGAAAAACTGGCAAAACAATTCCTCGCCGAATAAACTTAAAAGCCAATATCAAAGATATTGGCTTTTATTTGTGAAAACATTTCCTATTATGGATCCATGCCCTTTTCGATCTTAACGCCTTCTTTAATTTCTCTCTGTCTACATGCATTATCCCTCCAAATGTCAGAACCACGGCAACAAAAATACACAATTTCTTTAATCTATAGAAACGCATAATTTTTAATATTACTTTATTGTAAACGACCGTTTAGACAGCTAGCATACCGGTAAAACGACTCCGCTGTCAAACGATCTTTAGAGGATTGGAACTTTACTTAGAACTCTTTGTTTCCCAAAAATTGAAAGGCGCCAGCTCCAACATTATTAGTCGAAACAAGCGCCTTAAAGCAAAAATTAATTTAAAAATAAATGGAAAGAGCAAAAAGTCCTCTTAAAAAAACAAAAGCCTTAACGTCTTTTTCGCATAACGGCTTAGCGTAAAGAGCATTAAAGCTTTTTTAACTGGGAACTAGAATTGGAACACTTGAGTTTCTTTTGAGTCTACGTCTGTAACGACGACGACTTTTTCTTTATTTCCGCCTCTTCCTGTTATTCTTTTCGCTTCCTCAAATGCTTTCACTAACCCATTTAAACCTTTTTTTGCTGCTTCTTCAAAAGAAGCAGCGCTAATAAAGATTGTCCCAGAAACTATAAACTGCATATATTAAGAACAATGCTAAGCAGAGAATTGCCGTAAGCTCAACTTAGCGGTTTTTAAGCTAGAATAAAATATTCTAACATCTGGAGTTAAGGATCGCAGAACCTTCTCTAGACAATATTATTATAAACTATTTAAAATATCTGTCAATGGCCACATATCAACAGCCTGGAAGGACGGTTTTCCCCTTTATATAAAACAAAAAATCCGAGGCGGAGCCTCGGATTTTTATTGGGTAGATTAGGGCTATTTCAGACTATCCAAGACTGCCTTCAGGGCCTGCTTGGCCATATCGGGATTGGCCTTGCCTCTGGAAGCGGCCATCGTTTTGCCGATCAAAAACTGGAAAGAGGCTTCTTTTCCGCTCTTGTAATCCTCCACCGGTTTTGGATTGTCAGCTATCACTTTTTTGACTATTTCTTCTATCTCCGAAGAATCGGATATCTGATTCAACCCTTTTTGCTCGATGACCTGGGACGGGTCCGCTCCGGTGTCGTACATATCAAGCAAAACCATCTTGGCGATCTTGGAAGATATTTTCCCCTGATAGATCAGACAAATCAGCTCGCCGAAATTTTCCGGAGTGATCAAAAATTCAGGACTGGAGATGGACTCTCCGCTTAAAAGTCCCTGGACATCGGTCAACAGATAATTGGAAGCCAGTCTGGTCAGTTTCAAAAATTCATCCTGGCTTAATTCTTTTCCCCCGTTGGTGTCGCAAACCCATTGATGAAGCTCGGACATCGTCTTTTCAAAATATTTTCCCAAATCCCTGTCTTGGACAAAATTTTCCGTTTCCGTTTCGCTCAAGCCATATTCAACGGCGAAACGCTTGCGCTTCTGCTCCGGCAATTCCGGCATTTGGCCTCTGATATCATCCAAAAATTCTTGGGAGTGGTCCATCGGCGGAAGGTCCGGCTCAGGAAAATAACGATAATCTTTGGCCCCTTCTTTCTCTCTCTGGCTGTAAGTCTTGCCTTTGACATCGTCCCAGCCGCGGGTTTCTTGAACTATCTTCTCCCCCGTTTCCAGCGCTTTGGCCTGTCTTTTTATTTCGTAGTCGATGGCTCTTTCGACCGCTTTGAAAGAATTGAGATTCTTTATCTCCACCTTGGTCCCAAGATCTTTTTCATCATCAGGCAATTTTCCATCTTTTAATTCCGACAAAGAAATATTGGCCTCCACTCTCATCTGGCCTTTTTCCATGTCCGCGTAAGAAACGTTCAAATATCTCAAAACCAGCTGAAGCTCCTCCGCGAATCTGCGGGCTTCGGTCGCCGATCGGATGTCCGGCTCGGTAACCAGTTCCATCAGCGGCACTCCGGCGCGGTTAAAATCGACCAAGGAATGGTCGGCGCCGTCCGGATGGATCAAGCGGCCGGTATCTTCTTCCATATGGATCCTTCTGACCCTGACTGTTTTTTTGTATTGCTCCTCTCCTTTTTCGACGTTAGCTGAAATTTTGACCTCCAAAGATCCGCTTTCGCAAAGAGGTTCGTCGTACTGCGAGACCTGGTAGCCCTTAGGCAGATCGGGATAGAAATAGTTCTTGCGGTCGAATTTAGAATGCGGCAAAATGAAACAGCCGACAGCCATTCCCGTTTTGATAACTTTTTTTATTGCTTCATCGTTTATCGTCGGCAATGTTCCCGGATGGCCCATGCAGACAGGGCAGATGTTTTCGTTCGGCTTGACAGGGTCGGGATCGTTCTTGCAATAGCAGAACATCTTGGTGGCGGTATTCAGTTCGGCATGGATCTCCAAGCCAATGGTCGGTTTCAACATAGGTTTAAAAATTAGTAAGGATAAAAATTAGTTGCCTCTTAGCTCTTCTAATTCCTTGGCGATCTTTACTCCGGAGCTGGTGCCGATGATATCGGCCCCGGCCTCGATCATCGCTTTGATATTGGGCAAAGTCTTAACATTGCCGGAAGCTTTTATCAAAAGGCCGGGGGCTCCCTGGCGCATAAACTTAAGGTGCTTGGCCTTCTCGGCCATCTCCGAATTTTCCAAAGGATCTTTTTCCGTGGCTGTTTTGACGCAAGTGGCTCCCGCCGCTTTTACGATCTCTGCCGCTTTTACGATCTCTTCATCGGTCAGGTAGCCTGAACCGATAATTATTTTGGCCGGCCCCATTTTGCAGATTGGTTTGATATCTTTCAATATCTTCTCCCAGCGGCCGTGTTTGGCATCGGGAATGGATATTACCGCATCCAGCTCATCCGCTCCGTCTTTCTTGGCTTTTTTGCAAACTTGAATACGCTTGGTATGGGAAGAATCGCCGATCGGAGGATCGATCAAGCAGATCGTCTTGACTCCCGATCCCGCCAGCTCCCTGCTGGCTGTCTTCACCCACTTAGGATTGACGCAGACCCCGCGGAATCCGTATTCTTTGGCCTCCTGGCAGGATATTATGATATCTTGGGCCTGGGCATCGTGCCTGATATTGGTATGGTCTATTTTGCTGAGTATTGGCATAAATTACTACCTTTGTAACACTAATTTGTTATTTAATCTAGCGGCCGCCTTGCGGCGGAACAATTTATTAGAATTTCGCTTTTAACTTGATCTCCTCGAAAACTTCTTCGATCTTTTTCTCTCCGTCAACCATTATCCATTTTGCAAAAACATCTTTTTTTGCCAATTTTTTGTAGAGATCGCCGACGGTCTTTAATAATTTCTCGTCGCTTTCGTTGCGGTCCAAACGGTTGTTCTCTTCGAGCTTCCTCATCATCGAGGTCTTCGGAGAAACATTGATATGGATGATCAGATCAGGCGCGGGCAGTTCCAGTATCCCGGCTATCTCCAATGCCTTTTGGATCTTGAAACCTTTGATGCTTTGGTAAGCCAAGGTCGAGCTGAAATAGCGGTCGGCAATAACGGTCTTTCCTTCCCTTAACCATCCGTTGATCTTTTCTTTGTCTTTCATAAAATCGGACAAATGGATAAGGAATTGGACTTCCACGGAAAGATCGAATTGTCCGTTAAGATAGTTATGCAACATCTGGCCTATCGGCCCTTCATATCCCGGATAATAAACCCTCCCGACCTTAACGCCTTTTTCTTGGAAATAATTGGTCAACAATTTGCCGTTGGTTTCAACGCCGGCTCCATCGATCCCTTCCAAAACGATAAATTTTCCTTTTTTTATTTTTGCCATTGATACCATTCTAAAACAAAATCGAACAGGAATAAAGAGTAAGACCAAGCGTAAAACTAAAAGCGAAAAATGCAGAACAACTAAACGCAAAGCGTAAAGTGTAAAACTAAAAACAACAACGTAGAGCTTAAAACGATCTTTGACTCTCATACTTTCTGCCAAAGGGGCAGAAAGTACGGACTGAGCAGGATCGTTTTTTGTTTTGCACTGTTGTTTTTAGCTTTACGCTTTGCATTTTACGTTTCTAACAAAAGACCCGCATTTCTGCGGATCTTTTTGTTAAATGATTTGTACCTTTTATTTTATGCCCCTAGGCAACCGCGGCTGCCTTTTCAAAATTTTCCGAAAAAACAATGTTTTTCAAAATCTCCCCGTTGAAGTTTTGCGCCATTTTTTTTCTTAAATTGAACGTGTCGTAGTGCTTCATCAATCCCAGATAAGAATTCACGCAGGAAATAAATTTTGCGGCTTCTTCTTCGCTGTTTAAGCCCTGCTTTCTTTTGGCAATCCGATTCCACTCTCCCGCCTTGGCATAAAAATTTTTCTTTGTCGGCTTGCCGATATAAATCCGATACGGCTTAACGAACGCTCCCAGAAAACAAACGCCTTTTTTGAAATGCTGCAAATATATCTTCTTGGGATGCAGCGCAAGCCCCAATTCTTTTTGCAAATAATCTTTGATTTTTAAAACAACGCCTTTTAAAAATTTCTTGTCGGAGTGGACAAAAACCATATCGTCAACATATCGGCCGTAATGCTTTACCCCGAATTTTTCTCGCACCAGATGATCCAATTCGTCCAGATAGATATTGCCGAAAAGCTGGCTCGTCAGATTTCCGATTGGAAAACCTTTTCCAATTTCCGCGAAAAACAGGCTTTTTGATTTTGGCAGCCCGATCCAATCTCCCCGCTTTCCTTTCATATGAAAATTTTTAGTCGGCATATGGAATACGACCTCGCGGACCAAATAAAGCACCAAATCAATATCAAATTCCGCATTTTTAACCGCTCTCAATTTGAGCTCTATTTTTTTGTATAAAATATCCCGGTCAATGGCCATAAAATATCCTTTAATGTCCAGCTTCAAAATCCAGCAATCTTTTTGGTAGTTTTCCGAAGCTGATCGGATGAAATGATCCACCCGCTTGATCCCCTGTGATGTTCCCTTGTCGATCCGGCAGCTGTAGCTGTCTTTGATAAAATGTTTTTCAAAAATCGGGTTGATATAATTAAAAATCAAATGATGCACGATGCGGTCGCGGAAATCCGCGGCGAATATTTCCCGCTTGACCGGCTTGTCAACGATGAAGCAAATGCTTTGGCCGATCTTATATTCGCGGTTTATAATTTCTTCGTAAAGATTGAACAATTTTTCCTCATAACCGGCTTCAAAGGCCAGGGCATTGGCAGTAGTTCTTTTGTTTTTTCGCGTGTCAAAATACGCGCGGAACAAATCAAGAAGCAATTGCTGGTTGTCTCGTTTTTTTGCGATCTCTTTTTGCAAGTCCTTGACGCACCGGACCGAGAAGCCGTTCGCCCGATTATTCGTATTCGCGGGGTTCACCCCTCCCGAATTGAAGTTCAGATTCGAGGCATTCGTGCCACTCGGGCTGCTCGACCAGTAGTTGCCGTTACTGCCCCGATTGTTCAGCGCGGCATCGATGCGATTGCGGTTGCCGGCTAGCGGAATAATAACCTCTGAATTTATCGCGCCATTGTTTTGATGAAGCGG
>Ga0172380_10007037_pt1 | contig 12822 bp, 5 predicted proteins | sample Leawe162metaG_FD_119747 | JGI IMG/M metagenome (GOLD analysis project Ga0172380, IMG submission 119747) | Leachate microbial communities from a municipal landfill in Southern Ontario, Canada - Leachate well 162 metaG | ecosystem: Engineered > Solid waste > Landfill > Unclassified | place...
AAATGGCGATGGCAAAAGCGACCTGCTCATAGGCACCGCTGCTGGTCCCATGACCCATTACCGCAATACGGGAACCAATGGTAACATCAGTTTTCAATTCGAGTCATTCGATTTTCAGGCCCTCGACCCCGGTACATATTCCAGCCCCGAAATTGGCGACGTAAACGGAGATGGCAAGCCCGACATTCTGGTTGGCACCCAAATGGGCAGAATCATTTATTTCGAAAATACAGGCACCCTTCAAAACCCACTTTTCACTAAAATGAGTGATAGTCTAGGCAGGGTTGATGTTAGAGACGGCTACTTTACCGGCTCAGCGGTGGTGCGTATGGCCGATTTTAACAACAATGGCAATCCCGACCTCGTCGTGGGCAACGAATGGGGCAGTCTTTATTTTTATGCCGATATCCGGAATAATTTGAACGGACAGTTCCCAATCAGTAGCCAATCCTTTTATTATCCATCGGTGAACATAACCAAGGACCTGCGTCCGGGGCAGTATGTGAGTCCAGCGGTAGCTGAACTCAATAACGACAATCTCCCGGATTTGCTGTTGGGTACGTTAAGAGGTGGTGTCGAATTTTATAGAAATACGACTTCCCTGGTCTCAGTAAGCACCGAAAAACTCGAAAATGCCTTACAGTTCTATCCCAACCCCACCAATGATGTCCTTTACGTTCAGCTAAAAAACGACAATAGCTCCTTCAAATTTTACACGCTTTTCGATATGCAGGGTCGTGAGGTGATGCAGTCCACAGTCGCAGGTCAGGACCTTGAGCTCCAGCTGGGTGGCCTGCAACAAGGTGTATACCTGCTCCAACTCGAAACCAACAGCGGTCAGCAACTGCACCGCAGGGTGGTGAAGAAGTAACTCATATTTCCGTTAAACGAAGGTTCTTGCCGTGAGTATACCGTACGGTGGGTTAAACGGAGTTTTGGGTTAAACGGAGTTTTTTGCTGCTTCGCAGCAAAAAACTCCATTTATCCAGCCTCCATACCGACACCCAAACAACTTTAGAACATTAAAACCTTAGCACATTATAACCCCACACCGAACTAACGTCCGTTTAACCAAAAGCTCCCAAAACCCCGTTTAACCGAAAGCCGAACATACGCCAAAACCCCGTTGAACCGAAGGCGGCGCAAAAGTTACCAAATCCCCGTTTAACCGTCCGCTAATCAAAGGCCAAAAACCCGTTAAAAAAAATGGCTGTCAGAAAACTGACAGCCATTTGTATTTGAGCAAGCGTTAATCGCTTATTTCTTCGAGCTTGGTTTACCAACGCGGGTCATAGCGCAACGGAAACCGATATCATCACGTGATTCTGCTTCTTCTAAATAACGACGTGTGCCTGGATTTAACCAATAAGGCAAATCTCTCCAACCACCGCCTTTGTAAACACGGGTTTGGTTGGTGATTAAGCTATTCCGTTCGTTGTACATGGCCAAACTATCGAGATAATCGATCACATTCGGGTTCGCATAACGTTTGGTGTCCAATTCTCTTACTACACGACCAACGCTATCTTTTTCTAAATAACCATCGGCATCGGCTTTGGTTACGGTATAAACGTTACCACGGAATGTATTAAAGTCATCACCATCGGTATACGTCATGGGACGATATACATCGGCTACCCACTCATTTACGTTACCTGCAATATTATAGAGGCCGTAATCATTTGGCCAATAATATTTCACCGGTGAAGTTGGCGCAGCGTTATCGTTCAAATCATTGGCAATACCCATGAAATCACCACGTCCTCTTTTGAAGTTCGCCTGGATTTCACCTTGTTTGCTGCCTTTTGGATAACGTACACCATGACCATTCCATGGATAAATACGGCGGTCGCTAATATTTTCACGGTCAGAGTTACCTACCAAACCTTGTGCTGCATATTCCCATTCTGCTTCTGTTGGCAGGCGGTAACTTGGCAACAACAAACCATCGGCTAAACGAATGTTACGTGTATCGTTGTTTGGGTTCAGGTCTTTACGTGGTTTTTTGATTTCGGGTTGGTATAAACCGGCCAGATAAGACTCTGTATTGAAGTTTTCTTCCCCAAACTGATTCGGATTAGGTTTGATATAACCTGCGCTGATGAGGATCTGCTCATTTACGCGGTCGGTACGCCAGATACAATAATCGGCCGCCTGTTTCCAGCTGATACCCACTACCGGATAGTTCTGGTAAGCAGGGTGGCGCAGGTAGTTGGCTACGAATGGCTCGTTAAAGCCGAGGTCACGACGCCATACCGTAGTGTCGGGCAAAGCTGCACGGAATACTTCCGGATAGGTTTCGCCAAATACACGCTCCAACCAATACAGGTATTCGAGCCAGTCGGTATTGGATACTTCCGTTTCATCGAGATAAAATGAAGCAACCGTTACACGGCGGGGTGTATTGTCGAATTCGTGGGCGATGTTTTGCTCGGTCGCACCCATAACATAACTACCACCTTGTATCAATACAAGACCCGGACCAGTTTCCTGCTCCTTGTATTTGACTACCTCGAAACCGCCATTTTTGGGGTCGTTGTAGTTCCATCCTGTTTTGGATGATTTTTGACTGCAAGAGGCCAGCACCAGGGATGCGAGGGCAAGACTCATTATCAGTGAAGTATTTTTCATTACAGAAAAATTTAATGATCAGCGGTTAAGCGCGGCTAATTTAACTAAAAAGTCGGGCATTTTATTTTAACCATTTTCCGACGTGGTATCCTTTCGAAGGGTTCCAACTGGATAGCGGCCGAAATTTCGTGAGAGCCGATGGCGGCTGCACGCAGGCGGGAGGTGGTTACGTCGTAGCTGTAACCAAAGCGAAAAACATTCTGTTGAAGACCCAGGGAGAAGATAAATGCATCTCCGAAGCGGTACCACAAACCACCCACGATAGGGCCGCGGGAAATATACGTACCTACATTCACCTGACGTGCTGTGCCTTGAAACTGCACAATTACGTTAGGAGAAATTAATGTGCCGGGCATATTACGTGTACCACGAATGGCCTCAAAGTTCGCACCGGCATGTATGGTGGTCTTCATATTCCAGGGTGAAACACCCGGTGGTATCATCGATTGGTTGGGTTGTGTAAGGTGATGTATGGCAAATCCGCCATAAAACATCTCCGAAAACAATATGGCACCTACCGAGAAGTCATGCATATTGGCATTGGTCTCGTTGGTTACAGGCAAATTTTCGGCAGTAGTACCTTGTTGTACTCCTAAACGGGCATCAATTTCATCCGGAAAGATGAGACCCGACCAATTGAGCGATTTTTGTGCAAATGTGTATTGGAAGCCGGTTTTGAGTACGATATCCTGGTTGATTGCCAGGTTATTTGAATACATCAGTGAAAACTGATTGTGACGAAATGCCGCATCACCGATACGATCGGCAAGCACATGAACGCCTATACCACCGCTTAATGCCGATACATACTGATCGTAAGAAGCACTGTAGGTTACAAAATTCCCGGACAGGGAAGGCCATTGGTTCCGATAATTCAGATTAAACCGCGGACCGACACCGCTTCCTGCAAAAGCAGGATTCAGATAGAGGGGATTGGCATAAAACTGGGAGAAACTTGGGTCTTGAGCACTTGCCCCGAAGGAAAAAAGCAAAAGAAAACAAGCTGCAAGAAGCTTTTTGGGCATTCGGCGGTTTTAAACGAACTGTAAATTTTAAACTTTTTCGCTGTTTAATCAAGAACTACGGCTGAAATTTGAAAAAGTATTTTCAATATCCCTCCAAAAAAATCTAATCGGCAGCTATTTTGTTGTTGTACTAAAGTTAGCCTTTTAGTGTTTATCCTTGGTGTTAAAATGCAGTGAAATGATAAAAAAGAAGTTTTGGCTCTTGCTTGCCCTACTGTTTTTCTACCTAACTGGCTCAGCACAAAGCCAGGAATTCCAAATAAAATGGGGCACACCCATGGAAGAAAAAATCAGTGAGACCCGCTCGAACTACCAAATTAATTGCAATCCATGCGTTTTTCCAGAGGGTTCAGCCGCTCCGCCCGTGTTTGTTACCCAGTTAGAAGGACTGTCGGCCGTACGTTTAACCGACCTGGTGACAGAAATCGTTCCTGTCGCTGAATTAAACGGCATCAGTTACCTCGCTCAGCTCCCAACCAACTTCGAATTACAACAACAAACCGGGCTGGTCCGTAAAAAACTACAGCTCAGTATTCAAATGAATACCCTCCGCCGGAACAGTACAGGCCAGGTTGAAAGATTGCTCGGATTTAGCTTGATCACTGAAAGTCGGCAAATGCCAGCTGCTTTACGATCGGCAGCGCAGCCACGCACTTCCAATGCCCCTTCGGTACTCGCCACGGGCGACTGGTACAAAATAGGCATACCCGGCACTGGCATGTACCGCTTTGATGCGGCATTCCTGAGTGGTTTGGGCATCAATACGGCCGGTATAGACCCCCGCCGTATACGGGTGTTCGGGAATGGCGGTGGCATGCTGCCGGAAGCCAATGCTACTTTTCGGTATGACGACCTGGTAGAGAACGCCATTTATGTAGCCGGTGAAAGCGATGGCAGCTTCGACAGTGGAGATTATGTATTGTTTTTTGCCGAAGGTGCCCACCGATGGGCTTTTAATGGCAGCAGTTATGCCCACATTACCAATCTGTATGCCGACACCAACTATTACTTCATCACCATTGGACCGGTGAATGGCAAAAGAATCAGTACTCAGGCGGTAGCACCTGCTGCGAACCAACAGAGCAACAGTTTTGATGTATTGGCGCAACACGAAAAGGAAGAAAAAAACCTGGTAAGCAGCGGCCGCGTTTGGTATGGCGAAACTTTCGACCTCACCACCACCCATAACTTCAGCTTTACGTTGCCCAACCTCATCACTACTACACCCGTAAGTATGAAAGTAGCCATGGCTGCCAGAAGCCTCGGCGTTACTTCCAGTTTTAGTGTTAGAGCCAATGGTGCTCAGGTGCTGAGTTTGCCTGTTAATTCTACCTCAACTTACTATCTCGACATGTATGCCCATCTCACCGAGGGCACTGCCAATCTGAATATGAACAGTGGCAGTTTGGCTGTTAGTATCACCTACAACAAGCCCAATACTTTTTCGCTCGGTTTTCTCGACTATATCTGGCTGCAGGGTCGGGCCAGTCTAACGTTGAGTGGCGTGGGTAATCAATTGTATTTCAGCGACAAAAACAGTGTAGGTGCTGGCAATATCACCGGTTTTACCGTGGGTGGGCTGGCAGCCGACGGGCAGATCTGGGATGTGACCGATCCGGTGAATGCAGAAATGATGCTCCTGAATGGCGGCATTTTTAGTCGGCAAACCGACAGTTTAAAACGTTTTATCGCCTTTAATGGCCAAAGTTTTTCACAGCCGATTGCTATCGGTCGTATTCCCAATCAAAACCTGCACGGCATAACCCAGGCGGACATGATCATTATCAGTCATCCACGTTTTCTGGCTCAGGCCGAAAATCTGGCCACTTATCGTGCCCAACGCGATACGATGACGGTGGTGGTAGCAACACCCCAACAATGTTATAACGAATGGAGCTCAGGCCGACAGGACATCACAGCGATCCGCTCTTTTGTAAAACATCTCTACGACAATGCCGCACCCGGCGATGAACCCCGTTACCTGCTTTTGTTCGGTGACGCTTCCTATGACTTCAAATACCGCATCTCCGGTAACACCAATTTTGTGCCTACATTTCAGAGTCCGGTAAGTACCGATCCTGTGCGTTCTTATGCCGCCGACAGCTATTTTGGCTTACTCGACAACAATGAAGGTGCTTTTCTGGTGAATGGCAACGACCGCATGGACGTTGGTATTGGCCGTTTCCCGGTGATGACCGAAGCACAGGCTGCCGGGGTAGTTGCCAAGGTGAAAGCCTATGAAGCCGCTGCTGCCCATGGCGACTGGCGCAATATGATCGGCTTTCTGGCCGATGATGAAGACAGTAACAATCACCTCCAGGATGCAGAGATAAATACGGTCCATGTGGCGAATAAATATCCATTGGGGATCGTGCGCAAATATTATTTTGATGCTTATCGCCAGGAATCTCGTCCGGGTGGCACACGATATCCTGAATTGAACCGCGATGTGAATGCCCGTATCAACAAAGGGATGCTGATTTTAAATTACAGCGGCCATGGTGGTGTAAATGGAATGGCCGAAGAAAGGATCATGACCATACCCGAGGTGCAGGCTTGGAGCAACAAAAATGCTTTAATGCTTTTGGTAACCGCTACCTGTGAGTTTGCCCGCTTCGACGATCCCGGCTTTCAGTCGGCCGGTGAATGGGCTTTTATCAACCCGAATGGCGGTGCCATAGCACTATTCACAACTACACGGGTAACCTATACCGATGGCAACCGCGCTATCACCGGAAATATGTACCGTGACCATCTGTTCAACCGAAGCAGTGGCGCTTATCCGCGTTTGGGAGATGTAATGATGCTGTCGGCTAATCCACTGCTCAGTGGTGTAAATACCCGAAATTTCAGCCTGCTGGGCGACCCCTCCCTTCGCCTGGCCTATCCTGAAGAAATAGCCAATATCACCCACATCAACAATATTGCGGTTAGCCCGGTACCCGATACCATACGCGCCCTGGCTAAAATAACCATCAGCGGTACGGTTAACGACAAGCAGGGCAATTTGATGAGCAGCTACCAGGGAATATTATATCCCACAGTGCTCGATAAAATATCGAGTATTACCACTTTGGCCAACGATCCCGGATCGTCACCTTACACTTTTACGGAGTATCGTAACATTATTTACAAAGGTGCTGCCTCGGTTAAAAATGGTTTGTGGAGTTTTACATTTATCGTACCCCGCGACATTTCCTACAATTTTGGTTTGGGCAGAATTAGTCTGTATGCAACCAATAATACCGTCGATGCCGGTGGCGATTTCAGAAATATCATTATTGGTGGCACCGACACCAATTTTGTGGCCGACGATATGGGACCAAACATTCGGATGTATATGAACGACCGTAGTTTTGTGAACGGCGGTGTGACCAATAAAAGCCCGAATTTTATTGCCGAATTGGTCGATAGCAGTGGTATCAACACCGTAGGGAGTGGTATTGGGCGCGATATTACGCTGGTCAAAAACAATGAGGTCAACCGGCCCATCATTCTCAATGAATTCTACCAGGCGGCTTTGGATGATTATACCCGGGGTGAAATAACCTATCCTTTTCAGGACCTGGAAGTGGGGAATTATAATTTGAATATGAAAGTCTGGGATGTTTTTAACAATGCAAGTGATGGCAGTCTCGACTTCGTAGTGGTAGATGAAGCCGGTTTGGCTATTAAAAATTTGCTCAATTATCCGAATCCTTTCACGACCAATACCACATTTCATTTCGACCATAACCGGCCCAATGAACAGCTCGAAGCGCTTTTACAGGTATATACAGTGAGTGGAAAACTCGTCAAAACCCTACGTCAGGATTTGGTAACACAGGGCTTCCATGCGGACCAACTCCGTTGGGATGGCCTTGACGATTTTGGTGACAGAATTGGCCGTGGGGTCTACATTTATCGCTTAAAAGTGCAAACTTCGACAGGTGAACGTGCAATAGAAACACAAAAGCTCGTTATACTACGCTGAATCAACAAGCCTAACCTTTATATTTGCTCATTAATCCAAACCGCATGCGAAGTATTAAATCCCTGATCATCATCGCCCTGAGTAGTACAACCGTGGGTGTGCCAGCTTTTGGTCAGGTAAATTCAGGTGGTCTCGGTGGTGCCAATTTGAACACCATCACTACCTCAGTTCCGTTTTTGATGATTTCGCCCGATGCACGCGCCGGTGCCATGGGTGATGTAGGTGTTGCTACTTCTGCCGATGCCAGCTCAATGCACTGGAACGCAGCTAAAATGGCGTTTGCGAAAGATAAAGTAGGCATAGCCCTCAATTATACCCCCTGGCTCCGCAATCTCGTGCCGGATATTGCCTTATCCTATTTGTCGGGTTATGTGCAAATCGACGAATTGCAATCCTTTGGTGCCTCCCTCCGCTACTTTTCATTGGGTGACATTACTTTTACCAATTTGAATGGCGAGAATATTGCCACCTTCCGTCCGAATGAATTTTCGGTAGATGCCGGTTACGCCCGTAAACTCAGTGATCATTTTTCAGTAGGTATCGCCATGCGCTATATCTACAGCAATCTGGCTGCTGGTCTCGACCAAAACCAGCAAACCAAACCCGGCCAATCGGCTGCTGCCGATATATCGGGCTTCTACACCACCGAAACGGAGGTGCTGGATAAAAAATCTGAATTATCGATCGGCTTTAATGTGTCTAACATCGGTGCCAAAATCGCTTATACCGAATCCGGTCAGAGTAATTTTATACCAACCAATCTGCGTTTAGGTACTGCACTCACCATGGAAATTGATGATTATAACGCCATCACTGTTGCTCTGGATTTTAACAAATTACTCGTACCAACCAATCCCATTTACCAGCGTGATGCCAACGGACGTATTGTTTTCGACCCACAAGGCAATCCAGTCATTCAGCAAGGAGAAGACCCCAACCAAAAAACACTGGCCGAAGGTATTTTCAGCTCCTTCAGTGATGCCCCAGGTGGATTTGAAGAAGAAATGCGCGAAATCAACATCTCTACAGGTGTTGAATACTGGTACAACAATGTCTTTGCAGTACGTGGTGGATATTTTTACGAACACCCTACCAAAGGTGGGCGCCAATATTTCACCATGGGCGCTGGCTTAAAATACAATGTATTTAACCTGAACTTCTCCTACCTCGTGCCTACCACCAATTTACAAGGAGGTAATCCGCTCGAAAACACGCTACGTTTTAGCCTGTTGTTCGACTTACAAGCCTTCGGCGGAGCAGCAAGTACACGATAAATTCGGTTTTACCTTATAAAAGCTGAACCTGCACTATATGTCGGTTCAGCTTTTTTTATTTGAGAAAGGGGTTGTTTCGTTTTTCGTAGCCAATGGTAGTGGCAGGCCCATGACCGGAATAGACGATTGTTTCGTCGGGCAAGGTAAATAACTGATTGCGGATAGAAGCAATGAGGGTATCAAAATCACCACCCGGCAAATCGGTCCGGCCGATACTTTCGCGGAAGAGTACATCACCACCAATCAACCAGCCGCCCTGTTGATGGTAAAAACAAATGCTACCGGCGGAGTGGCCGGGGACAAAACGTACTTCCAATTCAAATTCACCCACTTTTACCACATCAGCTGCTTCCAAATAATGGCTGGCTGCGGGTGAATAAACCGGCGGGAAGCCAAAAGTGGGGGCGTAAGTTGGTAAACGCTCCAAATTCGATATTTCGGCGCGGTGCATTTGTGGTTGCAGTCCCCACTGCTCAAAGACAAATTGATTGCCCAAAACATGATCAATATGCGCATGGGTGAGCCAAAGTGCCTGAGGAATAAGGGCTTTTTTATTGATATAAGCCTGTAACTGCGATTTCTCATAACTGTCGTAACAGCCGGGGTCGAGGATGACAGCATTGTGACTGTCGTCATAAAGCAGGTAGGTATTTTCGCTGAAGGGGTTAAAAGTGAATTGCTTAATGTTTAACATACTGAAATGCGACTTTGACCGTATTTTTAATGGCTTATTCTGTCTGCGCAAAGATAAACTATTGGGTGGTGCAGCGGGTTGTATACTTACAATGATTGTATTGCGGAGTCATATGCGTATTTTAAGTTTGCTGGTCTGCGGCTGGCTACTGCATGGCTCAGCTTTCGCGCAAAACCAGGGTGCGCAAACGTTTTTTGGGAAGAATAAAATACAATACCGCGATTTTGAGTGGTCGTCGCTCAAGGGTCCCAACTTCGAAGTTTTTTACAATGTAGGCGGTCGTGAATTGGGGGTGTATACCGCCACCATAGCCGAAGAAACCATTCGTCAGGTAGAGGATTTTATGAATTACCGGGCCGACGGTCGCTATCAAATCCTCATCTACAATAACATTTCCGATTTGAACCAGTCGAATCTCGGCTTCGATCTGGAATCGTACAATACCGGCGGACTCACTCGCTTGTCGGGCAACAAAGTCCTGGTACATTTTGGCGAAGGACGTGATGCATTTGTGCGCGATTTACGGGTGGGCATCGCCAAAGTGCTCATCTTCGATATGATTTATGGCGGCAACATTGGTGAGCGGGTGCAAAGTGCTGCGACTATTTATCTGCCCGACTGGTACCTCAACGGTTTGTTTAAATACATACGCGACGACTGGAATACCGATAGCGATAATGCGCTGCGCGAACAGCTCAATAGCGGGCGTTATAAGAAGTTTAACCAGCTCCTGCTTAATCACAGCGACCTGGCCGGTCATTCCTTCTGGCATTTTATCGCCGAAAATTATGGCCGGAATGCCATACCGAATATCATTTATCTGACCCGGGTCAACCGCGACTTCCAGACCGGCTTACGTTATGTGACCGGCAAAAAACTAAAGCCACTCACCAAAGACTGGATGGCTTACTATCTGGCACGCTACCAGAACGACGAAATAAACCGCAGCATGCCCGGTGATACTTTGTATCTACGTAAATTCAAAAAAAGGGTCGAAATCACCCAGTTTAAGCCCAGCCCCGATGGCAGCCGGATTGCCTATGTAGAACACCGCAAAGGTATCCACCGCATGTATGTGCACGATTTGAGTACCGGAAAAAGGGAACGTATCCATAAAAGCGGGGTAAAATGGCAGTTATTGGCCAATAAAAACCAGTATCCCGTGTTGGCCTGGCACCCCAATGGCCAGAGTATTGCCTTTTTCTATGATATACGTGGTCGGGTGCATTTTGGCACCATTCGTATGCGTGAAAAGACGAAACCAGAACTCAATACCTATCCGCTTTTCCGTTTCGACCAGGTATACAGCATGGATTACAGTCCCGATGGCCAGAATATCGTGCTTGACGGCGGCCGAAGTGGTCAACGGGATGTGTATTTCTACCATGTGCCTTCCAAACGTATCACCCCAATTACCTTCGACAGTTACGACGACTTCGACCCCAAATTTTTAGGTGCAAGCGGCAAATTTATCTTTTCATCCAACCGACCCATCGACACCCTCATTCAGAATATGGGCGACTCTATCCCTGCCCAAACCTATACCGACATTTTTGTATACAATACGGCTCCAAACGGTCGTGCGCCTTTATTTCGGGTAACCAATACGCCTAACGTCAACAAAAAGAAACCCATCTGGCTGCAGGGCGCTTATTTTAGCTATATCAGTGATGAAACCGGCGTTTACAACCGGCGTATAGGCATGCTCGATACGGTAGTCAACACCTATATCCGGGATAGCCTGATTCAAAACACCGACAGTCTGGGAAACATCACCAGTTATACTATCTCCGACACTATTATTGAAGTTCGCGATACAGCATCAACTACCCTGGCTACGAATTACAAACGTAATCTGCGCGACCATATAGCTGTTGGTCGCAGTGGCATTTATTATGAATTTTTCGACCAGCAGGAAAAACGCCCCATTTTATACCGGGGTCGTTACCTGATAGATAGTTTAGGAGCATTTACCACCGTTGCAGAGAATACCAGCTTCAAAAACGGGGCTAAAACAGGGGGTGGCAGCAATTTTACAGCGGCGAATCAGGAAAATGTGGGTCCAACAGGCGATGTATTCGGCATGCTCGACAACCAGAAGTTCCGGCAAGGTGACAGCCCTACACCGGCCGACAGCGCACGTTACACCTTCCAGACCCGGACACGTTTCCCGCTGCTCGAAGAGGAAGATCCGGCGAGTGGTAGCTCCCGTATCGCTGAAATAGAGGCTTTCAGGCGGCAAGCAACACCGCTGAATAAAGACCCCTACCGGGTAGCCCAAACACGTTTGTATACCACCGATCTATCCATCGATTATGTGGTATCGCAGGTCGGAAATACGATTTACGAGAACAATATGCCAAGTTTTGTAATCAGCTCGTTGAATAGTCTGAACCAAAATATGGGCCTGGTCATCAAAGGAGGGCTGTCGGATGTATTCGAAGACCACAAATTATCGGGCGGTATGCTCATCAATTCCGACTTCAGCAATAATCAGTTTTATCTGATGTACGAATACCTGCGCCGGCGTTGGGATCAGCGTTATATTTTTCTTCAACAACGCAGTCGCAGGCAAGATGGCGCCGATTATTACCGGACCAATACACGCGAAGGTATTGCCTCCTTCAGCTATCCGCTCAACCGCTATCAGTCGGTGCGTTTAGCAGCTATTGTGCGGCACGACAACGACAATCTGCTCGGTACCGACCAACGTCAACTTCAATCAGCGCCCATCATGAACTATTGGGCAGGTGGTAAAGCCGAATTTGTGCAGGACAATACCACCGAAATTGCGCTCAACACTTTGCGTGGTACCCGTTGGAAGTTTTATGTAGAAGCTTACAAACACCTCAACCAGGAAAAGGACTATATGACCGTAATCGGACTCGATTACCGTACCTATTGGCCGCTATACAAAACCCTGATCTGGGCGAACCGATTGGCAGCAAATACTTCATTGGGTTCGAGCAAGGTGTTGTATGTACTCGGAGGGGTCGATAACTGGATCAGTCCGCAATACGACAACCAACTCGCCCCGCCTGCGAACGAAAACTTTGCTTTCCAGGGTGTAGGCACCAATCTCCGGGGCTTCTGGCAGAATGCCCGTAACGGCAGTAATTATGTGCTCATCAATTCAGAGATTCGTTTTCCATTCATCAGTGTCATCTCCCGCTCGCCTATTTCCAATGACTTTCTGCGCAGTCTGACTGTCGTCGGCTTTACCGA
>Ga0172380_10007038_pt1 | contig 12822 bp, 8 predicted proteins | sample Leawe162metaG_FD_119747 | JGI IMG/M metagenome (GOLD analysis project Ga0172380, IMG submission 119747) | Leachate microbial communities from a municipal landfill in Southern Ontario, Canada - Leachate well 162 metaG | ecosystem: Engineered > Solid waste > Landfill > Unclassified | place...
CGAGCCGGACTCTAGCCCGATCGAGCCAGTTGTTGAGGAGGCCGGCGGGCCGAATAATCCAAGCCCCGTACCCGGAGTTTGCCAAATAGATGATGATTGCGTCGGCGATCAGGTTTGTTGCCAGGGCGGAGTCGAGGACGGGCGTTGCAAAGCGAGTCTCAATCAATGTTCGTCTAATATAACTAGTTCTGTTTATGAGTGGAGTTTTACGACCGGTAGTTTTGGCGGTGGTTGCGCTTATGGTCAGGCGGTTTGCGGTGGATCTTGTTGCGCTTTGGGTGTTAATTGCAATGGCGGAATTTGCGCGGGCATGGAAAGTTGCACTAATATAAGTTGTGGCGGTCAGTGCTGTTCGGACGGAGCAATAACTTGCGAGGATGGCCGATGTCCAGTAAACCAATGCTCAGCGGGCCAGGCGGTTTGTGGCGGTTCTTGTTGCGCCGCGGGCGTTAGCTGTACTAATGGTGTTTGCGCGGGGAGTGAAAACTGCCATAGTGTAAGTTGCGGTGGTGAGTGTTGCGCCGTAGGAACTGGTGCTTGCGAAAGTGGGGAATGTTCAGTTAATCGCTGTGCCGAAGGCCAAACGCTCTGCGGAACTTCTTGTTGCGCCGGAGCTTGCCTTGATGCTTCTACTGGCCGATGCGCGGGCATGGAAAGTTGTTCCGGCTCGCAAGGCGCTTGCGGGACTGACTGCTGTGATTTGGAAATTATCCAGGTGGAAATCGGCGGAGTAATGCAGAATGTGTCTATCAATCCTTGTCGGGACGGAAAATGTCCGGAAGCGGTTAGAGCCGGAGAGGCTTGTGTCGCGAGCGTTTATCCGGAAACCACTTGTAATCCCGCCTTCTCTTGCGGGAGCGGATACCAATGTTTAAATTCATCTTCAGATACTTGTGGTAGTTGCTGTTGCGATCCGACAATTCCGCAAATTAATGAAAATGGTTTAACGTGTGTAGCTAACCAAGCGCCTTGCGATGGCGGCAGCCGTGGTCTTTATTGCGGTTGCGAAGAAAATCAAGATTGCGGTTCGCCGGAAAGCGTTGGTTGCGGTTCTGACACTTGTTGCCGAGCCCGGCCAGAGGTTTTGAGCACAACGCCGGAGGACGGAGAATCGGGGATGTGCCGTAACGCTTTAATCTCCGCGGTTTTTAACCGCGAGATGAATATCAGTACTTTCGCGGATAATTTTTTGGTTGTCGGCGACTTCGGCGCGGACCCTTGCCCAAGCGGGACGACTTTTCTAGTTAAAGCCAGCGATAAGGGAGAAAAAAATATTTTCGTTCGTTTGTATAATAATATTTTAAATATTATCCGAGATGCCCGAGATGTATTAACAGATGAGGCTTTGGCTCGCACGGGCGACACTCATAATTTTTGTTCCGTGGCTGGGGTGGTCAACGGCGTGGTTAACGCCAACAAAAACACAACCATTACCTTTAGTCCGAATAAAGCGTTTGATCAAAATATAACTTATTACGCGGTTATAAAGGGTGATCAAGATTTAGATAATAGCCTGGGCGCCAAAGATTCCCGCGGGATTGGTTTTAATGGCGGTGATACTCAAACTTTTAATAATAAAACCTACGAAAAAGCTAAGATTTGGTCTTTTAGAACTGGCAGTGATATTTGCCGAATAAATAGTGTAGGCGTCGGCCAGTCCGGTTCAGCCTCATCTGTTTCTTTGTTTAGTGTTGCTGGTGAGACTAAGAGCTTTTTAGCTAGAGCCTTGGCCTCGGACGGACAAGCTATTTATCCGGTTCCCGGCGTTTACAATTGGGAGTTGAACTGGACTTCGGATAATAATAAAGTTGCCGACGTCAGTAATTCAAATAATACAACTCAAACGGTTACGGCTAAAAATGTGAAAGACGCTAAAACTTTTATAAATGCTAAAGCCACAATAACCGAAGACTCGGTAGTTTCTACGAGTTCAACTGTCGGCCAAGAAAAATCCGGCCGGGCTGAGGTTTATGTTTTCTTGTGTAAAAATCCTTGGCCGGCCGTTCAGGCTGATGGAAGCTGGGAACCTTGGCGAGACACTGGCTCTAATTGCACCATCCCTGAGTCGGGATGCTTTAATACTAATTACGAGCTATATTATTGTCGAGACAAAGGCGGAGTTGGCTCAGCTGACGATTTGCCGGCGATTTTATCAAAAAGTACGATTATTAGAGGCAGATCAAGCGTTCAGGATATCTTAAAAGAAGCTTATTTTTTCCGAACCGATGCGCCGGCTCTAGATCAAAGCTTAGATGGGAGTTGGATGTTGGATGAAAAAAATCTGGCTTCGGATATCACCGGGTTGGGAAATGATGGTGTGCTTTACGGTCGGCCCTTAGCCGAGCGCTTAATTACTGATCGAAACGGCTTAGTTGAAAGCGCCTTGAATTTTAATGGCACAACGGATTATATCGGCGGGAGCACCAGTCCCTTTGATTTCGCTAATAAGTCTTTTACGGTCAGCGCTTGGGTTAAAGTTGGTTTAGGAGGCATGATAATAGTCGAAGGCGGAACGGCGGGCGGGTGGTTTATTGATACTGTCAATGGCCGACCGCATATAATTTTAAAACAAGCCTCGAGCGCTGACGCTTATATGGCTGTTGCCACCAGAACAATTAATGACAACGCTTGGCACCATTTAGCTTATGTGGTTACGACGAGCACGACCAATAAAGATCTTAACTCCGCTATGATTTATATCGATGGTATTTCTAACCCTTTATCATTAGAGATCAAGACGGCTGTTTACGCCCCTAGCCCGGCTAATTGGACAATCGGCAAAAGAAATGCCGGTTCTCCTGAAGGCGATAGATTCTTCAACGGCTCAATTGACGATATTAACATTTATAGCCGAGCTCTAAGTGCCTCAGAAATTAGTGATATTTATAACGAAACCAAGTAACCCTATGCAAAAAGCAACAAAATATAAAATTTTCGCCCTCGGTTTTTTAATTGTCATCGCTTTTGGTTTTGGTTGGTTGCGAGATGCTAGGTTTTTTCCAGCTATCGCTGAAGAGATAACTGGCTCCGACGCGATTGCCGTTAGAGTTATTCCTAACCCCGAACATTACAGCGTTTCGCGCTGGTATTCGGCACAAGGTTTTAAAGGCAGTCCTGAAGCTTTAACCATTGACGGTTACGAGGCGCTTCGCGACGGTCGAACGATTTACGTTAATGCCGCCAACATCCAAGGTAATAATCTCTATACTAATATTTATCTTATTTCTTACGATCAGGAAGCTGAGGAGGGGACAATAACCGTCCTCGATGAACTAGTTTCACATTGGAAATTTAATACCGATATCGCTGACGCGGTGCAAAAAGACAGGATAATTAGAGACACAAAGAGATTAGCTGGCCTAGCTGATTTAGAGACTCTACTAGAAAAATACAAAAGAGAAAAAGGCTATTACCCGAAACTTGAGGCCGGTTCCTATATCCCCAATAAAACTATTTCCGTCTGGCCAAGCTGGCAGAAAACCTTAGGCGGAGCCCTGGCTTCGAGCTTGCCCCTTGATCCGATTAATAAATTAGGAGCTTGTTCTGACCCTGGCTTCGATGCTTTAACTTGTTGGAATGAAAGCGCAAAGCAATTTGCTTCGAGCCTACCAACTTTACCGAGCGGAAGCAATGCCTTTGTTTATACTACCGTTTCCGATGGAGCAACTTACGATATTTGCGCCGGTATGGAATCCGGTTACGCCAATTTAACTGCGGAAGCTTGCGCCGGTAGTGGCGGTTCTGCTTCAACCAACCAATCGCCTATAGTTACTTGTGGTAATTTGGTCGGGACGCCTGGCAAAGAATTTAAGGGTTATGTAAGCGCGAGCGATCCAGAAAACAATCTCATGACTTGGACAATTAGCACAGCCCGAACGGCTTGGACAGGCTGGTCAGCCAGCCCGATTTTGAGAGATACCGCTAATGCTAAACAAAAAGAAATTTATGCTTCTGTCGCGGGTAATAAGGGCAACTACAATTTTGATGTGATTATTCATGACGGTAAGGGCGGAGTGGCGACCAAGACTTGCGCAATCTCGCTTAGCGCCGGCGGACCAGTTGTTTACCCAATTACCGATAAAGAAGTTGTAATTGGTAAGACTTTAAATTTTGTCATAAACGCCAGCGATCCGGGTTCAAATTATCCCTTACGATTTAGTTTTCCTGGGCATGAGGTTACCTGCGCGGTAGAAAACGAAAAAAATTGTCGAGTTAATCAAGTGATCGGCAATACTTTTACGGCCACGACGCCGGAAGGCACTGATCATAATGTTGGAGTTTTCGCCACCAACTCTTTAAACCAAGCTTCGGCACAGCAATCTTTTAATTTAAAAGTCAAAAACAATAAACCAGTTATAACCAAACCTTTAAATTGTCCGGCGACAGTGCGTATCAATAACGCCTATAGTTGCCAATTAAGGGCGACCGATCCGGACGGGCATACTATCTCCGCCTTCACTCTCACCGGCGCTCCAGCCGGCTTGGCAATTAGTAATAGTGGTTTGATTTCGGGTTCGCCAACCGTCGCTGGAAATTATACGGTAAAAGTTACGGCCAGAGACGAGTATAACGCCGTCAGTAGCGAGGAAAGCTTTGCTTTAAAAGTTAATACTTATTGCGGAGATGGGGCTAGACAGGAAATTAATAGTGAAGGTGAGGACGAGGAGTGCGATGGCGCCGATCTTCTTGGAAAAAACTGCTTGACCGCCTTTACGAATCAATTTACAGGCGGAACTTTAAGCTGCAATAGCTCATGTCAGCTTGATTCTAACAGTTGCGTTATGGCAGTCTTTTATTCAGTTTCCGGAAGAGTTGATTTTTATTCGGGGACCGGCCGTTCCGTGCCAGTAGAAGCTAGGGATTTAACCGGAAATCTTATTAAATATGTTTATACGGATGCAGATGGAAATTACCGACTGGACAATCTGCCTGCTTTAGCCGATTATGACATTGTTGTTGCGGGTGAAGATGCAGGAACCGCTCAAGCTCGGATTCTGTCCTTAAGCAAAGACGAGATAAAAGATTTCTCATTATACGATTCGACCTCGGGAAGATCGAGACGGATAGTTTTAACTTGGACTACCTTGGATATGGATAGCCATTTACTGATTACCCCACCTCCTCCTCTTAGCGGAACGGATGTTTACTTCAATAATAAGAGTAGTGGTTTTGTTTCGCTTGACAGAGACGACACTAATTCAGGGTTAAATGATACTAATGGTCATGAAATAGGTCAGGAAAATATTGGAATTTCCGCTTATGTGAACGGGTACACTTATAGTTACTACGTTTGGGATTCTAGCGGGAGCGGTCATTTTAATGAAAGCGTCGTGGTTAGAATTTATGATTCTAACGGACTAAAATTAAAAGAGTATAAGGCGAACGCGGCTAAAGCGGCCAGTCATCGGAGATGGGATGTTTTTACAATGAATGACTCTGGGGTCGTAACCGATGTTAACACCTATTCTGACAACTTCCCTGGAAGCTAACTCAATTATTTTTTCATAAAACTTTGTTATGAATAAAAAGTTAATAATTATTGTCAGCATATTACTTATTTTTATTTTAGGAATTGGCGGATTTTTCATATTTAAAAATAGTATCTTGCCCTCAACCGAAATAAATAGTCAGAATTTGCAAAAAGACAATCTGGTTTTATCACCGGATGAAAGACAGCAATTCGGAATTAAATCCGAGGAAGAAGTAAAAATTTTAACTCAGGAGGAAAAAAATGCTTACAATATAATTTCCGAAAACAGGGTCCATTTTATGACCGAGGAAGAGAAAATAAGCTACAATATAACAACGGATAAACCAGTGCCGATTGAAATGATTGGGGAAAAAGATTCAATTGATTTTTTGCCCAGAATTTATTTACCTGCGGAAGAAATGGTGCCAACTCCGGTAATTACGGAAAAAACTGATAGTGATGGCGATGGTTTAACTGATTTTGACGAACTAAAAAAATTTAGCAGTGACCCGCAAAAAACTGACACGGACGGCGATGGTTTTTCAGATGGTGATGAAGTCAGTAAGGGTTATAACCCAGCCGGCGAAGGAAAGCTAAAATAATTATAAATTTTAAGTTTTAAATTTTAATTTACGACGAGAGCTTTTAGGCAAATTTTAAAATATCATTTATGTTAATTGGAAAAAATTTAAAATTAATTTCTTGGTTTCTGATTTTACTGATTATTAGTATCGGCCTCTCCGTATCTTTGCAATCGGCTTTGGCGACTTGGGTTGGACCGACCTTAGCCCCGCCGGATGGCAACGTTGCCCAGCCAATTAATTCCGGCTCCACGGGACAGTATATACAGGGTGGATTGATTCTAAATACTTCAGGCGGAACTAATGGTTTGATTGTTCAATATGGTAAGGTGGGGGTTGGTACTATTATACCAACCGGTAAACTTACGCTAGATGCTGGTCAGATTGTTGTGCAAAGGGGAAACACGGATAATGGTCTTTTTGCCCTCACAAAACTTAATAGTCAGGGAGTTGCCTGGTCAACAATTAGCGGGTTGCCGTCGGTTATATTGCAAGGTGGCGCAGCTGACCGCCCAGAGATTAGTTGGTACAGGGGTAGTAGAACTTATCCCGAGGCTTCAATTAGGCAGCACACGACAGCGGACACGGGTTTAACTTTTTGGACTGGCAGTGGTTTGGTCGTGCCTACAGCAAAAATGTCAATCTTAAGTGGAGGTAATGTCGGCATAGGCACAACTAATCCAGGAGCAAAACTAGAGGTTGCAGGTCAAGTAAAAATAACCGGCGGCGCGCCAGGCGCTAATAAAGTTTTAACCTCTAATGACGTCGGCCTAGCCACCTGGCAAACACCCGCGAGTGGTATATCAGGCACAGGGGCGATCAACTATCTTCCTAAATGGACCAGTTCGTCTGCTTTGGGAAATTCTCTAATAACCGATAGTGGTTCTAATATCGGCATTGGCGGAGCAGGAACTTCGAGGTTGCATATTTTTAACGGCTTCGATTGGGGCGCTGATTTAAGTTTGGACGCTACTCAGGACGGAGGAAGCCGTTGGCTTTTGATTTCAACCACTGGGTATGCGACGGAAGGGACAAATAAATTTTTAATTAAAGATAATACTAACGGCGTAAGGATGGCCATTGATAGTTCGGGAAACCTTGGTGTTGGTACTGCCAGTCCCGGCGCGAAACTTGAGGTTTCCGGACAAGTAAAAATTACCGGCGGTACGCCTGGCTTGGGAAAAGTTTTGACTTCCGATGCGAACGGTTTGGCGACTTGGCAGACTCCTTCCGCGGTTTCCGATATTTGGGTTAATACGGCGGGGGATAGTATGACCGGACATTTAATAGTGGATGGGAATGTTAGTTTTAAAAGAGCGCTTTGTCCAAGATTTACCTTTGACACTAACCAACGCATGGGTCGGAAGTCGTGGGAGACCCCGACTGCTTACGGTTTATATGAAAATTTTTTAACCCAGCATGGTCTTAGGGTCGATGAAGCGACTGCCAATGCTGATGAATATCTTTATTTCACTTCTTGTGTTGAAAATAGTGACGGTACGGTTACTTTTAATCAGCCTTATCTTAAAGAGGCCGGATCAGCTAATGATATGTATTCAAAGGCATTGAGCAACGATGGCAATTTTTTAGCCGGTTCAGTCCGGGCTTTTAGTTTTAAATCCGGTGATAGTAATTTATATAAGGTAAGTGCGTTGGGGGATAGCGCCTTTTGCGAAGAATTTGGTTTAATTATGCAAAGCAGTGCTATTTTAAGCTATGGAGATACCCCGCCGGCAATATGGATTGGAGGACCAATTAACGGTTATGTAACATTTAGCGTTAATCAATGGCTGATAATCAACACGTCAATTCTTGACTCAATAAGTTTACTTGAGACAGTGACCTGTCGTCATCCTTATACCTTCCTCCCGACTTTATTTTTTGAAATCAAGTGTCTTCCGCGACACTTGATTTTTTTTGCTTTTTATGGTAAGGTCAAAATTAAGATTGTTCTTAAAAAAATTAAAATTCACAGGATTTTCTTATTTTACGTAGTGATCCCACCCCCCCCATAGTCCAAAAAGACAGGAGAAAAAACATGAAAATCACGACGGGGCGCCTAGCGGCGATGACGTTCGTTATCGCACTTTTGGCTTCGGTTTCAATAGCGCAGACAATAATCGTTAGCGTGGAACGAGCTTGGCCATGGCAAGACTCAACCATGTACAACATGGTTCTTTCTCTCACCACGGCAAATGGCAAAATTTTTGCCGCCACCGGCGGGCACTACCTTCAGGTTTCCTCTGATACGGGTAAAACCTGGAAGGAGAGTGTTCCGCCAGTCGCTTCGGGTAATCCCAACGATGCCTATGTTAGCGCCGTAGCCGAGGTTGATTCAGGCAAGATAGTTGTTGGTAGGATAAAGGCGGTTTCCCGGTCTGTCGGAGAAGGTGAAAATATCGTTTGGAAACCAGCAACCGTGACCGTGGCTTACCCCCAAGGTTTTTGCTACGCGCTGTCAATTTTTCAGGTCAGCGGAGACACGATTCTTATTGGCGGAGATGGCATTATCATGTCCACCAATAATGGATTTTCTTGGTTTTCGGTTAAGGAGCAGGATAATTTGGAGTCATTCTTGGTGTATTCCCTGGCTCGCGCTCCCTCCGGTAGGATCTTGGCTGGAGCTTATTTGTATGGTACCGAGGGTAGCGAAACTGGAGATATTTTTTTCTCCGACAATCATGGCGTTTCTTGGGAGACTCTTCAGTGCACTGGGTTGCCAGATAGTGTTTACGTTACTGCTATGACGGTTGACGACGCGTCTGGCGTTATTTTTGCGGCCACGAGCTATGGTTTGTATAGCTCGGAAAATAACGGGCTGGCTTGGACTCAGATTAATCTGCCTAATCGGCGTTTTAGCTCCGTCCTGGTTAGCTCGTCGCATGTTTTTGCGGGAGCAGATAGTGCCTTGTTCTATAGGCTGAAAGATACGGAAGCCTGGAGCGAAGTTGCGGAGCTTCACGGTTTGACCGCTTACGCCTTGACGGAGATGGATTCTAACCATGTCTTGGTTGGTACTAACAGTGGCATGTTTATTATCCATCTGTCCTCTAGTCCAGTCGCGATTAATGAGGATTTAACTAAACCTGAGGCTCTAAGTTTGGGCCAAAATTACCCCAACCCCTTTAACCCTTCAACCAATATTACTTTTTCTCTCCCGACATCGTCCATGGTCACTCTGATCGTGCATAATGTCTTGGGGCAGGAAGTGGCAAGGCTGGTTGACCGGCGACTCGAGGCTGGCTACCACTCTGTCCGCTTTGAAAATAATCAGAGCGGTAGCGGCGTTTACCTCTACACTCTGCGCGCTGGCGATCTCATTCTTAGTAAAAGGATGGTTATCGTCAGGTGAGCTAGGAGATAGCTCAGCTCAAAAACCCCTAACCAACTTGGTTAGGGGTTATTTTTTTAAAAAATTTGTTTGACCCATAATCAGAAAATTGTTATAATTATAATAAGTTTTAAGAAGACTAGCGATTTATTTTTTCTCGGAACGAGAGTAAAAAGATATCGCATTTTGGCTTTATAGATAGTAGATAAGACCCTATGATCAATCGGGAAAAAATTAAGCTAGCAATTTATTTTTCTTCTATTATTATAGTTTGTTTGGGTCTCTCCATCTCTCTCCAGTCGTTATTAGCGTCCTGGTCCCCGCCAACCGCTGTTCCGCCTAGCGCCAATGTTTTCGCGCCTATTAACGTGAGTAATACTGGTCAAGCAAAGCAAGGCGGGTTGATTTTAAATACCGGCGGTAGCGCTAACGGCTTAGTAGTGGGTTTAGGCAATGTGGGTATTGGTTTAACCGATCCATTAGCGAAACTTGCTGTTAATAATTCAACCAACCCTGATAAAAAAGGCTCTAATACTGACGCTTTTTATGCTTATATTTCTGGTTCAAATACGGTCGCCGTTTCCGCTGAGCAAGGAAACTCCAGCGGGTATTCCATATACTCTTCAGGTGGGAAAAATTACTTCGGCGGTGATGTGGAAGGGGCCGGTTTTTTGAAACTACTGCCTTGTCCGGTTAGAGAAGTGCCGGTTGACGAAATTTCTGGCGATGACGATGAGAGATTACTCTATGAACCTTGCCAAAGATCTTATTCCGGCGGAAATTATTTAGTTAAGCTGACGAACCCAAAATTAAAGAATGGCGGTAGCGCTAATGATAATTTTTTCATTGTGAATTGGACTAGCCCTTCCACGGCCGAAGCTTTTTGCAACGAGTTCGGATTGAAATATCATTCAGCTGACACAGCCAATGCCTTTGCTAACACCAAAATCGCTTATTTAAATGCCTCTAATAGGTGGGTCGCAGGAACGGCCGGCATTGGTACAATAAAAATTATAGCCATTACCTGTAAAATTGGCGACACAAATTTTCCTAATTAAATATTTTAAATTAAAATTATGTTTGACGATTTAGCCAAAAAAACCGGCGCCGTCGAGGATATTTTTTCCGGAACAGAGTCTGAGGCCAAGCCAAGTATTTTGAAGCCGGTTCAGCCATCATCAAATCCAGCTGGCGATCCTTCGATGGACAGAAAAAAAGAGGGAGGAAAAAAATTAATGGTATTTGTCGGCCTGCTTTTTGGGATGATTGTTATTTTTGGCGGAGTCTTCCTGGTTTTAAAAAAAATTAATAATTCCTTAACAAAAAATTCTCAGGAAACGCAGATTCCCTTAGAAGAGACGAACGTCGAAAATTCCACGGAAGAGACAGGCGCGGTCGATGATTTTTTAACGCCAACAGAAACGGAGCTCACTTCTGTTGTTGAGACCGGACCAATCGATACTGATCAAGACGGCTTGACGGATGAAGAAGAGGCGCAACTAGGGACTTCTTCTGATAATATAGACACGGACAGTGATGGCTTGTTTGACCGGGAAGAAGTAAAGGTCTATGAAACTGATCCAGCGAACCCTGATACTGATGGCGATAGTTTTTCCGATGGCGATGAAGTAAAAAACGGCTATAATCCTAGCGGTTCTGGTAAATTGTACGAAATAAAATAGCTATAAATTTATATTACTTTATGTTTGGTTTTTCAAAAAAAATTGATCCTAGCGCGACCAATAAAGCAGAAAATAGTTCAGCTAGCGTGATGGATGAACAAGAAAAAGAAATGGGAGAAAGAATGGCGAAGGAGATCGCGGTTCATGCTATGCCAGAGCGTTTCCGGCTCGATAATACAAAGGTCGATGAGGCCAAGACCACTGGGATTTTGGTTATGGTTGCCGGTTTTATTTTTATTATTCTTGTTGGCATTCTAGTTTATATTTTTGTCTTTAAGGCGCCAAAAGATAGAGAAATGTTAACGGTTGGTGAAATTACCGAGTCAGAAAGCGGATCGCCAACTGATGTCTTATTAGAAGAAGGCAAAAATAATAGCTTGTTAGGCACGATTGATAATAATTCCACCGATTCATTAAATGCCACTTCGACTGTTGATTCTGGTCTAGAGGAGGAAGCGACGTCCACGCCCTCGCAAATAGATTTGGACAAAATTGATGAGGATTATGACGGCTTGAACGCCGACGAAGAACTTTTGCTTGGTACGAGCGACGATAATATTGACAGTGACAACGATGGCTACACTGACCCGGGCGAATTAAGCAGTTTGTATAATCCCGCGGGCGAGGGGAAAATGTCCGAAAATAGCAATATCGGCAAATATAATAACCAAACTTTCGCCTATAGCCTTTATTATCCTTTAGACTGGGTGAGAACCTCGGTCGGCGGAAATGACTCAATAATGTTTAAACTAGAGGATAATAATTTTGTGCAAGTTGTTGCCCAGCCGAACGTCGGCAAGCAAACGATTGAAGATTGGTACCAAGAGCAATTTAATCAAGAAGCTTTTTTAGAAAAGATAGAGGGAAAAGATTGGCAGGCGCTTCGCCAGCCGGAAGGGGAGGGTGGAGGAGTTGTTTATTTGGCCGATAACTTTAAAAATTATATTTTTTCTTTGTCTTATAGCGCGGATGCAGAAGGAAATTTTCCCTATAAAAATATTTTTTTGATGATGATTAAGAGTTTTGAAATTACTGAGTAAACGGCATGAGTGTTGAAATAAATAACAAAACTAAACAAAAAATAGACTTGGCGTTAGTAAAAAAAGTCGGAGAAATTTTTTTAAAACGCTATAAAAAAACCAGTAAAGCTGTTTCTGTCGCTTTTGTGGAAGGCGAGAGGATGCGCCAGCTAAATAAAAATTATCGAGGTATTGATAAAACGACTGATGTTTTGTCTTTCATTGGCGAAGGTGATGATCTGGGAGAAATTATTATTGATTTTAGCCAGATAAAAAGGCAGGCAAAAAAATATAATAATAGCGTTCGGCAAGAATTAATTTTTATTTTGATTCACGGCTTGCTTCATCTCCTTGGTTATGATGACGAAACCGAAATTGGTCGCGCGGAGATGGAAAAAATTGGGAATAAATTTTTTGATACTTTGGATAGTCAAAATATATGATTAAAGCGAGAAGATTATACAAAAGTTTTGTTTATGCCTTTCGGGGGTTGTTTAAGGTTATGCGGGAAGAGCAAAATTTACGCATCCAAAGTTTATCGGCCATTTTAGTTTTGCTTGCCGGCTATTACTTTAAAATAAATAATACCCAGTGGTTAGTTTTGGTTTTAGTTATCGGTATTGTCCTGTTAATGGAAATAGTGAATAGCGCGGTCGAAAGAATAACCGATGTGCTAAAACCGCGTCTTGATAATTATGTTAAAGAAATAAAAGACATAATGGCGGCGGCGGTTATGCTC
>Ga0172380_10007039_pt1 | contig 12820 bp, 10 predicted proteins | sample Leawe162metaG_FD_119747 | JGI IMG/M metagenome (GOLD analysis project Ga0172380, IMG submission 119747) | Leachate microbial communities from a municipal landfill in Southern Ontario, Canada - Leachate well 162 metaG | ecosystem: Engineered > Solid waste > Landfill > Unclassified | place...
CGGAGCGTCGGGATACATTTCGGTGGATGAATCCGGTTCGAATCTATTAGCGGCTGTGGGCGCGATTTCTAAGGGCGCGGTGTATTTGAATCCTCCGTTGCACAAGAAGATCGACGTGAACTCAAGTGCGAGCGGACAGAAAAATGAAACACCGTTTCAGAGGCTTTCGCACCGCGAGGTTGAGGTGTTTTGTCTGACTGGACACAGCCATGTTCCCAAACGGATTGCCGATATGCTTGAAGTGGGCGTCAAGACGATTGAGACCTATCGCGAGCGCATACGCGAAAAGGCTAGGGCTGACGGACGGCGGTGAACTGTTGTATCACGCGACCAGTTTTATCGAGCAGAGTCTTTCCCCTCCGATAATAGATCCGGCGCATTCCTTTGAAACGTCTTGCAGACGTTTTGCGCCTCGGGTAACCTCCACATCTGAGGGATGTGAATGAATGAATTTTTACAGTTTGCGCTCCTGCTGGTGCTGACCGCCTCCGTGATTTTACAAACCTGTGCTGCTTTTTTTTCTATCCGCCTGATGCGGCTTTCCCGCTATAACTGGTCCTGGATTCTTATTTCTGCGGCACTGGTGCTGATGGCTGTGCGCCGGGCTATCACGTTTCATCATTTATTAAGCGCCGGGATCAATCATTCGTCTGATTTTTATGCAGAAACAGTTGCCTTTGTGATTTCTCTGCTGATGGTTGCCGGTCTGTTTTCTATTGCGCCGTTAATGCGCCGGCTTTATTCCGGACCGGACCTTTCGGAGAAAGCTCCGTTTGGTGAGCTTTTTGAAAAAATCACCAGTGGTGTTGTGGTCTATGAAGCAACCGACAACGGTCGGGGGTTTGTTATTCGCGGTATCAATCCGGCCGCCGAACGGATTGAAAAAATAGCACAGCAGCATGTGATCGGACGGCAGGCCACTGAGGTTTTTCCAGGCATCGAGGAGTTCGGTCTGCTGGACGTGTTGCACCGGGTCTGGAAGACCGGGCGTCCGGAGGGGTTACCATTGCGCTATTATCAGGACGACCGGATTTCCGGCTGGCGCGATAATTTTGTTTATCGCCGTTTCACCGGCGAGGTGGTGGCGGTTTACAACGACGTATCGGTCCAGATGCGCATGCAGGAAGAGCTGGAACGCCGCGAACGCAAATTCCGGTTGCTTTTTGAGCATGCTCCGCTCCCTTATCAGTCGCTGGATAACGAAGGAAGAATTCTTGAAGTGAATCCCGCCTGGCTGCATCTTACTGGACTTGAACGGACTTCGGCTGTAGGACGCCTGTTCAGCGAGCTGCTTACCCGGTCGGGACGGCCGTATTTTCAGGAATGTCTGACCGGATTAAAAAACAACGGATCAGTGTCTGATGTGGCGCTGGAACTGCGCCGGCATGACGGTACGTTACTGAATGTCGAAATCGATGCGCTGTCTTTGTGCGGAAAGACCGGCGGGATTGAACAGATTTACTGCATGTTGCGTGATAAGTCCGGGTCGGAAGCTGAGCCGGATAATGAAGCAGCTGTCGAAAACCGTGCGCGTGTACTGGCTGTAGAGCGGCTGGCTGAAGAACACCGCGAGCTTCAGCGGCAGCGGCTTTCGATGCTGGGTGAACTGACAGCCGGTATGGCCCATGAACTCAATATGCCGGTGATGGCTGCACGCAATGCGTTCAATCTGATGCGCGAAGACATGTCGCCGGCCAGTCCACACTATGAATTTGTTGAAATAGCCTCGCTGGAGCTGGCTCGCATGGCGGATATGATTGAGCAAATGTACCGCTTTCATGAACCGGTTCCTCAGGAGTGCGAGCAAATCAACATCAATGCAATGCTCGACAATGCACTGATTCTGGTGCGGCCTGCGCTGAAAACACACCGCATTCAGTTGCGGGATGAACGTACGAAAGAACTTCCTGTGGTCAGGCTTCCGCCTGGCGCGGTCATGCTCACGCTCCTCAATCCTATCAAAAACAGCATTGAAGCAATGTCTTCGGACGGCGTATTGACGTTGCGGACCGGTGCGGCGGAGCAGGGAGGGGTATTTGTTGAAATCGAAGATAACGGTCCGGGTATTCCCATAGAATTTCTGCCGCACCTGTTCGAACCGTTTACGACCTTCCGCCATACCGGTGGAGAACAACGAAGTCTTGGACTGGGCATGACAATTGTTCAACATATACTGGATATTCTGGGTGGATCTGTGACGGTTCATTCAAATACGGGCGAAGGAACCCGTGTGCGTATTGTTCTGCCGGCATCATTTTCAGACGAAGGAGACGTTACATGAATTCAGCCCCTGTTCAGGAAACTCCTTGCCGGATTCTGCTGGCCGACGATCACGACACCTATCGTAAGACCATCATCAGCCTGCTTGGTCGGCGGGGCTATCAGGTCACCAGTGCATCCTGCGGCGAGGAAGTACTTGCCGCGGCGGTTGAACAGCCTTTCGATCTGTTTGTACTCGATTATAAAATGCCCGGAAATGAAGAACTGATCCTTGTTGAACAACTCAAGGTGCTCCAGCCCGACGTGCCTGTGATTATCCTAACCGGCTTTGCTTCGCTGCCGTCGGCGATGAATGCGGTTCGATTGCAGCTTTTCGATTATATTCAAAAGGATGAAACCCCCGACCATCTGCTGGCGCGCATTGATGATGCCATTAAACAGGCGCGGCTCGAAAACAAGCTGCGCGAAAGCGAGTCCCGATACCGGCTGTTGGCCGAAAATATTCAGGATGTAATCACGGTTTTTTCTACCACCGGGAAAGCAGTTTATGCATCGCCTTCCATCAAAACGGTTTTTGGATATACTCCGGAAGAGTGCGGTGGAACAAACCTGTATGAACTGATCCATCCGGAAGACCGGAACGGTCTCGAAAGCACCATGGTGCAGTTAACGGAAAACGGACAGGTCAACGATTATGAGGCGCGGTTTCAAACTCGCTCCGGTCAGTACATCTGGCTGTCCACTTCGGCCAAACTGCTGAAAAATGCCGCCGGTGCGCCGCAGGAGCTTGTCTGTTCCAGCAGGGATATCACCGAACGCAAACAGGCAGAAGAAATATTGAAAGCGAGCGAGGTGCGCTATCAAATGCTGGCTCAGCATCTGGAAGCGGTGCGCGAGGAAGAACGGAAACGGCTTTCGCGAGAGCTTCACGATGATATCGGTCAGATTCTGACGGCACTCAAGATCGATCTGGCCATATTGAATGATCACTGTTCCTGTTCGCACGGCATAAAGCAGAAGATGGAGGGTATGCAGCGTCTCTTGAGTGAGGGAATTCAAAACGCACACTTACTTTGTCGCCGGTTGCGTCCCGGGGCGCTCGACGACCTGTGTCTTGAAGATGCGCTTTTCGGACTGATGGACGACTGGAAACAACGCAACGCGGTGGAATATACCCTTTGCGTGGATATAGAGGATGAAATGCTTTCAGATGCTGTCAGGACGGCTGTTTTCCGTATGGTACAGGAGGCTCTCACCAACGTGTCGCGTTATGCCGGTGCTTCCAACGTCGAAATTCATCTGGTCTCGGATGGACAGGTGTTCACGGTCTCTGTTTCCGATAACGGTTCCGGCATGGAAGAAGGTGCCGAGGACAAGTCGACCTCATTCGGCCTGCTCGGCATGCGCGAACGCATTGAGGCGCTTGGCGGGACGCTGCACATTGAAAGTGCTCCGGGCAAAGGAACCCGGATTGAAGGGGTCATCCCTCTTAAAAATCAGATATGGCAACCTGCCCAATAAACCCCCGCCCGCCGGGTGGCGGGCGGGTTTTGCTTTGGCGCATTATTCGGGTTTGATATCGATTGTGCGCGCTTTGCTCTTTTCCGGTTCCGTCTTCGGAATCGTGATCGTCAGAACGCCTTTCTTGAAGGCCGCGCTGATCTTGCTTTCGTCGATTCCCGAACCGAGCTGCAGCGACCGCTGGAAGCTGCCGTAGCTGCGTTCCGCGATATAGCAGTTTTTTTTCTTCGTTTCCTGCTCCTGTTTCTTTTCGCCTTTGATCGTCAGGATGTTGTCCTGCAAGGTCACCTGAACGTCTTTTTCGTCCATGCCCGGCAGTTCCGCATCCACCACAATCGCACCGTCCACCTCGGACACCTCAAACCGCGGCGCGAGCCCGGCGGTTGGAGTTAACGTTCCGACTCCCCCGAAGAAATCTTCAAGGAGATCGTCGATGGAGCGATGCAATAACCCGGCATTCCACAGAGCCGGAACACTGTCACTTCGTCTGGTTGGCCAGTTCATTTGGCACCTCCTTATTTACGCCCCGGAACCCCATGTTCCGAGGTCGCCATCCTTAAAAAGCATCGGCTGTGCCGAAGGAGGTTTATTTTTATAAACTTCCATTTATGAACTGATTGTGAGATTTGTCGGGGAGTCGCTCTGAGTCAAAAATTTCCGCTCCATTCCGCGCACTGTGACAAAATTTTCCAACCATTGGAAAATTGGCCTCCAGTCTTTCCAAACCTTGGAACAGTCTGATAAAAAACAGACATGGCAACCGATGGGAAGCATGAGACGGATGGGAGGAATAAATCACCTGACTCCCATAACGCTCATCCCATCCTCCCGCCGCGCGGCGATTATCAAACCTTATTGTCGTTTCAGAAAGCCGAAGTCGTTTACGACATCACCTTTCGCTTCGCACATAAATATCTTTCACGCGGCGACCGCACGGTCGACCAGATGATTCAGTCCGCGAGATCAGGGAAGAAAAATATTCTCGAAGGCAGCAAGGCGGCGCTCACTTCCAAGGAAACCGAGATCAAGCTTACCAATGTCGCCCGCGCCAGTTTGGAAGAACTGCTCGACGACTACCTCGACTATCTGCGCGTCCGCGACCTGCCGATCTGGGAGCCGGACAGCAAAGAGGCGCTCTTTGTCCGCAAGCTCGGCCGGGTGGAGCCGCAGACCTATGAGCTGTATCGGGAATTTGTTGACCTGAGGTATTCCGAAAGTGCTTTTTGTATTCAAAAAGAAGCGTAGCGCCAAACTCGTCCGCCGGAAGTTGTCGCCAATATCGCCGTCTGCTTAATTCATCAGACCAACTATTTGGTTGACCAGCAGCTCCGCCGGCTCGAACAGGATTTTCTCAAAGAAGGCGGACTTCGCGAACGCATGACCCGCGCCCGCATCGATCACCGCAACCGCCAGAGATAATCGTCCCGCCATCAAGCACACCAAGTTTTTCCAATGTTTGGAAAAGATCGGTTACACGGGAAAATAAACACTTGATCGATAAAGAAAAGATGGCAGTTTAGCTTTCGTTGTCGAAGTCTGGGCGTTGAATTTTCAACTGAAAGTGAGGACAGAATGAAAAAGATGTTAATCCTAACAATTTGCATGACACTTGCGGGTTTGGTGCATGCAGGGCAATCACTTACATCATCTATTCAGACTGAGATTAAAAAGAATGCAGAACTAAAATGGCCGGATGACTATTCGATGCAGGCTTATGAGATTAAAAACCAAACGTCCGACTTCCAAGCATTCCAATCCATGGAAAAACCGTCGAGCATGTCGAATTCAACCTTTGAGCTCATTAAATCCCGCGCGGAGCGCCAATGGCCAAAAGACTATTCAATGCAACTCTATGAGCTGAAAAATCAGATTAAAGGTTGGATGACCGTTAACGGGCGATAATTTCAAACGTCTTTGATGTTACTGACCTCTGACTCCTGAACTCACGCTCCGCGGACGACGACCTCTTGAACGTGCGGCTTCATGAGCTGTTCAATGCGGCGGAGGCGCTGCGGGGTGGTGCGGAGGGTTTCACGCAGGCGCGGGTCGGGCAGGTTGTCTTTGGGGATGAAGGGCTGGATGCAGTAGCGTTTGGCGCCTTTGATAAGTTCCGACATTTCCTGTACCTGTTCGTCGGTGTGAAAGGGTTCGATGACGGTAGTGCGGAATTCGTGGTCGATGCCGCTGCTCATGATGAGCTTGACCGATTCGGCAATTTTTTCTGTGCGGGTGAAGCCGACGAGTTCAGGATAGCCGGAGAGGCCGGCTTTGATGTCCATGGCGACATAATCGACGAGCGGCAGACATTTTTTTAGGACATCCGGCAGGGCTCCGTTGGTGTCGAGTTTAATTTTAAATCCGTAGCCGCGGAAAAAATCAATAAGCTGAATGAGGTCGGGCGCGAGCGTGGGTTCGCCGCCGGTGATGCAGACGGCATCGACCCATTCGGTTTTGAATTTGCGGCAGATTTCGTCGAGACGGCTCCACGGAATGCCTTTCTGCTTTTTACCCATGAGCGGGGCGTTATGGCAGAAGCCGCAGGAAAAGTTGCATCCGCTGGTGAAAAAAACCCCGCAGAGGAAGCCGGGGTAGTCGATCATGGAGGGCTTTTCTAAAAAAGCATAGACCGGCGATTCAGAGTCTGAGATCTGTAAGTTGGCGTGCATGTCTGTGCTTTTAATGACGAAGGCCGAAATACCCAATGACGGAAGGAATGACGAAGCTTAAAACACCCAAATACCTAATCAATGCCGAGGTATGCATTTTCAAAATTCGGATTTTAGGCTTCTTTGGGTGCTTGGGTACTTCTGGCTTCGTTATTCCCCGGCAGAGCCGGGCTGAAGTGCGCAAACGGGCGGCCAGCTTTATCGGCCAAGCCGCCCGTTTACGCGGAGGGGGCATCACACACGGACCTCTTCGAGAACCGTGGTGATCATCTTGGGGGAGATGATTCCTTTACCTTCGTCGCTGTAGTCGGTTTGCAGGCCGACGTATTGGTAGAGCTTGGATTTGCCGCAGACTTCGCAGCGCGGCTTGGGTTCGCGGGTCTGAACCGGAACGTAGCGTCCGGTTTCTTCAACCCGGCGCGTGACGAGCATGGCCGGGATCCGCTGGGGGTTGATGCATTCGGCGGAGGCGAAGGCGACGAGGCCGTCAACGGTTTCGACGTCGCAGTATTCTTTCTCGAAGTCGGACCATTCTTTTTCTTCGAGCAGTTTGTCAAGACGCTGGTTGAGGGTTTTGCACTTGGCGCAGCCTTCTTTGCCGAACACTTTGATTTTATAGGTTTTTTTCATGATGAAATCTCCTGAAGGGGTTAATTTTTAACGGCTTCTTCCTTAACGCAGGCATCCGCGGTTTCGATCGCGTACTGACCTTTCTGACGGGCTTTGAGTTCGCCATAGCGTTTGGATTTGTTCCAGTTCTGCACTTTGCTGAAGTAGCCGACCACGCGGGTCTCGCCGACAACGTCGGCGGACTGGCAGGCGGGGCAGGAGTCGATCAGACCGCGCACCTGATGGTGGCAGCTGTTGCAGAAGGTGAACTCGGGCGAGATGCAGACCTGCGCCGACTGCGTGCGGAAGAAGGTCTCGGTCATGAGCTTCTCAATGGAAGCGGCCGAGGGCTGTTCTTCGCCGACGAAGGCGTGGGTGATGGCGCCGGATTCGATCAGGCAGTGGTATTTGGACTGCTCGACAATGCGTCCAACCAGACCGACCGGAGCGTCGGCGGTGAGATGGATGGAGTTGGTGTAGTAGCAGACATCTTCGCATTCACCTTTGACGATGTCTTTGGCTTCGTCGTGGAAGTAGATGAGGTCGGTCTTGGCCAGACGGCGCGCGGCACTTTCGGCGGGCGATTCCTCGAGCGTGAATTTGAGGTTGTACTTTTTGCTCAGCTTCTTGGTGCGGGTGTACATGTGAGCCACAATCCGCAGGCCGAACTGCTGGGCTTCTTCGCTGTCGTGCAGTTCCTGACCGATCAGGAATTTCACGGTGTCGTTGACGCCGATCAGACCGAGAATGTAGGTGCAGGTGTCAAGGTTGACGTAAGGTTTGCCGTCGTTCGACTCTTTGCCGATCTGCCAGAGCGGATGGCCGTTGCCGCTCATCATGGTGGCGATCTTGGCTTTCTTCTGCAGGTGGGCCTGCGCGCAGAGCTCCATCATGGTGTCGAGTTCTTCGTAGAAGTTCTGCAGGATGTCGCCGCCCTTGCGCGCCGCGCGGTAAGCGCACTGCGGAATGTTGATGGTGACGTTCTGGAAGCCGCAGAAACGCATGTTTTCCGGATGGCGCAGCATGCGGTTGTCGCTGATCGTGGTGCGCAGACGGCAGCACGCCGAGAGCGTCACTTCATCGCGGTCGAAGATGAAGTAGGTTGAACCGTTTTTCGCGGCCAGCCGGCAGGCGGCCTGATAAATCTGGTACTGCTCCGGATCGACGAAGGTTTCGTCGCTGATATGGAAGTCGCATTTCGGGAATTCGAAGATGCGGCCGTTGCTGTCGCCGTCGCCCCAGACTTCGAGCAGAGCGCGGCAGAAGTCCTGGGATTCTTTGGTGTAGTCGCCGTAGGTGACGATCTTTTCGCCGCGCGCTTCAAGCTCGGCGGCCACGGCTGCGTCATATTCAAGACCTTCTTTGCCTTTGATTTCGCGCATCACGAGACGCTGGGATCCGTCTTCCTCTTCGAGGTAGAGATCCATCATCTTGTAGCCGCTGGCGTCGCGGTCTTCGCGCAGCACTTCTTCAAGGCGGACGGTCAGGCCGGATTTCAGACGCAGCATGTATTTACCGCCCGGGCCGATGGCCGGAACGGTTTTCATGTAGCCGGGAACGCCGGAGTGAATGTTGAAGTCGAGAAACAGAGTCTGTCCGCCGCGGCTGAACGCGTTTTGTGAGCCGTTGAAGATCAGCTCCTGCGCGATCTGCTTGAGTTCGCGGGCGTTCATCCCTTCGAGGTACGGCGCGTAGAGAATGTTGATGTAGGCGATGCCGAGCGCGCCGGCATAGTTAGCCTGCATGGATGCGAGGAAGGTGTTCAGGTGGCCGGTCAGTACGGAGGCGGTTCTGGCCGGGCTCGATTCGGTGTTGAGGTTGATCAGTCCTTTGAGGCCGTACTTTTTGACGTACTCAATCGAGTGGCTGGAGCAATAAACGCGATGCGGATAGCCGAGGTCGTGCAGATGCACGGCGCCGGTGTTGTGCGCGCGCTTGATGTCGGGGGTGAAAATCGTATCGAGTGCCCACTGTTTGAGCACCAGTTCAGCGATGCCGAGGTTCACTGCTTCGGGGTTGTTGTTGACGATGTTGCTGTTTTCGGTGGATTTGGTGAACATCAGTTTTTCGACGTAGTCGAGCGGCACGCCGTAGAGGGATAGGTCACGCAACTGAGCCGAGAATCCGCGTTCCGCCAGCTCATTGTTGACCATTTCGCGGATGAGCGTCGTGTTAACCGTGTTGATCTTACCGGCGATGATACGGTTCTCAACGGCCTTCGCGATACTGATGGCAGCGTCGACGGCGAGATCTGTCTTGTCAAGAATCTGCTTCACGATCCGCTTGCGATCCCAAGGCAGGGTGACTTCAGCAGAGTGGGATTCGACCAGCAGCAGGCTGGCGTCGGTGACATCCACCTTCTCTTTTTTCAGGCTGCCGTCACGGACGCGGATGCTGTTGCGGGCCAGTTCGCGCTGTTTGCGGTAGCGTTTGTAAGCGGCAACGACAAGGGTTTCGCCGCTTTCAGCCAGCAGAATTTCAACCAGATCCTGCACGTCTTCGATATGCGGGGTACGTTTTCCATCAGCTTCGGCGCGTACGAAAAACTCAGACTGGGGGTTGTTGAGCTGTTCGAGAACCTGGGCGGAGATTTTCGGAGCGAGACCTTCATTGCGCGGCATGTTCTGTTTGCGGGAAACTTCTTCGACCGCGAGATGAATGGCCATTTCAATCTTTTTGGCGCTGAAAGGCACAATCAGCCCGGAGCGTTTACGGAATCCGTCGAAAAGTGTGTTTTTTGCTGTAATGTTTTCAGCCATAGAAATTTCCCCCTGTTGACAACCTGTTTATAACTGGCTTTTTTGCTTAAATGTTCGCTGAGCGACGGAACAAAAATTATCCAAATGCTGTATGGCTGTCAAATTAAACCACAACATATTGTGTTTTTTATGTAACTGCATGATTCCTAAACCCTTCCGGAAAAAAGGCCGTCCATGTGTTCGTTTTTCATAAAAAATGGTTCCAAGCATTGCCTCTCCCCTTTCGGTCGTTGCCGCTCACTTCGTTTGTTCCCGCCGTTCGGCGGGCTGTCTCGCCTGAGACTCGGCGCGCGCTCGGATGGAAGAACGCGGGGCTGAAATTATGATGTTTTCCAAGGGTTGGAAAAAATACGGCACAGTTTTCCAATGTTTGGATCCGAGCGTAGCGAGAGAGACCCCGCTGTTCCGGCGGGGCAGCGAACTGAAAGGAAGCGGCAAAAAGTTCTGCCTTCCACGAGCGACTGTGCTATAAAATCGCCACGAGGTGAACAACATGGGATTTCCTGAACAGCTTTACACAATCGATATTCTGTTTTCGGTGTTTGTCCTGCTGTTTGTGTTCAGCGGAATAAAACACGGACTTTCCGGCGAACTGGCTCATGTGATTACGCTGGCGGCATTGCTGACGGGCGTTTGTTTTTATTATCCGCAACTCACGAAACTGGCGTCCGAAACTTGGCGTGCGTTGCCTGAGTCGGCGGTTCGCATTGCTGTGCCGGTGGTGATGCTTTTGATCGCCATCCTCTTTTTTGTCGTGGTGCGCGCGTTGTTTAAACAGTTGTTCAAGAGCAAGCTGGGTGAGCCGGCGGATAAAATCGCCGGCGGGCTGGTTGGCGCGCTGCGCGGCGCATTGTTCGGGCTGGCGATTTTGGTCGCGATCAGCCTGATTCCGAACAATTCGCTTTATCAGACGCTTTCTGAGAAATCTTCGGTCGGAGCCTGGGTCTGCAACACGCTTACGCCGTGGTCGCAATCGCACATGACGGAACTGCCGGTTTTAAAGGACAAAATGAGCGAACAGCTCAACGACATAACCCCGTGAGCCCGCCTGATTCATGAAGCAGATTCCCAGAGAAACCATTGAAGAGATTCGTTCGCGCAATGATATTGCCGACGTGATCGGCTCATACCTGTCGCTCAAAAACGCCGGAACGCGCTTCAAAGCGCTCTGTCCGTTTCACAAAGAAAAATCGCCATCATTTACGGTCAGTCCCGACCGCCAGATCTACCACTGTTTCGGCTGCGGAGCGGGCGGTGATGTAATCCGCTTTGTTCAGGAATATGAAAAAGTCGATTTTATGACCGCCTTGCAGATGCTGGCCGATCGGTGCGGTATGGAACTGAGCTTTGAAGAAGGCGGCGAGGGCAGCGGCGCGGATAAACGGAAACTCTTTCAGATTCATGAAGGCGTGGCGCAGCTCTATCACCGGATTCTGCTTGAGCATGAATCGGGCGAAGCGGGTCGCGCCTATCTTGCCACGCGCGCACTGAAGCCGGAAACCATTAAGGATTTTCAGATCGGCTTTGCGCCGGATCGCTTCGATTCTCTCGAAAAATGGGCGTTGCAAAAAAAGATTCCGCTCGAGCTGATGGAGCAGGCGGGACTGATGATCAAGTCCGATAAACGCAGCGGATATTACGACCGCTTCCGTAATCGCCTGATGTTTCCGATCCGCGACGAAGCGGGCCGGGTGATCGGTTTCAGCGGACGCGCGATCGCCAAGGACGAGAAGAGCGGCAAATACGTCAACAGTCCCGAAACGCCGCTGTTTCACAAAAGCCGCGTGCTGTTTGCGATTGATAAAGCGCGCCGCGCCATGGCCGACAGCCGCACGGCAATTATTTGTGAAGGACAGATTGATGCGATCCGCTGTCACGAGGCGGGTCTGACCAATGTTGTCGCTTCGCAGGGTACCGCGCTTACGTCCGACCACGCCCGCATGATCCGGCGCTATGCTGACGAAGTGATTCTGGTGCTCGACGCCGACGCCGCCGGACAGAAGGCCGCTCTGAAATCTTCTGCGGCGTTCATTGCCGAGGAACTCAGCGTGCGCGTGGCTTCGCTTCCCGCCGGCGAAGATCCCGATTCACTGATCCGCGATCACGGCGCCGAGGCACTTCGCTCGCGGATTAACGAGGCTGTTTCCGCACTTGATTTTCTGATTGATTGTTCTGCGCGGACTGAAAATCTGAAAGAAGAGGCGGGGCTGATGCGTACTGCCCGTGCCGTGCAGGCGCTGATTGCGCAGGCGCCCGGCGCGGTACAGCGCGATCGGATGGTGCAGCGCGCCGCCGAACGTCTCGGCCTTTCAACGACCGCTTTGCGGCGTGACATGGCGCGTAAAAAAGAACGTCCAGCACCGTCTGCTGCACCGGAGGCTCCTATTGCTCCGGTCAAGCATCCGGATGAGGAAGTGGCGCTTGTCCAGATGCTGTTTCTGCATCCGGCCGAGGTAATGCCGGTGGTCGCTGACCATCTTCCGCCGGAGCATCTGACTGATCCGGACTGTCGGCTGTTGCTGGAGCTGATGCTGGAAGATCCGGCGGCGTTGATGGACAGTATTCCGGATGATCGTCCCGAAGTGCAGCGGCTGGCCGCACGGATTCAGGTGGAGGAGATGAAATTGCGGGGAGAGATTTCTCCGGCCAAAGCGGCACAGGATATTGTGATGGCGCTTTGGAAGCAGGTATTGACGCGCCGCCGGCGGGAGTTTCAAGCTGCCGGCCGCGCCGCGGAGGCGACAGAAATTACACATCAGCTTTATCACTTGAAACAGGGCTGGGAGCATGCAGTTGATTTTCTGGTGGTCTGAGCGTAATAAAGCGGCTTGTTGACGGGCCGGAGCTGGTTTAAGGTCACAGGATATAACGAGGAATTTATGCGCATTCTGATTGCAGAGGACGAGAAAGTAACCCGCATGCGGCTTGAAAAAACGCTGAGCGGATGGGGGTTTGATGTGGAAGCGGTTGCCGATGGACAATCGGCTTGGGAGCGCCTTTGCGCTAAAGATCCGCCGCATCTTTGCATTATTGACTGGTTGATGC
>Ga0172380_10007040_pt1 | contig 12817 bp, 7 predicted proteins | sample Leawe162metaG_FD_119747 | JGI IMG/M metagenome (GOLD analysis project Ga0172380, IMG submission 119747) | Leachate microbial communities from a municipal landfill in Southern Ontario, Canada - Leachate well 162 metaG | ecosystem: Engineered > Solid waste > Landfill > Unclassified | place...
CAACGATCGCCACGGCCACGTCATTGGCGATGAGGTGCTCAGGCATCTTGCGCGCCGCCTCGAAGCCGCGTTCGAGGATGAGGAGGTCATGGTCGCGCGCACCGGTGGCGAGGAGTTCGGCCTGATCCTGCGCGATGTCGACGAGGTGGAAGCGATGATCCGTGTCGAGGCCTTCCGTGAAGCCCTGCACGCGATGCCGATCGTCTGCGCCGGCATCGAGGTGCCGGTCACGGTCAGCATCGGCGTCGGCCGCTTCGATGCCGATCGCCATCGTGACGACGATGGCCTGTATGGCGCCGTCGATGTCGCCATGTATGCCGCCAAGCAGCAAGGACGCAATCGGGTGGTCACCGATTCGATGCTGGCATCGAGCCTGGCGACCGACCGACCGGCAGGGCCTGGCAGGGCTGCCGGCACTGGCGCCGATTCCGGGAGCGCGCGGTGACGATTGAGCTGATCGGCTTCGATGGCGATGACACGCTGTGGAAGAGCCAGGATTTCTACGACGCCGCGCAGGCCGAGTTCGAGCGCATCATCGGTCGCTATGTCGATCTCGCCGATGCGCGCGTGCACGAGCGCCTGCTCGCGATCGAGGCCAGCAATATCCACGTCTTCGGTTATGGCGCCAAGGGCATGACCCTGTCGATGATCGAGGCGGCTTTCGATATCACCGGTGGCTTGATCAGTTCCGGCGACCTGCATCGACTGGTTGGCATCGGCAAGGAAGTGCTGGCCCATCCGGTCGAATTGCTGCCGGGTATCCGCGAGGCGGTCGAGTCACTCGCCGCGGATTACCGCATCGTGCTCATCACCAAGGGCGACCTGATCCACCAGCAGGCCAAGGTCGAGCGCTCGCGCCTTGGCGACCTGTTCCAGCGCATCGAGATTGTCTCGGAAAAGGATCCGCCGGCCTATGCGCGCGTGCTCGCCGAGTTCGGCATTGCTGCCGCATCGTTCGTCATGGTCGGCAATTCGCTGGTGTCGGATATCGCGCCGGTGCTCGAACTTGGTGGCCGCGGCGTGTACATGCCCTACCACTCGACCTGGCTGCTGGAGACCAATCCGCAATTCGCCCTCGAAGATCCGCGCATCGTGCAGGTCGGCGAGGCCAGCCAGATTCCACCGGCAATTGCCCGGCTTGGCGCTGGTTGAACGAGGGTCGCGGAGGCGCGGGTGTCATCGCGCTTCCGCCCGCTGTCGCTACTTGCCGCGCTTGCCCGTGGTTTTCGTCTGGCCCGCCTGGGTGCGGTTGCCGCGACGCTTGTCGATCGGTGTCGCCCTCGCGGCTTCCGCGGCCGGCAGTCGCGGGCGCGCGATCGAATGCTCCGCGGCAGGATCCTCGGGCAGGTTGAGCAGCGCGCCGAGCAATTGCTCATCGGCGCAGGTGCAGATGCCAAGCAGCAGGGCTTCGTCATGGCCGGCGGCCACGGTGTAGGCATGGCCCATGTTCGAGTCGATGTACACCGACTCGCCGACATTGAGCACGACCGGTTCGTAGAACTCGGTATGCACCTCGGCCGCGCCTTCGAGGATGTGGATGTATTCCTCGCCGGAATGGCGGACGAGGTCGCCAAACTCGGCAAGGCTCCGCGCACGCACGCGCGTCATCACCGGAGTCATGTGCTTGCGGCGCAACTCCGGGCACAGGTAGTAATAATCGTAGTTTGGCGTGTTGACGCGGATCGAATCCTTGATGCGGCCGATGCTGCGTCGCGCGGTGACCGGGTGCTCGTCCCCGGCAGCGGTTTCGGCGAACAGCTCCGACATGCGCAGGCCAAGGCGCTGGCTGATCTGCAGCAGCTTGTCGTAGGTCAGGGTCAGGCGATCATGTTCGATTTTCGACAAGGTCGACAGCGGAATCGCGCAGCGCCCGCTCATCTCCTTCAAGGTCCAGTCGTTGCGCGCGCGCAGCGCACGCAGCAGGCTGCCAATGGTTGGCTGGTTCGAGATCATCGGCGTACGGGCTCCGGCGACGTTTCGATCTGCGCGGGCAATGGCCGGCGGCAGTGTCACCGGCAATGATCCCGCGTTATCGGGGAAATCGCCAGCGCGGGCAGCCGGCGTGACCCGCTCATCCTCAGGACGGAGCACGAATGTCGCTTCCCGACCAGCGATGATGCTGCCGATCGTCCGTGTTCTTCTTGTCGGTCGGGGCTACGGGATGAGCAGGGGCCTCATCGTCGTTGTCGTCATGGTGTTGTTGTTGCAGATGGGGCGAATCCGCTTGCCGATGCAGCTCGGATTCCGCGTGCCCGACTTCGCCTGGAGGGGATCGCTGCACGGTCGAAGCGGGTGCCGGATATGGCCCTCGTTGGATCAGCGCGGTATCGAGCAGTGCATCAGGGGATCGCGCGCAGATGCGCGGCCTCGCCAACATCCTCGATCCCTGAATTCATCGGGTTTGCCTTGAACGGCCTCGCCCACGCGTCCATGCCTCACACGGCCTACGCCTCAATTGAGCGCGCTGCTGGGCTCGAAGGTCATGCTGCCGAGTTGCTCGGCGATGGACTCGACGCGTTCCTTGGCCCCCCGCAGCGAGGAGTGGAATTCGAGCACCGGCAAGACGGCGAAGCGCTGCGTGGACCACCAGGTCAGGGCAAAGCTGCCATCCGGCCACGGCCCGGAAATGCCGGCGACCGATGCGCCATCCATCTTCGCCACAGACAGGGCACCGCTGTAGCGCGACTCCCACGTGACCGGGGATGTCGACTTTTCAATTGCATGCGGCGCGAAACTGAACATGACACCCATGATGAATATCTCCTTTTTTGGGTTTGTTGCTTGTCGGCGGGGTTTGTTGCTTGCAAGGCAGTGAGAGCAAGCGCCATGCCAGAAACGGCGATTTCCAGTTGGCCCTGCGACCCTGAACCACGATTTGGGACAGGGGTCACATTCGCGCCCCTGATGAGGGCGACGTCATGTGAGCTGCGTCACACTTGGCACGGGGCCGACGTGGCTGTTCCTCGATCAGCCCGAAGATTTTTTTGCCGATTGCTGACATTTTTGTCTGCCGGCCTTGCGTGAAAGGCACCACGCTTGGCGTACGCGAAACGCCGGGCGTTGTCCCGGGGTGACCTGGCAATGCGGATTCGGCGGGCAAGCTGTCCCTGTCGCCCGCATGTCGAGGGCCTGATGGGCGCTCGCAGGTTGCTGGCGCTGACCGATTCCGCAACGGAACTGTTCGATAGCGAACACGATGTCCGTCCCTTGCGTGCATTTGGAAGTGGAAAACACATATGAATCAGATGGTTGCGATTTTCGCGGACGTTGGCACAAGTCCTGCTCCATCTGCCCATGGATATCGCACGCCCCGAACTCAAGAAACGCAAACGCCGCCGCCAGATCGCGCTCGGTACCGCGCTCGGCATCGTCGTCATCGCCACCGGCGCAGGCATCATGGCCTTGGGTCCGGCCATGCCCTCGGTCGAGCGCAGCAGCGTGCTGGTCGATACGGTCAAGCGCGGCGAGTTGCTGCGCGAAGTGCGCGGACCCGGAACCCTGGTGCCCAAGGAGATCCGCTGGATTGCCGCGGAAACCTCGGCGCGTGTCGAGCGCATCCTGGTCAAGCCCGGTGCAGCGGTCGACGCCGACACGGTCATCCTCGAGTTGAGCAATGCCGAGGTCGACGATCAGCTGCTTGCGGCAAAGACCGCGTTCACCGCCGCACAATCGGATCTCGCCGCCAAGCGCACCGAGCTGCAATCGCGCCTGCTCGACCAGCAAGCCGCCGAGGCCCAGGCCAGGACCGACTACGAAACCGCGCGCATGCAGGCCGAGTCGGAAAGAAGCGTCGCCGAGAAAGGCATCATTCCGGCCGTGCAATACAAGAAGAGTCTCGTGGTACTGGAACAGCTCAAGTATCGCGTCGACATCGAGCAGCAACGCGTCAACGAATTCCGCCGCAACATCAGCGCGCAACTGGCCGCCGAGAAGGCGCGCCTGGACCAGTTGGCAAATACGCGTGATCTGCGCCAGCGCCAGGCCGATGGCCTCAAGGTGCGCGCCGGCATTTCCGGCGTGCTGCAGCGCGTGCCGGTCGAGGAGGGCCAGCAGGTCGATGCCGGCGGCAATCTGGCCCGTGTCGCCCGCCCCGGTGAGCTGATGGCCGAGTTGCGCATCGCCGAAACCCAGGCCAAGGACATCCTCATCGGCCAGCCTGCGCGCATCGATACGCGCAACGGCATCGTCGAGGGCAAGGTGTTGCGCGTCGATCCGGCCGTGCAGAACGGCACGGTGCAGGTCGATGTCGAGCTGGAAGGCAAATTGCCCGCCGGGGCGCGACCGGATCTCTCCGTCGATGGCACGATCGAGATCGAGCGGCTCGCCGATGTGCTCCATGTCGGGCGCCCGGCGTTCGGCCAAGCGGATTCGGAGGTGCGCTTGTTCAAGGTCGATGCCGATGGCGTTGCCACACGCGTGCCGGTGCAACTCGGGCGCAGCTCGGTCAATGTGATCGAGATCCGCAAGGGCCTGGCCGTCGGCGATCGGGTGATCCTTTCCGATACCAGCGCCTGGGACCAGAGCGACCGGATTCGCTTGAATTGAAAATCCGACCCACTTCGACAGGAAGCGACCTCCGGGGACACGCTTTCACCACGCGCACTGAAATTGCAGGATGGAAACCCATGAATGCCGGCAACAACACCCTGATCCATCTCGACAACATCCAGAAAGTATTCCTCACCGACGAGGTCGAGACGCATGCGCTGGGTGGCGTGCACATCGATATTGCCAAGGGCGAATACGTGTCGATCACCGGGCCTTCCGGTTGCGGCAAGTCGACCTTGCTGGCGATCCTCGGTTTGCTTGATACGCCGACCGAGGGCCGCTACACGCTGAACAATCGCGAAGTCGCCGACATCGGCGCGAGCGAACGCGCGGCGATCCGCAACCAGGAAATCGGCTTCGTCTTCCAGGCGTTCAACCTGATCGGCGATCTCAGCGTGTTCGAGAATGTCGAACTGCCGCTGACCTATCGTGACGGCGTGGCCAAGGCGGAACGCCGCGAGCGCGCCATTTCCGCGCTTGAACGCGTCGGCATGGCGCATCGGGTCAAGCACTATCCGGCGCAACTATCGGGCGGCCAGCAGCAGCGTGTCGCGGTGGCGCGCGCCCTGGTCGGCGCGCCCTCGATCCTGCTCGCCGACGAACCGACCGGCAACCTCGATTCGAAGAATGGCGAGGCGGTCATGGAGTTGCTTGATGAACTGCACAAGGCCGGTTCGACCATCTGCATGGTCACCCACGATCCGCGCTACGCCGATTTTGCCGAGCGCAAGATCTTCATGTTCGACGGCCGCGTGGTCGACGAGGAAACCATGCACCGCCTGCGCCACGAGGAGGACCAGCGCCTGATCCGGCCAGCATGGATGCGCGAGACCGGGATCCGCGAATCGGCGAACTGATCATCCGACGAATGCATCGTGCCTGGTGAATGCGCGATGTGAATGCCGTACCGGTTTCTGGAGCCATGCATGACAATCGCAATGTTTGAAATCCTGCAGAGCTGGCGCAACGCCTTGCGTCGACCGGGCTTCGTCCTGCTCGCGACGGCCACCCTTGCGCTCGGCATCGGTGCCTCGGTCGTGGTGTTTGCATTGATCGAGGCAACCCTGCTCAAGCCGCCGCCGTATCCGCAAGCGGATCGACTCGTGCTGTTGAGCCAGGACTACAACGCAGGTGACTGGTCGAACTTGTCGCCGCAACAGTTCCAATTGCTGGATGGCTTGCCCGGAGTTGCGCGCATCGGCGGCAAGTTCGTGGCCAGGGATGTCAATGTCGCGGGAATCGGCGATCCGCAACTGGTCACCGCCTGGCCGGTCGACCGTGGATTGTTGCCGACACTCGGGGCGAATCCACTGCTTGGGCGCAACTTCACTGCCGAGGAGGATCGCCCCGATGGTCCGCCCGCGACCCTCCTCGGCTATTCCTTCTGGCAACGTCATTTCAATGGCGATACCGAGATCGTCGGCAAGAGCATCTCGATCGATGGCGTGGCAACTCCGATCATCGGCGTCTTGCCGGCATCATTCCGGCTGGATGGTTCGCCGGATCTGCTGCTTTCCTATGCCCTGCAAGCAGCAAGCAAGGACAACGGCACCAACCTGCATGTTGTTGCGCGACTCGAGCCCGGCGTTTCGCTGGTAGCCGCCGCAAGTGCGCTCGATACACGCTTGCAGGCGCATGCGAGCGAACTGGGTTTCGGCGATCAATACCATCCGCATTTCACGGTGACCACGTTGGCCGCAAACATGGGCGCGGCGGCGCGGCCGGTGCTGTTGATGCTGTTTGGCTGCGCGCTGGCGGTCTTGCTGCTGGTTGCCGTCAACCTTGCCAATCTCATGTTGCTGCGTGCGATCGCGCGCGGCCACGCCACCTCGGTGCGCGCGGCGCTCGGTGCTTCGACGTTCCGGCTTGGCCTGCCTGCGCTCGGGGAAGGTTTGCTGATCGGCCTGCTTGGCGCAGGCGCCGGGCTCGCGCTTGCCTTCGTTGCATTGCGCATCGCACGTGCCCTCATCCCTGTTGAATGGCTGGCGGAAGAGGGCAATTTGCCGGGCCCGGGTGGCGTCGTCTTTGCACTCGTCTGTGGACTCGCTGTTGCTGTCCTCGCCGCTGCATTTGGCATTTGGCGCGGTCGCACCCGGGACACGCAAGCCGGTCTGCGCATGCGTTCGGGCGAGAACGGGCATTCCGCACGGATCGGACGCTCGCTGGTGATTGCCCAGGCCGCGCTTGCAACGGTGCTGCTGGCCTCGGCTGCCTTGCTTGCGCATTCGTTGTGGAAGCTTGCCCAGGTCGATCCAGGTTTCGATGCACGCAATGTGCTCGTGTTCCGGCTCAATCCCGCGAACGCCTTGTATCCGGATACGCGTTCCATCGAAGCGTTCTCGACGCAGTTGGTCGATCGATTGCGTGCGGAGTCCGGAGTCGAGGAAGTGTCCCTGGCGAGCAATCTGCCAATTGGTCCGCGCCAGCAGCTCAACCTGCCGGTGAGCCTGCCCGGCAGCAGTGAACCCGTCAATGTGCAGTACCGGGCAGTCAGTGCGCAGGGCTTCTCGATATTTCGCATCCCCTTGTTGGGCGGGCGCGCCTTCTCGGTCGACGATCGCCACGGTGGCGAGCCCGTTGCAATCGTCAGCGCCTCGTTTCAAGACAAGTATCTCGACGGCCAGGCCATTGGCAAGAGCGTACGCATTGCCATGGGCGAGGATTCGCCATCGATGCGGGTGATTGGCGTGGTCGGTGACGTGCACTCCTTCGGGCCAGGCGAATCGGTGCCGCCGATTCTCTACCAGCCGCTTGCCCAGGTACCCGACGACTTGATGGCCTTGATGCGCCAGTACGTGCCGTTGAACGTTGCCTTGCGTGTCGTCGGCAATCCGGAAAGTTATGCCGAGCGTGCACGCGCAGCACTGCGCGAAGTCGCGCCGCAGCAGGGCATGGCGGCGCTGCGCCTGTTGCAACGCGATGTCGATGAGGCAAGCGCGCCACAGCGCACCAATGCAATCCTGGTCGGCGTGTTCGCGGGCATCGCCTTGTTGCTCGCTGGAGTGGGTCTGTATTCGGTGACCGCCGTCGCGGTGGCGGCGCGCGAACGCGAATTCGGCGTGCGCGCGGCACTTGGTGCGCGGCCGGCCCGGCTGCGCCGCGCGGTTATCGGCGTGGGCCTGCGGGATGTCGGCATCGGCCTGGCCATCGGCCTGGTCGCGGCGTTGATTGCCGCGCGCCTGCTTGAGCGCTTCCTGTTCGGTGTCGGCGCAGCCGATCCGCTCGCGTTCGCCGCCACCATCATCTTGCTGCTGGTCGCAGGTTCCGCCGCTACCGTATTGCCGGCCATGCGTGCCGCGCGCGTGGCACCGATCGAGGCCTTGCGCAATGAGTGACTTTCCTGCTCGCGCATGCATGAGTCACGCGGTTTGCCGACCCGTCATTGGGGATGCACGTCCATGAATGCCATCCTCCACGAAATGCGCGATGCCGGTCGCGGCTTGCTGGCGAAGCCCGGGTTTTCGATCCTGGTCGTCGCCGTGCTCGCCTCCGGGCTGGCCTGCGTGTTGTTCATGATGGTGATCATCCAGGGACTGGTGATCCGCCCGTTGCCGTTCCCTGCGCCCGAGCAGTTGCTTCATCTTGGATTCCTGAAGACGGACCGGGCGGACCGCCTGAGTGGGGTCGGCACGCATGACCTGCTCGCCTGGCAGCAGCGACTTCACGAAGTCGCCGACGTCGCCGCCTACCAGCAACAGACGATCAACCTGAGCGACGGGAATCGTGCGGAGCGTTACGCCGGTGCCTCGATCAGCAGCAACCTGCTGCGCGTGCTCGGTGTGCCGGCGCAGCTCGGCCGCACCTTTGCCGATGCCGATGGCAAGCCCGGTGCGGAAACCACGGTGATCCTCTCCGATGCGGTGTGGCGCCAGCGTTACAACGCGGATCCCGCCATCATCGGCCGCTTGATCCGCATGAATGCCGAGAGCGCACGGATCATTGGCGTGATGCCGGCGGATTTCAGTTATCCGAGCAGGGAAATGCTGTGGACGCCGGCGCGTCTCGATCCTGGGGCGATGCGCGAAGGCGACGATGACTGGGTGGTTGTCGCGCGCCTGCACGCCGCGGCGGGCATGCCTTTGCTGCGTACCGCACTGGATTCCTGGTACGCCGATGCCAAGGCCGAGGCGCCACGCTATTTCGAGATGCGCAGCGTCGGGATCGAACCGCTGGCGGAACAGATCATCAGTCGCAACACGCGCAAGACCTTCAAGGTGATGATGATTGCCGTCGTGCTGGTCCTGCTCGTCGCCTGCGCGAACGCGGCGAACCTGATCCTCAGTCGCACGCTGGCACGACGCCAGGAACTTGCCGTGCGTTCGGCGCTTGGCGCGAGTCGCATGCGCCTGGTCGTGCATCTGCTCAGCCAGAGCCTGCTGCTCTCGCTGATTGCCGCCGCCGTCGCCTTGCCGCTGGGCTGGGTCGCCGCGGATTGGGTGGATCGGGTGTTTCGTGGCAGCGAAGAGGGGCCGCCGCACTGGATGCACTTCGGCGTCGATGCACAACTGCTCGGATTCACCGTGCTCGCCGCGCTGCTGACCGGAGTGCTCACCGGAATCCTGCCGGCCTTGCGCGCGGGAAGCGATGTCAACACGACCTTGCGCGATGACAGTCGCTCCGTTGCCGGCGGCGCATTCGCGCGTGTCAGTCGCGGCCTGGTTGTCGGCGAGGTCGCGGTATCCTGCGTCCTGCTGGTTGCCGCCGCGGTCATGCTGCGCGGCATCGATCAGTTTGAATCCGCTGATTTCGGTATCCGCACCGGCAACCTGCTGACCGCGCGCGTGGGCTTGTCCGAGAGCAAGTTTCCCGGCGCCGATGCACAACTCGCCGTGTTTGATCGCCTGGTGGACAAGCTGCGCAGCGAGCCGGGCATCATCGATGCCGCCGTTGGCACGACCTTGCCGGGCCTGCTGGCATCGGATCGACGCGTGCTCCGCGACGGTGCGAGCCCCGATGATGCGCAGACCGTCGTCTACTCGGGCAGCATCGACGATCGCTTCGCCTCGACCTATGAACTCACCCTCGAGGAAGGGCGTTTCTTCGACGCTTCCGATCGCGCCGATTCGCCGCCGGTCGCCGTGGTCGATCGCACGTTCGCCGAGAAACTCGGCAATGGCGAATCGGTGCTCGGTCGCCGCTTCCGCCTGGATCCGGATAATGCCGAGGGAGCCCTGGTCACCGTCGTTGGCGTGATCCGGCGGCTGCAGCTCGATGATCTCGACGATCCCGTGCGCCCGGCCCTGTTGCGGCCCTTGCGCCAACAACCCGAACGCTTCGTCAGCCTGGCCATGCGTACCGAGGCGGATCCGCTGTCCTTTGCGCCACGCTTCAGCGAAATCCTGCGCGAGGTCGAGCCCGATACGCCGGCCTACTGGGTGCGCTCCTACGATCAGGTGATGCGCGAAGCCACGTTTGGCGAGCACATCCTCGCCCGGTTGTTCCTCGTCTTTGCCGCGATTTCGCTGTTTCTCGCCGGTGCCGGCTTGTATGGCGTGATCGCCTTCAGCGTGCGCCAGCGCACCCGCGAAATCGGCGTTCGCCGCGCCCTTGGTGCGCCCACGCGCCGTGTCCTGCTTGACCTTCTCGCACGCAGCGCCTGGCAAATCTGCCTCGGCCTGGTGATCGGCCTCGTCCTCGCCTGGCCATTCGCGCGGGCGCTGATCAGCAGCCTCAACGGCTTCAGTGCCGATGATCCGCAGGTCTATTTGCTGGTGCTCGGCATTCTCGTCCTCGCCGCGCTGATCGCCATCCTCATTCCCGCCCGCCGCGCCCTGCGCGTCGATCCGCTCGTGGCGTTGCGCCATGAGTAGCGAAACTATTGTTTTCCATTCCGTTGCACAGCGGGAGAAGGAATACCTGACGCTTCCTGATTTTCAAACCTGCTCTCTTGCCCGGATACCAGACATCACGCGATGAACGGGCTGCACGACATCAAATCCGCCTTGCGCACGCTGCGCGCGCGCCCCGGCTTTGCGCTGACCGCCGTGCTGACGCTGGCGCTCGGCATCGGTGCCAGCACGGCGATCTTCTCGGTCGTGCATGGCCTGCTGCTCGCGCCACTGCCGTATGCGTATGGCGAACGGTTGGTATACATCTGCAATGTCTATCCAAATGCGGGGATGGATCACGCGAACCTTTCGATCCCTGAATATCTGGAGCGCAAGGAACAGGCGCCGAGCCTCGAAGATCTGGCCATCTATACCGGTGTCAGCTTCAACTTGGCCGATGGTGGCGTGGCACCCGAGCGCGTGATCGGCCTGCGCGCTTCGCCGTCGCTGTTCGCCACGCTTGGTATGCGACCGATGCTGGGTCGCGTGTTCGGCGAGGACGACGCCGTGCCCGGCAAGGACAAGGTCGTGGTGCTCGGCAATACGCTGTGGCGCAACCGTTTCAATGCCGATCCGGGCATCGTCGGGCGTGAAGTGCGGCTGTCCGGCGAGAACTGGCGCGTGCTCGGCGTGATGCCGGAAGGTTTCGGTTTTCCGAGGCGAAACACGCAACTCTGGGTGCCGTTTGTGATTACGCCGGAACAGCGCGCGGACGGCGAACGCGCCAACGCCGGGTCGCGCGCCATCGGCCGGCTGCGCGAAAGCGCGAGCATCGACAGCGTGAATGCGGAACTGGCGCTGATCGTCACGCACAACGCGGATCGCCTGGTCGATGCGGGTGACGCGCACGGCATCGGCTACGTGCAGGCGCGCGCCGGATCCTGGCGCGAGCTTCAGGTCGGTGCGAACCGGCCGATGCTGCTGATCCTGCAAGCGGCGGTCGTTCTGGTGCTGCTGATCGCGGCCGCCAACGTCGCCAACCTGCTGCTGGTGCGGCTGGTCGAGCGGCGCAAGGAACTCGCGCTGCGTCGGGCGCTGGGCGCAAGTCGTGGCCGACTGGCGCGGCAGGTGCTGATCGAGGCGCTGTCGCTCGCGCTGTGCGGCGGTCTCGTCGGCGTTGTGTTGGCGATGGTATTGATGCGTGTGCTGCCGCAGGTCGGATTCGATCAGGCGCTGAGCGAGTTTCCACCGTCGATCAATCCGTCGGTGCTCGCATTCGCGCTCGGCATGACCCTGATCGCGGCGATGCTGGCGGCGCTGTTTCCGCTGCTGTCGCTGCGCTCCGACGACCTCAACGGGCCGCTCAACGACAGTGGGCGGCTGGGCGGCGGCGGTCGCTCGGCCGCCGTCGCGCGCAATGCCCTCGTGATTGCGCAGATGACACTGGCGACCGCGTTGCTGATCGGCGCGGTCCTGTTCCTGCGCAGCTTCGTCAAGCTGCACGATCAATCTCCGGGTTTCGTCGCCGACGGCGTTCTTACCGCTTACCTCAATCTGGCCGAACAGCGCTATCCCGATCAGGCCGCCCGCGCCCGCTTCTACGACGAAGTACTGCGCGAGGCGCGCGCGATTCCGGGCGTGGAGCGGGTCGGCTGGACCAACGTACTGCCGTTTGGCGGGACCAACTCGCAGGGCGCATACCAGATCGACGGACTCGCGCCGACCGATGCGGCATCCGCGCCGTGGGGTTTGCAGCGCACGATCGACGAGGACTATTTCGAGGTCATGGGCATCCCGCTGATTGCCGGTCGCGCGTTCAGCGCCAGCGACAGCGCCGGTCGCGAGCCGGTCGTGATCGTGGACGAACGTTTGGCGGACAAGTACTTCGCGGGCAAGAGCGCGATCGGACAGCGCATCCGCCTCGGCGAAGTGGTCGATACGCCGTGGGCCCGCATCGTCGGCGTCGTCGGCACGATCCGCCACGGCAGCCTGCGCGAGCGGATCGACAAGGAAACCCTGTACTGGCCGTTCCGGCAGCGCATCACCTCCAGTGTGGAGGGCGCATTGGTGCTGCGCGGTCGCGCCGTCGATTCGCTGTCGATCATCGAATCGCTGCGCACGGCCTTGCGCCGCGTCGATCCCGAACAGACGCTGCATGATTTCATGATGCTGGATGACTACATCGCGCTGACCCTGCAGGGCCAACGCGCGCCGATGAACCTGATCGGCGGCTTCGCCGTACTCGCGCTGATCCTTGCGATGACCGGCATCCATGCGGTGCTCGTATTCAGCATCAGCCAGCGCACCGGCGAAATCGGTGTGCGCATGGCGCTGGGCACGACGCGCCGCCGCATCTTCGCCTTCGTGCTCGGGCAGGGTGCCGTACTCACTGTCATTGGTCTCGTGTTCGGCCTCGCGCTGGCCTTGCTGCTCGGGCAATGGGCGCGCTCGCAACTGTTCGGTGTAGACCCGCTCGATGCACTGTCATTCACACTGATCCC
>Ga0172380_10007042_pt1 | contig 12815 bp, 10 predicted proteins | sample Leawe162metaG_FD_119747 | JGI IMG/M metagenome (GOLD analysis project Ga0172380, IMG submission 119747) | Leachate microbial communities from a municipal landfill in Southern Ontario, Canada - Leachate well 162 metaG | ecosystem: Engineered > Solid waste > Landfill > Unclassified | place...
GAAAAGTTAATTTCAAGCCTGCCACCCACCAACCTTAATGTCTTTGATGTGATTGTAATTTTAGATTGTGGTTCTTTGGCGAGAACAGCCTTAGCCGCAGAAATTAAAGAGCTATCAAGGGTGGGGGGAGTTGATGACTTTAATACTACTAAACCTTATATTATAGAATTTGATCATCATCAACCGCAGGAGACTTATGCTGATTTAGAAATTCGTTTGCCCGATAAAGCCTCCACTACGGAAATTATTTATAGTTTTTTGCGGGCTAATGATTTGGAGATTACTAAACCTCTGGCTAATTGTATTTTTATTGGCTTAGTGACTGATACTGGACATTTTTTTCATACTAATTCTTCTCCGAACGCTTTAGCTGTCGCCTCAGAAATGTTATTATTTGGCGCCTTTTTGCCGACTATCACTAATCATACGGTAAATAATAAAAGTTTTTTGACTTTAAAAATTTGGGGACGAGTTCTAGATAATATGTTTTTTAATCCCGATACTGGTTTATTGGTCTCCGCCTTAAGCGCTAAAGAATTAAAAACCTTGACGCTTGAGACGGATGAACTTAAAGCCAGTACTGATTTATTTGGCGATATTGTTTCTTTTCTGAGTACTTTACAAGGTGTACGGGTTGCCTTATTATTACGCGAGGAAGATAACAAGGTAAAAGGAAGTTTACGAACTGGGGCTAATAATGTTGATGTGGCGGCGATTGCTAGAAGTTTTGGCGGTGGTGGACACAAAAAAGCCGCCGGTTTTTCACTGGTGGGCTCATTAGTAAAGACAACGGTTGGTTGGAACGTTAAATAGAATTAGATGAGCGAAGTTTTTTGTTTTGCCACTCTTTAATTTTTTTGTGGTCGCCGGATATTAATACTTTGGGAACAGAGTATTTTTTATTCTTTACTTTAAAAATTTCTGGTCTCGTGTACTGAGGGTATTCTAATAATCCGATCGCTGCATGAGACTCTTCTATAATACTATCTTTATTTCCTAAGACGCCGGGTAAGAGGCGAGTAAGAGAATCAATAATAGTTAAGGCTGGTAATTCGCCACCGGTTAATACGTAGTCGCCAATAGATATTTCTTCATCAATAAAATTGCTGATTCTAGCATCTACTCCTTCATAGCGCCCGCAGACAAAAATAATTTCTTCCAGTTTACTATATTTTTGGGCCTTGGCTTGGTCCCATTTTTTACCGCTAGCTGACAAAAGAATAATTTTTCTTTTACTGGGCTTTATCTTTTTGTTTAATTTTTTGATACTGCTGATAGCCTGATAGAGTGGCTCTATTTTCATGAGCATGCCGGCGCCGCCACCGTAAGGAGTATCGTCCACAGTTTTGTGTTTATCCTTAGTCCAATCCCGTAAGTTATGAATTTCAAATTTAATGATTTTTTTAGCTTGGGCCCGTTTTAAAATACCCTCATTTAAATAGGAGTTAAAGATATCGGGAAAAATTGTGAGCAAGTGGAATTTCATATTATTAGTGTATCAAAAAAGTCCGTTTTTGACACGGACTTTTCTGTAACTTTTGAAACTTAAATTTTGAGGTCGTCGATGGCCGAAGTATCAATCTCATCACGATTTATCGGAGTAGATTCACTTCTTTCGCCGTGACGGATACCACCTTCCGGGTCAAAGATTTTTAAATTGACGCGAGAATTATTCTTGGCACCGATAATCTTCAGCAAAGTGCGGATAGATTGTGCCGTTTGACCCTTACGGCCGATGACATAACCCATGTCAGCCGGGTTGGTCTTTAAGGTCAGGAGGACGCCTCTTTCGTCAATCGTCCTGTCCACAACCACATCGTTCGGATTACCGACGATGCTTTTTACGACCATTTCTAGAAACTCTTTGTCTTGTTCTACCATATTTTTCTTTTGTCTGCCGGTTCTATAAGCTTATTAGCCAGTAAAATCGGAAGATTGTTTATTAAACAACTGCCACAATAGCAGTTTATGTGTTAATAATAGCTCTTTCTCTTGTTTTTTGTCAATGTTAAGCGGCTGCCTCTTCTTTTGGACTTTCTGTTTCGGCGGCAGGTTCAGCCGCAGGAGCTTCAACTACCTTTTCTTCAGTTGTTTCTTCCGGAGTTTCGGTTGCTTTTTCTTCAGTCTTTTCTTCAGTCGTTTCAACTGGCGCTTCGGTGGCAGGAGTGGCGGCCGTTTCCGTAGCTGTTTTTTTATCAGCTTTTACCTTAATCTGTTCCTGACGCTTGGCGCTAGGTTTTCCGGCTTTAGAAGCGCTTACCTTTTTACCTTCAATAATTTTTTTCTCTACGAGTAAGTTGTTTACAGTAGCGGTCATTTGTGCTCCTTTTGACAACCAATACTTAATTCTTTCATCTTTCACAGCTAAATCTTTGTTGTGAGGATTGTAAGAACCTAAAATTTCCAAAACATTTCCGTACGGATCACGACTTTTCTCTGAAATTATCAGACGAAACATTTTCTTGTTGGTTTTTCCGGTTTGGGCTAATTTGACTATCAACATAAATTTATTTTTTGTTTATTTTTCTTGAAAAAATATTATATTAATCCTTAATAAAAGTCAATGATGTCTTAATGTTGCGCTTAGCGTGAACCAAAGCGACTGGGACGGCTCGGGCCACCGCTACCACGGGAAGAACCGAAAGAATTACCAGCAGATTTTCCTTTTTCGTCTTTCCAGAGGGCCTCATTTTCCGCTAAACCTTTCAAAGTTAAGTTGATTCGACCCTGGTCATCAACTTCTTTAATTTTAACGGTCACTTCATCGCCAATGTTCAGAAAGTCAGACGGTTTTTCAATACGATACGGAGCTAATTCACTAACGTGAGCCATACCGTCTTGATTGGCATTCAAAGAAATAAAGGCGCCAAAGTCTAACATCCGCACTACTTTTCCTTTAAGAATTTCGTTAGGAGCAAATTCATGCACAATTTCCTTAACTTGGCGAACCGCTTCATCCACCATCGCCGCATCAGTGCCACAAATCATTACCAAACCGTCGTCTTCAATATCAATGCTAACTCCGGTTTCATCAATAATTTTATTGATAATTTTTCCACCCGGACCAATAATAGTACCAATTTTTTCTGGGTCAACCATAAAGCTGATTAGGCGAGGAGCGTATTTGGAAAGTTCCGCTCGAGGAGCCGGAATAGCCTTTTTCATGACATCTAGAATTTGGTTTAAAGCGACCCGTCCTTGCTCTAAAGTCTGTTTAATAATATCTACTGTTATTCCAGTAGTTTTAGTATCTAATTGAATAGCAGTTAGACCAGCATCAGTCCCAGTAATTTTGAAGTCCATACCGCCTTGTCCATCCTCTAAATCTTGAATATCAGTTAATACCACCCATTTGCTCATATCCTGATTAGAAGCTAGACCCATAGCAATACCGGCCACCGCTTTTTTAATCGGCACACCGGCGTCCATGAGTGCTAGAGAGGAAGCGCAGGTAGAAGCCATAGAGGAAGAACCGTTAGATCCTAAGGTTTCACTGACTAAACGAATAGTATAAGGGAATTCTTCTTTACTAGGAATCATTGGCATTAAAGCTTTTTCCGCTAAGGCACCATGGCCAATTTCTCGGCGACCAGTACCACGGAGGGGAGAAGCTTCCCCGACAGAGTAAGGGGGAAAGTTATAATGATGCATGTAACGCTTTTTACTTTGTCCCTCCAGTCCTTCCAGAGACTGCTCTAAACCGGGGGCGCCTAGAGTTAGAATTGATAATACTTGCGTTTCCCCGCGAGAGAATAAAGATGTGCCGTGGACGCGGGGTAATAAGGACACTTCAGCCGAAAGTTGTCGGATTTCATCTAGAGCGCGACCGTCTACTCGTCTCTTTTCCTTTAAAATAGCATCCGTCACTTCTTGATCAATAGTTTCTTCTACTAATTTTTTGATAATATATTGACGATCATCACTATTTAAATTTTGTGATACCAAATAAGCCGCTAATTGCTCTTTAATGGCAATAACAGCTAATTTTCTTTCGCCTTTTGTGTAGTAAACTTTATCAAATAATATTTTTTTAACATTATCTTGCAACCAAGCTTTACCAACCTTAAGGAGCTCTAATTTTGCTTCGGCCGCTTTTTCTTCTTCGGCTGTTTTAGTAGTCGGAGTGAGCGGGGCTTTTTTCGGAGCGACATTCTTTTTTAATTCTTCAATTAAATCAATTGCTCCTTGGAGATTTTCTTGTCCGGCGACGATAGCTTTTAACATTAAATCTTCCGGAATTTCGTTTCCGGACGCTTCAATCATAATAGATTTTTGCGTGGTACCAGCTACAATCAAGTCCAAAGAACTTTTGGCTTGCTCGGCGTAGCTAGGGTTAAAGACAAATTTATCATCAATTAAACCGACGCGAATACCACCAATTGGACCCGCCCAGTCTATCCCGGAAATAGATAACACGGCGGAAGCTGCTACTAAGGCGACAATATCATGATCATTTTCTTGATCAACCGCTAGAGTAGTAATAATAATTTGGACGTCACGATGATCGTTGGCGTTAAAGAGGGGACGGATAGAACGATCAATCATACGTCCACTTAGAACCGCTTGGTCAGTCGGACGACCTTCACGCTTTAACCAACGTGAGCCTTTAATAATACCGGCGGCGTAAAGTTTTTCATCTAATTCCACCATCAAGGGGAAGAAGTCAACGCCGGGGCGTTCAGTTGGGGATTGAACAACGGTCGCTTGCACTACAGTTTCGCCGTATTGAACCCAAACGGCCGCATCGGCCTGATGCGCTACTTTACCAGTCTTAATAGTGAGAGGACGGCCCAGCCACTCTCTGGTGAATACTTTTTCCATAAATTTTTGCGGTCTGGCCGTTAAATTGCAGAACTGTATAATCATTATCATTAGCGATAACATACAGCGCTATCTATTTAACGGTCAGCATCCCTTAAATAATACCGAGAGTCGGCTGATGCCGGCTCTCGTCTAAATTAACTATGAATTAAAAACTTTTTGTTGGCACTTAAGTCAGTAAAATCATCCGCTTCTTCAATTAAACGACTGGAGCAGGTTTTTCGGAAAGCCATAATTTCTACCAGACAGCCCTTGTTGTTTTGCAGGTAAGATACGAGGGGAATGTAGTCGCCATCACCGGAAACAATTACTATCACGTCCAACTTATCGGCTAGTTTAATAGCATCAATCGCGATACCAACGTCCCAATCAGCCTTTTTAGCTCCACCAATAAAGATTTGTAGGTCTTTCATTTTAACTTCAAAACCTTGTTGCTCCAGAGCTTCTACAAAAGGAGATTCTTCCTTATTCTCGGTACTGATAGCATAAGCCGTGGCTCGGATAAGTTTTCGTCCGGACACAGCTTTAGTCAAGATTTCCTTGAAGTTAGTCTTTTTGTTATATAAATTTTTCGCGGAGTGGTACATGTTAGACACATCCACTAAAATTCCTACCCTTTGTTCTTGATGCTTTATCATAATTATTTATTGTCGTCATCAGCTGTATCGTCCTTGTCATCCGCAGACTCTGAGCTTTCTTCAATATATTTTTTTTCTTTTTTCTTTTCCTCTTCCTCTTCTTCTTGGAGTTTGGAAGCAATCTTTATTTTGAGTTTTTTATCTAAAGCCTGAAAAGCTTCCGCATCCTCTTTTAATAAGTATTTTAATAATTTTCTTCGTTCGCCTACTTTTTTTAATAAACCGCGGCGAGAAGAGAAGTCATGTTTATGTTGTTTTAAATGGTCGGTCAACTCTCTAATTTCTTCAGTTAAAATAGCAATCTGTACCTGAGTTGAACCGGTGTCGGTGTCATGGGTACGAAATTTTTTAATCAATTTCTCTTTTACTTTTTTGTCTAACATATTTTTGGCGCTCATCCGAGAAGCGGTTTTTAGTCCACATCCAAGAAGAGTACATTTAGTTTATAATTTCCTATTTTTTAGGAATAAAATTATTTGATAGCGTTAACTTTTTTCATGAGACTTGATTTCTTGCGCGCAACAGTATTTTTTTTCAAAATACCTTTTTTAACAGCCTTATCTAAGGCTTTAATGGTTTGAATATATTCTTTTTTAACCTCCTGATCATTAGTAGCAATTTTTTTGAGGTTCTTTTTTGTCAAACTTTTAATATTGTCAGCCATTTTTTTGTTGGCAGCCTTTCTTTTTATGGTTTTACGCAGTTCTTTCACCGCAGATTTCTTATTTGGCATACTTTAGCGAAATATAATTATTAATTAAAGACAAAGAAACATTAACACAATAACAAAAAAAAATCAAGATGTCGGGGTGGAGAGATTTGAACTCTCGATCTTCTGGTCCCAAACCAGACGCCTTAGACCAACTGGGCCACACCCCGTTTACTTATAAAATAAATCCAGCAATAAATTAACCGGATTTATTTCATTAACTCAGTGCCGCGGGGGGGAATCGAACCCTCGACGCCAGCCTCTTCAGGGCTGCGCTCTACCACTGAGCTACCGCGGCTTTATAAATAATAGCGAAAGTGTTGCGGGGGCTGGACTCGAACCAGCGACCTTCAGGTTATGGGCCTGACGAGCTGCCAACTGCTCTACCCCGCTCCAATTGTCCGCCGAAGCGGATATGTGGGCAATGGTGGACTCGAACCACCGACCTCAACATTATCAGTGTTGCGCTCTAACCAACTGAGCTAATTGCCCTCTATTGGCAATGAAATTTTATGTGTGAAAAAAACTAAAATTCTGAAGTGACTATAACAGATTAAAAATAAAAAGGCAAGGTATTTATTGTAGGAATGTAGGGAAAAACATCTTCAGTTAATTAATTATAAACTGGCCATTAATAGGGGGAGTTCGGTGCGTAAGTCAGCCTGGCCCTTTTTATTTAGCCAATCTAAGCGAATAAGCAGATTAAGATAATTTTTTAGATTATCGGCAGAGAAATTAGCGGCCTGGCGACTGCCTTTTTGGGCTACGAAGGGGTGGAGTTTGAGTTCGCCGGCTATTTTAGCGGGAGCTAAATTATTATCTAAAGCTGTACGGATTTGTAATAAAATTTTAAATTGACGGATTAACATCGTGAGGAGATATTCGTCACTGGCACCAGCAGCGTACTGTTCGGCTAAAATTTTCAGCGCCAAGTTTTTATTTTTATCACTGAGAGCGTCTGTGAGAGCAAATATATTTTGGTCATAAGAAGGCACTGTCATTTCTTTAACATCGGCGAGGCTGATGGTTTTAGTTTCAGCACGGTAAGCTAGTTTTTTAAGCTCGCTAGCAATAAGCCACATGTCTCCTCCCGTTCTTTGGGCTATTTCGCTAGCAGCGGCCGGAGCAATATCTTTTTTATGTGTTGCCATTTCCTGTTTTATGAAAGTTAAGAGACTATTGCCGGTGATGGCGGGAAATTCTCGTGAGTAGGGTTGAGAATTTAAGAAGGTAAATAATTTTTTAGCCGTCGCCGGGAGGGGATGATTTTTAGTATTTAATTCTTCGTCGCGGAAGATAATAATATTATCATTATGGTCGGAAATTTTTTTCAGAAAGTCGTGTAATTCATTAAATATTTTAGTTTTTTTATTTTGGAAAACATTATCAATAATTATCAGGCGTTTTTTAACAAACAGCGAGCCGGCGCTGACCGCCTCGCTGATAATAGGTAAACTAATATTTTGTCCATCCAGATAAGTTAAACTTTGCGCGTTTTGATCTAAGTCGCGGATAAATTTATTTTTTAGTTCGCTGAGAAAGCGGTGGCTCCGCAAAGTATCAGCACCGTAAGTAAAGATAATCATGGTTTTATAAATTGCTAATTTTTATTTTATTTACCGAGTCGGGCATATTTCTGAAATAAATCGCCTCGCTCTTTGTAGTTTTTAAAGATACCAAAACTAGCACAGGCGGTGGAGAGTAAAACGGTATCGCCTGTAGTCGCTTGGGAACGAGCTATGGTTAAGGCTTGAGCCATGTTTTTAACTTCACTCATTTTAATCGGAGAAAATTTTAATTTTTGCAATTCCTTTTTTAAACGCTCTCCCCCCTTTCCGGGTAGTAATATTAAATGTTTAATTTTTTTCTTAATAGCTCGTGCGAGTGGTTTAAAATCTGCTCCTTTGTCGGACCCGCCAGCGATTTGAATTATCGGTCCAGTAAAAGATTGAATATCAGCCACACTACTTTCCGGGGTGGTAGCAAAACTGTTGTCAAAATATTTAATACCATTTTTTTCAATAACAAATTCTAAACGGTGTTCCAAGTTTTTAAAGGCGGCAATAGTTTTTTTGTATTTACTGGCGGGTATTTTTAAAGCTTTAGCTAAAGTGACCGCGGCGCCAATATTGTCACGATTAAAATCTCCGATAAGATGGGAGGGAAGGGCGCTGGCACTGAAATATTCAGGTTTTTTATTTAATTTACTATCGCTAATTTTACTTTTTAATTTTTTGTTTACTATTAGATATTGATTATCTGATCCGGTAGCAATATTTATTTTAGCTTGCCAGTAAGAATTAAGAGAAGAGTGAAAATTAGGATTATGCGGATCGGCCGGTGCCAAGTGTTCTGAAAATAAATTAGTGATAACAGCCCAACGGGGTGAGTAATGTAAATCTTCTAACTGAAAGCTAGATAATTCCAAAACAACATAATCAGTTACTTTTATTTTTGTTACAAAAGAAAGAGGAGAAATTCCAATGTTACCACCGAGCCAAACTTTATGTCCGGCGTCCTCTAAAATTTTAGCTATTAAGGTGGCGGTTGTTCCTTTTCCTTTAGAGCCGGTAACGCCAATTATATTTTTTGTCGGGCAGAGAATGAAAAATAAATTAAGAGGACTGCTAATTTCTGTGCCGCCGGCGACAGCTTTTTTTAGGGCTGGGTCAGATAGTGGCCAGCCCGGTGAACGAAAGATAATATCAAATAACTCTAAATTCTTATGAGCCGATACTCCCAACTGGTATTTTATTTTTAGATTTTGTAATTTTATTTTTGGCAACTCTTTTTTAGGGCGTTCATCGCAAATTGTTATCTGTACTTCGGATTTATAAGAGACGAGTAATAATAATAAAGCCTGATTGTCCAAGCCGAGGCCTAAAAGAGCAATATTTAATTTATTGTTTTTTAAATTTTTCATTTTATTAACAATTATTTTTGTTAATGATGTTTATTTTAAATCCCCCCAATTTTCACCGCTATTCGCGTCAACAATGACGGGAATTCTTAGTTTCATCACTTCTTGCATAATAGTTAGTATTTGGGGAGTATAGGTTTCTACTTTATCTTTTTTAATTTCAAAAATCAATTCATCATGCACTTGTAGTAAAAGACGGATTTCATCTTGATGCTTATCAAGTAAAGATTCAACTTTTATCATGGCCATCTTAATAATATCGGCCGCCGTCCCTTGTAAGGGGGTATTAATAGCCATGCGCTCGGCGCTTTTTCTAATCATCGGTACCGTAGAATTAATTTCTGGTAGAGGTCGGCGTCGTCCCAGTAAGGTGAGAGCATATCCCTTTTCTCGTGCTATTTTAATGGAATTGTCCATCATTTTTTTAATGCCGGGGTAAACGCTAAAATATTTTTTTATAAATTCGGTCGCCTGCCCATAAGGGATGCCGGCACTTTGGCTTAAACCATGTGGTCCTTGTCCGTATAAGATGCCAAAATTAATAGCTTTGGCTTCACGTCGCATTTTTTTTGTAACATCCGCTAACGCAACACCGTTAATCTCTGCGGCGGTGGCAGTATGAATATCTTCATTCGCTTGAAAAGCTTTGATCATCTTTTTATCGCCGGACATATGAGCCGCCAAGCGTAATTCAATTTGCGAATAGTCAAAACCTACCAACTGATAACCGGGAGCGGCGGCAAAAGCCTGTCGTATTTTTTCTCCCTCTTTAGTACGAGTGGGAATATTTTGTAAGTTGGGCTCGGTAGAGGAAAGACGTCCGGTGGCAGTAATAGTCTGATTAAAACTAGTGTGGATACGACCGGTCTTGTTATTAATCAGTTTAGGGAGAGCGTTAAGATAAGTGGTTTGTAGTTTATTAAGTTCACGATAGTTTTGCAGGAGGGCAATAATCGGATGTAGGTCAAGCATTTTTTCCAATTCGCCTTCCGCCGTGGAAAATCCTGTTTTTGTTTTTTTTATGCGATCGGTTGAGATTTCCAATTTAACAAATAATATTTCCTTTAATTGCTTGGTGGAGTTAACATTAAATTCTTCGCCCGCTAATTTATAAATCTTTTTTTCCAGGTCGCTTAATTTACTTGTAACTTCTGTATTTAGTTTTTCTAACGGTTTGGTTTTTAAGATAATGCCGTTATTTTCCATTCGACCTAGCACGGGAATGAGAGGCATCTCTATTTTATTAAATAAATCATCCAGTCCAGCTTGTTTTAGTCGTGGTGTTAAAACTTTAACTAAACGATTAGTAAAGTCGGCATCTTCGCAGGAATAGATGCTCAGTTTATCTGGATCTAAACTTTTAAAATCTAGAGATAGTTGTTGCGGTTGTGTGGCCGCTAAGTTATCTTTATTAATTTTTTCAAAACCTAATTCTGTAAAAACTAGGGAATCAAGATTATGCTGACGACTGGAAGGGTTTAATAGATAAGAGGCAATCATGGTGTCAAAAGCTAGCCCCTTGAGTTCAACGCCTTGATTGTTTAAGACGCGCCAATCAAATTTTAAATTATGTCCGTATTTTTTTATTTTTTCATCACTTAAAATCGGTTTTAACTCTTGTAGTCGCGCTGGAGTAATAAGAATAAAATAAGCTTCGCCACTTTTCCAGGAGAAGCTGATGCCTAAGAGTTCGGCGCTGAGAGTATCTAGACCGGAAGTTTCTGTATCCAGACAAAAAGCTTTCTGTGTCTTTAATTTTTTTAGAAAAGTATTAAATTTCTGGTCGCTGTCTATTAATTGATAGTCAAAATTTTTGGCGTTACGAACAAATTTAGCAACACCGGAGTTTTCTTTCACTGCCCCATCTTTAGGCGAGGTTTTTTTATTGGGATCGGCTTGAGCGGCTAAACGGTCCGATTGCTTATTACTTTTATCGCGTAGTTCTTTAACCTTAAGAAGCAGAGATTTAAATCCTAACTCACTGAATAGTTTTAAAATTTTATCTAAATCAGAAATATCAAAAGTGGTAGCCGCTAGGTCAAATTTTATTGGTGCTTTTATCTCAATAGTTGCCAGTTGTTGGCTAAGATAAGCATTTTCTTTGTTTTCTTGGAGTAGGCTTAAAGTCCGTTCTTTTATTTTTTTATTTTTTTTGTCTACCGCACTGTAAAGATTATCTAAAGTTTTAAATTCTTTTAATAAATCAGTGGCAGTTTTTTCGCCGATACCGCGTACGCCGGGGATATTATCACTGGGATCACCACGCAAAGCTTTATAGTCAATAATTTGGTCAGGGGAGAGACCATAACGCGCCATGACTTCGTCGGGACCATACAGCACGCTGTCAGATAAGCCTCGGCTCATGGTATAAACTTTGGTTTGATCATTAACTAATTGCAAGGTATCCATGTCGCCAGTGATGATAATACGTTCCAACTTTTTTTCTGTTTCCGTTTGTAGACAAATAGCCCCAATTAAATCGTCCGCCTCATAACGATCTAATTCTAGAATTGGAATGTTAAAAGCCGTGGCTACTTTTTTAACCAAAGGAATTTGTTCATATAATTCATCGGGAGCTTTAATCCGCGTGGCTTTATAGGCGGTATAGGTTTCATGTCGAAAAGTCGGCCCTTTTCTATCTAGAGTCAGGATAACGTATTCCGGCTTAAATTCATTGAGAGCTTTAAGTAGGAAGGAGGTAAAGCCATAGACAGCATTAACCAGGACGCCATCTTTGGTGCGTAGGGTAGGCGGTAAGGCGTGAAAACTACGATGGATTAAGGCGTTTCCATCAATAATAATTAATTTTGGTTTTATTTTAGACATGACTTAATCTTATCATTTTTACTGAGTGCGAGCAAAAGGGAAGATGGCAATAAATAAAAAAAAGAACCGCCTAACTTATGAGTTAGACGGTAGATTAAAATTTGTTACACAAGACTTTCAAAGAGCTTTTAAAACTCAATAGTGAGGTGAATTTAGGAAAAAGATTATTTAACCTTTACGGGTCATGATAAAGTTTTAAACTTTCATATTATAATAATCTTTACCTGGAGTATCACTATCATTTTGAAAATTGTTAAAAAGAACTGGGCCTGCCTCGCTTAGATAAATGATCATTCCATCACTAAGCTGTTCGTGGAGGTCAAGCCAATTGCCGGCCAGCGCTTAAACTTATTACCGTGGTGACTCTCGTTGGAATAAGTTTATATCCTATACTCTTTTCGGTCTGTTTAGGTTTTCCAGGCCTGATAATCAGACAAGAAATTTTGTATAGGCGACCGACGAAGGAAGAGAAGAGATAAATCAAAGATTTAATCATAGTAATCCTCCATTGGTTGATGTTGTAGATATTAGCACTAGTAAATTTATTGTCAAGATACTAAATTGTTGATAAGATTAACTCATATTTTTAGAAATATATGAAAACTATAGCTTTATTTTTTGGAGGCCTGAGCAATGAAGCGGAAGTGTCAATTATGTCTGCGCAAAATGTTGTGAAATATTTTGACTACCAGCACTACCAGTTAATTTTGATTTATTGGCAGAAATCTGATCGCCGTTTTTACGTAGTTGATAATTTATCCAATTTACGAGCGAGTTCTAAAAATCGTTTAGCGGTGGAAGATTTTTCAAAATATTTTGATGTTGCCTTGTTAATGACGCATGGTCGTTATGGGGAGGACGGAGTTTTACAAGCAATTTTAGAAAGTCAGAATGTTAAATA